>Ga0207696_1000549_pt1 | contig 30290 bp, 33 predicted proteins | sample KBSS54metaG_FD_184403 | JGI IMG/M metagenome (GOLD analysis project Ga0207696, IMG submission 184403) | Switchgrass rhizosphere microbial communities from Kellogg Biological Station, Michigan, USA - KBS S5-4 metaG (SPAdes) (version 2) | ecosystem: Host-associated > Plants > Roots > Rhizosphere >...
CGCCAGCGCGGCCAACAGCGCCACCTACCAAGCGGCCAAACTGGGCGTCGACAAGCTCATCGCCGGTGTACCCGAGCTGGCCGACCTGGCCAACGTGCGCGGTGAACAGGTGATGCAGATCGCCTCCGAGAGCATCACCAATGTTCACAGGTTTATCAGTAACGGACGGACATCGCTCTAGCCCTTCCGCCACAAGGGCTCCAAAAGAAAATGGTAATGTCCGTACCCCTACCGCACGGCCGCCCCTGCCATCGTCCATACCTCACTTTTCCTCCAACGGGCTGTCCGATTTGAGATCAATCCCCCCTCAACCTCGGGAAAGGCACCCTCCCCTTGCATGACAAAATCTCAGATTTAGAGTCTCTCAACCTCGCAAAAATCTCACCAACCCTCTGATCAATTTAAGGCCATAATGCGTAACAATCAGGAGGGCAGTTACCGCCGCCATCGCAGCCACCAGTCCAATTACCTTGGACCACTGCTCACCCAAACTAAATCCAGCAAGCTTCACTAAAGGTTGCATCAACTCTGGCGAAAGAGCCGCTGACGCAATGATGCCAAAAATTACGGTGACGCGCCGAGTGAACGCCTCGGATGCGATTTTTTGATCCAGCTCTATGGACTTCTTAATCGCCTCTACTTTCTTATGAAAAATTTTGCTCATCATTGAGAGGTGAGTCCCCTGCTTAACCTCTTCGATATAGTCAGCAATTTCCCCATATTTGTATAACGAGTACAATGACTCTTCAAAGCTCAACACCTGAAGCTCTATCCGAGTCACATCCGTTGATTTTATGCAATCGTCCAGCGCCGAAGAAGCATACGCATAGAACACTATCATGTAATGCGCCACTTCATTTAGGATTTGCGCATCTGAAATCAAGTTATCAAAGGTGTAGCCGTCACTCCGATCTATAAAACTCGAAACCTGGGATGAAGACAAAATCAACGACACCGGCTCTGAGTAGAAGTGATTGAAATCGTTGAAACACCTTAGATCTTTTAGCTGTATAGATTGTTCGTACGAAGCCCCAGATAGGCCGGCTCGGACCATGACGCTGTTCACGAAAGACTTATGAGCAGACCAGTTTTCTTCAGCTCCGCCCTTCTGCCCTGTATGGCCAAGGATTCCAATCAACGGCTTCCCATACCAGTATCTACCAACCGGAGGATCTGACTTACGGACATCACGCCAATTTACTTCCGATTTCACTTTTCTACTGGCAAGTGAGCGAGCCACCATTGACAGTACATTTCTTGCGACATCAGTCAAGGTTATCTGATCTGTATGCACAAGCTCATAAAGAGCTAACTCCTCCTCCAGAAAGTCAATAGTCGTAGGCGACTCCAGAGAGGAATCCATCATTTTTATGAATGTTTCTTTTTGAGCCATTCTCTCGGAGAATGACATCTGAGATATTTGACACTCGACTGATGCTTTATGTAATGCCTTGTCACAGAGAACTGACTCCAAGTTCCGCAGCGACTTGTTAACCTCCTCAAAAACAACCTCACCCGAAGTCAGATCTTCAAAGCCGAAGACCCCCTCCAACACGATAGTGATAACACCTCCACTCGAAATCTTTAGATGTGGAAGAAGCAACTCATACTCTTCATCTCCCTCGGCCTGAATTGCCATAGGCCGAAGATAAACCCGCGCACTGTCGCTTGGATAACCAAACATCCCATTGAATAGCTTCCGCTCTGAAAGCAGCAAATTTAACGCCTTCAGGAAAGAATAACTAACTGAGTCTTTATCCTGATTATTCAAAAAATTTTGATGACCTGAAATGGTCATTCCAGTCCCTTGAATATTGCTTTTTATGGTTAATGCCTGAACCCTAACGCAAGCATTATCTTTAAAATAAACCTGCCCTTTGTTATCAAGAGCAAAGGCGAAAGCATCGGATTGGACAAGTATTTTGCATGCTTCAGCAAGACTTAATGAGCAGTCAAGCCTAGAGGAATACAAGAATTTAGAGCACCCCGAATAAACCCCCTGCTCGCCATGGTTGACTTTACAGGTTTCTGATTCGTAGGATTCCGGAATCTCCATATATCCTTTTCCTTATATTAAACCGTCAAAATTACATCGCAGAAGAATTTGAGTATCAACGCTAGCCACGACGCCGCGCATAATCTGCCAGCCGTTGATAGTCCGCAGTCTCAGCGAGAACCACTTGCGCTGTAGCGATTTCTTCCAGACAAGGCTGGAGATCAGGAGATGGCCAACCTTGGTCGTCCACTGCTGCCGCCAGAAGCCTGAGCGCGTCTTGCGGGAACCTTGTACAAAGCCCAGATTTGAGCAACTGCTGGACTGAGTAGTGCATATGTTCACTAGGTACGAGCCAGTCGTAAATAGCTGCGAGCGCGGAGGGGAATTCGGTTCCCGCCGCGATAGACATCCTAAAGAGTGACTCTGCGATGGCCGGCGTCACTAGCTCTCGCGACTTTGGCCAAACATCTCTCCAGAAAGGCAGGATTCGATTTTGCCAATATTCTTCTCTCTGCTCCCCCGCACCTTCTAACGCCTGAGACATTGCCCTGGCTGACTCTTGTAACGCCTGCAAAGGAAGCGCGACGAAAGCCTGACGAAATTCATCTGCGCTATAGCCTTCCAGAGGGCCTAATGCAGCGTAGGTGAAAAAGGCTGCGAATTGCTGACCATGCTCTCCTAGGCTTTCATAGCGACGCGCTGTTTCGAGGAAATCAGCCTTGAACGCCAAGAGTAGAGGGCGATATAGCCGCGGTGACCATAGGAAACCTTCCCATGCCCCTCTAGCTTCAGCGGCGTTGATCGCCCAGCTGAAATGAGGAAGCAAATACTCTTTTGTCCAAGCCTGATCGACCCTGAACAGAGCAATGAGCCTAGATGCCAAAAGTACCCTGCCGTGACGATACCTTTCGATCCTAGAGTCACATAGCTCTGTAAAAGGCTGGCGAATCTCGTCGGAGAGAAGATCATTATCACTGAGGGGATTTTTTTGCCAAATGTTAAGCAGCGCTTGGGTGATATGTCCGATAGGATGATTGATTGCTTCAGTGACCGGTTCGTCAAGTGGCTGACCATTACTAGTCATGCCAGTATCAGCATCGAGAGGAAGGCTCATCACTCTCTGGCAGATTCTTAAAAAGACAGTATGGTCAGTAAGATTCGACTTTGATACCGCATCAAGCCAACGCGTGAGGCTATGAATAACTTGAGAAATGACCTCATCCGGCATTGCTTCGACCCATGGAGCAACATAACGCCATGATTTTCGAGCAATCTTTGATTCACTCCAAGCTTGGAATGCCTCTCGCCACCGATCTATAAGCCACTGGCCCTCCTGCGCAAGCTCTCCCATTGCAGACAAACTATTGAGTATGTGCCTCTGGCAAACGTCCCTCCAGGTATCCTCATCAAAATACCCTTGGTCAGTTGGAGGGCTTCTAAGCCATTCAACAAGCGCTGCTTTCTTATGAGGTGCAATTCTGATTACTCGGTTTTCTTGGTAGTCAGGATCCCCCGTTCCACTCATCCAGTGGGAAAATTCATCACTCTCATTTTCCGCCAGACGAAGGTAGGGGTAGCCAGCAGATAGCTCATCAAGTCGCTGCCGAGCTTGCCCCCCGAGAACAAGCCCACTTAATTGAAGCTTTGCAAGGGCTCTCCATACAGAGTGATCTACAAGCTGCTGAAATCGCTCATCTGCAATATCATCAATAAAATTGTCTCGCGGCGGGCCTAACAATAGTGCCGCTTCCAAATTAACTTGGGATGATGCATGCAGATGACGACCTTGCAGAACTAGTAGTCGCAAAACCTCTCGGCGCGTAGATATCTCCCATAACCACTTACCATTTTCGACCAGCAACCATCCGGCCCACTCGTCTGCTGCAATAGTGCCTTCCTGGCTAGCAGCGAAGAAAGCCAAGCGTTTGAAAGTAGGATACGGCATTTCAAACCATCGCCGCGCCGCGTTAACCGCAGCTACGTTATTCACTATCTTAAGAGCGAGCCACGAATCTCGCAATAATTCAATGAGTACGACCCATTCACGGAAACCTCGGTTTTGCCAATGAGGGGTTATAGATGGAAGATCCCAGTACGATCGATCCTCATCCGCGTCCGTATCCGCCAGCTCCTGTAAGAGGTCTAGGGCATCACGCAGGAGAAACTGGAAATCGTCAAAAAGGAGTGGTAATGCGGCCGTCCATTGTTCATGCGATGATTCAAATAGCGTAGATCTTACATAATCACAACTCAATACCAAGTCCCAATTAACGAGATGGCGAAGGCGGATTGGTGAGGGGACAATTTCTTCTCCCAATCGATAAGGCTTTGAGATGGAAACTACGGGTGACAATAGCTCTCGTAGCTGTAGACGCAGGCTGGCGGTTAGACCATCTCGCTTGAGTCGGTCGGCCCAGCTAAAAAGGTTCAGTTCTCGCCAAGGCGACTTGATTCTTTCGGCTAAAAACAGTGCCCATAGCTTTCGCATGAGAGGCCCTGGCACCCCCTTGGGAGAGCTTTTCCGAATCTCTTCTAGCTCAGTCGTTTTCCCTTCGCTCTCCAGCTTTGCTGTTAATCCCAGACGCTCCTCGATGAGAAATTCGAGCCGTTCATGGACATTTCCGCCACGCGTCGAGAGCCAAAGCAGAAGCTCAGGATCATCGAGATGCCTCACGATCCAGCGGGCTATCTGGAACATCACATCATCCCAGTAGCCAGTCCGCCCCCCGACAAGCCCCATTGGAGCAGCTAACTGATAAGGGGTTGGTCTTTGAACAAGGCTGAAGCTGAGCTTAGGATCAGCCTCAGCATGAGGGGGAACCCCAAAGCGGCCCAGATCAGAGTGGCAATAGCGTGAATCAGTGAATGCGTCTAGTAACCAGTCCAGGGAGGGTGCGGGACTAAATTCCGCAAACCGACGAGCAGGAAAACCTGATTTGTCGGAGAGAGCCCAAAGCATTCGCCCCACAAAATCATCTTGCCGGGTACTAGCCGAGGGGCGGGATAGAGCATGAGTAGTCACGATGCGTTCTTTGCCAGTCGTGCCATCTCTGTAAGTTTCTGACCAAGCTTTCAGGGTTTGATGCAGACCTCTATGCGAGTTCGCGCCTGGCAGAGTCTGGTAGAGGATCGGAGTGACCCCTTTAGCCTTCCATTCCGCCGTTTTCAGGCTTTCCTCACCCGGTTTACAGGACCCGAACGCCCATGCTTGCGGAGTCATCTCACCGAGCATCCTATCAGCAGCCAGTGCGTCCATCATGTAGCGCAAAACCGGATCGCTCACGCTGTATCCGACGAAGCAAACCACGTAGTTACGGAATAGCTCACTTACAAATCGGGCAGCCCAACGCTCTGTCAGGTAAGCAAGGCCGAAGTCTCCACTTGTGATGACGAGGCGATTGAGTTCAGAGGGGCTGATGACTTTGGGCAGCAATCCGTGAAGGTACACCACCCCATCCCAGCGGCTGTTTTTAGGAAGCGGGAGCATCGGTGCGGAGTATGAACTGAACTGCTGCTTGATGCGTCGAGCAGCTGCGTCGAATACTCGATCAAAATTGGTGGTCACTAGGCGGAGCGCACCACCGCGGCTACGACCCAGACTCAGCAGCGCGGCATGTGTATCCGTTGCCCCTTTGAGTCGAAGGTTTGGCTTAAGAGCCCGAACCAACGCCTCTCGTACGGCGCCCCGCCCATTCGGTAAGCGCCTTTCAAGCAGATCCAACGTGGCATCGTACTGGTAGCTCTCGAATGCCTTCTGCTCTGCACTATCAAATGTCGTGTGTGCTTCTTTATAGATAAGCTCCACCAGACCTTTGAAATCGAGAAGGCCTGCTGGGTATGAGATACCTGCGCCGCAGAAAAAGACCACCTTGCCCTCTTCGTGGGCTTGAAGCAGTTCGTCTGGTATATCTGGACCGTGTGTTACGAATTGCATCCCTGCGCCACCTCGTGCTTGATGGCGACAAGCCATCTCGCTTCGCTGTTTAGCACGGGCAGCGCCCTTTTTCCATCAGCAGATTGGGGGGCAACTCTCTCCAACATCACCGCAGTGAGATTACGACTTAGCGTCGCCTCCCCTCTCATTGACCGTCTTCCATTTGTGGTGATCCAGGCTCGATACGCTGATCGGACCTATGTAGACATCCAGCTGTTGACTCCGCTCTAGCAACGCAAGCTGGAGGTTCAGAACTTGCGATTTCAGTGCATCCCTCTCCGCCCGCAGTACGTCCATATCAAGAAGGATCCTACGGTTCTCATCCCTTGCGCCTTTCAATTGCGACGATAGGGAACGATCAACGTAGGCCGGCAGCTCAGCGACCAGCTGATTATCGATCTCTATCTCATGCACCAGGGAGGGAAATCGAGATCTCTTTAGCGCCGAGGGGTCCTTTCCAGCTTCCCTTGCGATGTTAGCCAAGGTAGCAGGAGCACCGACGGGAATCCGAATCGGCTTGCCCTCCTTGATACGTTGCCAGGCGTCTCGGTAATCTTGTTCAGCGCTGCGTCTCATGGTTTAGTCCTGCAAGACCACATTAATCAATCGTTGGGTAAACCGGTGTTGAGCAGAAAGTGACTCCCGCCGAGGTCCATCCACCTTGTCGTCCTCCAACTGCATTTCGATCCAGTCATTAGTCTTCTGAATTATGGGGAGATTCTGCTTACAAGCGAGACCGGAGACGCACTGATCGCACCCTAATACATAATCAGCACTTCCAAACTCACAGTGCTCTGAATTCAGACAAATCCCCATGATAGTCTCCTTGATGGAGAACAAACCTTTCTTTGCCATACCTACTAGCTGCTTCAAATTCTTCATCTCCATGAAGCTGGTGACACGCTCTTTATGAAGCGGGCTAATTAATGAAACGAAATCTGGAGACTTGAGTTCAACAGCATTCCGAGCCATGGACTCATAGAAGTTACTGACATATTCCTCAGCGACCTTCTGACTAACTGCCAGGTGCGAGCCATTTCTTCCGTAGTACATACTCATGCTTTGATAGAGATGTTTAAGTTGGTACTGCATGCTCTGGGGTGAGACAAGCCCTGACATGTGAGAGTTAACCATTAGAGTGCGTCGAAACTGATGAAATGCGAAGCTCCAAGGTTCGCCGACAGCAAATCGCTCGACATCAAGACCAGGATTGATCTTTACTGCCTCATCAAAATCCTCCTCGGTAATAATTGTACTGCCGAGTGGAAAGAAATTCGGGCATTGCTGTTCTATAGTCGCAGCGGCCATAGCGCGCCTAATACCAGTTGCATCGCTACCATCCTCGCTATAATGACCTCCCCAAGGTTCATATGCCCTCATAATGAGATAGGGGTTTTTCAGCTCCGATGGATCGTGCTTAATACCGCGTGCAACCGCACACTTCATCCTGACCCTAGATACAGAGGCCATCGCCTTTACCACTTTCTCTGTATCTTGGCACGTTACCCACAAAGCCTCAGAATCCTGAATTGTTTTCGTACTACGGCCTTGCAGAAAATAAGCAGGACCATCATCCGTATTTTCAGTAATGAAGCAATCAGACCGAAGATTGTTGATCTCCTCTTTCCTCATTGCACTCAAACTTGCAATGCATGTAGCTCCGACAAGAGCAATAGCGCCGAAAAATCTCGAAAGAACACCAATTTTCAAACTCTCGAATGTTTTCCCTGGCCCGCACATCCACTTCTTTAAAATGTCCTCCACTCCATGCTTTCGAGCAGAGGACGCGAAGGTTCCATGATAGATCAGATAACTTAAAGTCGCAGAGCGCTTTGAGTATGGACTGTTCAACCTGATAAGATCCCCCCAGGCCGTGGGAGCATCATTATTAAACAGATACCCTTCCCAAGCCTCCTCAAAAAGCCGCTCAAATTTTCGCGAATGCGCAAGGTAGTCATCCATCAACTCTATAGAACGCTCCAAGTGCAGATTACTGATGCGACTAGGAATGTAAGGCGTTTGATTCGACTTGATATTACTGAGAGCCACGTGCAAATCAGCAATTTGCTTTAAGTCCAAAATCATAAATCCCAGGGTGTCGCGATGATCATAAATAAGCCTCAATGCCTTTACTAAATGATGCACCTTAGTAGAGCAAGCAACTATTAGCTTATCAACTAATTCAGGAAACTTGTGAATGTCGGCTACGGAAACCCCCAAGTCCCTACAAACGAGAAAAACCTTTTTGAGCGCACCATAACGAGTAAAAAGAGTACTAGGCTTTATGGATTCAGGGCTACACCACATCATAAAAGCCATAATACATCTGAATCGTAATGACTCTTGTTCGCTCGACCAAGATTTGGCCTTGGTGGTTGACAACTGCCCAAAGTTGAACGCGCAAATGCGTCCACACCAGTAAGTCATCGGCCACCGATCATCGCCAAAACGCGCTAAAACTGTACCCTCCGGATCAATACATACGGGAAAATCATCCGGAGGGGGAAACTGTGTCAACTCATAGTTTTTTGCTCTGGTGGGAGGATTCTCCATAACCAATTTCAGTCGCATATTTTTTGCTTTCAATGTAGCACCTCGATCATCCCACGAAAGTAATGGTGAAAGTCCAGTTCGCTTATGCGTAGCCTTGCCTCAGTCGCCCAGTCATTGCACTGCTCACCTTGCGCCTCGAACTCATTTATTAATGCATCCAGACGATCAACAATTGCTTTCTGGGGTGAACCTTCTGCTCGTTTATTGAGGGGCAACCTCGCCAACTCTGCATTCTTCAAATAGTGATAACTGGCCATAGACCAGATATAGTCCAAAGAGCGAACTCCCTGATAATGCTCACAGAAAAGGCAACCCGCAGGGTTGATGCAATCTGGCTTGATTGGCGCAGGATCAGTGACGGCGACAACCTTGATTTCTGATGTGCATCTTCCCATTGCGACAGAATCTCGAACAGTTTTCTTGTGGAAAAAAAAACCCGATAACTCTCTCGTAGCGATGCTATGGCTTGGTGCTATATAGCTTCTGAACATCGTGTTAGTTGTATGCTGCGCCATTAAGGCCGAGAGCACTGGATCATGGGTTTCTCGCAGCATCCAATTAACCCGTCTATTTCGTAACGACCTGAGATTAATGCACTTTTTGTCGACTGATGAAAAGAGCTTCTTCATTCGGGCCTGGGTATAAGCATCGGCTCGTTTATTGGCGTTAGTCATAACGAATGGAAAGAGATAGTCGCATCCTTCCGGAAAAAGTTTCCTTATGAAGGCAAGATACTCATCAAATATCTCTCGGTATTCCTTGTAGATATAAAATTCAACGTCCCCCTTACGCCTATCCTTATATGCGGTAACTCTGTAGTCCCCTTCCCAAGACGAGTAGCGATAGTCCGCCATGGGTAGATCATAGGCGTCACTTACGTTCATTCCCGTCTGCGCAACAAAAAAATTAAACTCAGCATCAATTCGCAAATTTACCAAGCAGCTTCTCGTCCTCAGAGTTCCATTCAGACGATTCTCCTCACGCTGTTTGGCAGTAGCCTTTACATTATGAGGATTGCGGCCTTCGGGGCTAAGCAGCGCATCTGGGGTTTTCAACCTAGCCCAGTGCTCAACCCAAGCCCCATCTGTAAAGGAGACTTGCAAAGGAAGCTCGCCAAAACACGCCTCATAACTAAGACTATCAATAACATCGAGTAAATCGGCGCCATATTGAAATCCTGCATTGATACTACCCGCATCGTTTTTTGCTCTAGCTATGAGCCCACGACGCTTTAGACTAGTATAATTAAATGAGGACTTTAATGAGCGCGGACTCAACTCCAGCATGCTTTCAATAACACGCACCAAGATCCGATCTAAAGTATAAGCAGAATACGTCCCATCCTTACGGTTGTTGATATCGATATCATAGGCTTTGTCGTAGCTATATTTTTCATAAAGCTCGCAGACATTCCCTAGGGTTATATCAACACCCAAGGCGTCATAATGCGAATACAGAACCTTGAACGCAGTAATATCTCGCTTAGTGGTCCATTCACTGTAGCCGTTATCCAACCGCCTAACTATATAGCCATGAAGAAGCCGAACCAATTCAAGCCTCGAAGGTTTAAGAGCACCTAACAAGCCCGAGTTGATCTGTTTTTCGACTGTAAATCCGTGAGCTGTACTACCGCCACAGTACAGCAAAGCTCGAAGACTTGGAGGAGCAGTAAATCTATCTCCCACGCAGTGCTCGAAACCGAGATCGAATTCACCTAATAATTGCATCACCATTTGACTCGCAACTCTTTACTTCGACGAGTAAATTCATTTGACCAAGAGGCTTTGGCCTTGTGGTCTTGAACAAACTTAATGTATTTCATAGTGGTCTGTTCATGCACATGCAGCATGAGCCCCTTAAGTGCTCCAATAACTGACATTAGAGATACACCAGGCCTATCCAAATTATCCAACACAAACTGAGTACCAAAAGTTGCCCGCGACTGGTGAAACTTAAATTCAAGCTTTCGCCCCCGCCTAAGAGATATTAGCCTCAGCTTTGCAATATCAACATTCACCGTATTACTATTATCGCTACCCTTTCGGCAGTAAGATCGTCCGTTCTTGTTGAGAAATACAAGCCTCCTATCATCAATACTTGCCTTAGCGACCCTAAGCAGTCGACGCATTGACCCAATATATGAATTAACAAGTTCATAAAGTTGAACCGGAATCGCTACCTGTCCAGTAACGCCGAATTTCGTTGCTACTGGTGCGTACTTCACCCCTGGCCCAATGGACAGGCAATATGATTTCCCATCTTCTGCTAGCCTCGCATGTTTGAAGGTGAGCAATTTAAGATCGGAGATCGAACCAATTCTCATGCCAGTATAAAAGCCTAGCGCCAACATGAGATAAATCTCAGGTGACGAACACTCATATGCCAAGCCGAGAACATAACTCTGAGCATCCATATCTAAAGGTATCAATCCGCCCTCGACCGTACTCGCAAGGGAGCCCCCAGATTTAATGCGCAAGTCCTTCAACCCGCTTTCGATCGTCCGTTTGAGCCCAGAGAAATTTTCAACCTTTGCGGCCAAAGTTAGATCTTCGAAAAACTCGCTTTTAGAAGTAAAAAAATTCGACTCATGAACCCACGTGTAAAGATTGATTGCGGCTCGCATACATTTCTTGGCTGTTTTTACTTTAATCTCGCCGCGACGTATACGCCCCGTAAGATCGCCATGATATCGAAATAGAACCCGCTCATCTTTGGCATTGGGAAAATAAAACCATGGCAAATTGACGCGCATAAGAAAACCCGCAAGATCTCTTAGCGCATACATTGAACTAACAAGTGTATCTTTTTTCTTTCCACCACTAGCGATACTGTGGCGCTGCGATGCTGCCCACAAATTAGCAACATCCCACGCTTCTCCAGCCGAGAGGTAAACTTGCGGAAAGCCATCAATCACGTTCGTGCTTTGATTAGGTACTGGAAACGGGTGCCCTACAAGATCATCTGTAGTAGCCCCGCATACCAAGATCCTTTCTGTAGAGTAATCAATAAACCCAAGTGAAGATATTAGCAGACAACTTGATAGCCAGACGAATCGAAATAAGATCACGAACTCGAAAAGTTGTCCAGCTAGTAAAAACAGTGTCACCAGCAAATAATAAAACAATAAGATAAAAAAACAGATTTTGTTTAGGCATTCTTAATGCTATTACAAAAATTGCCCACCCCACGAATATTAAGGTGTGCAAAGAAATGTCATCACATCGTGCTTTATGAAAAATAGCATTACAGTTTTAGGCAAACGCTAAATTTCAGCTTCAATAAAAATTCAAAATGGGGCGAGGATCAGACAAATGGTCCCCAGTGGACACAGCAAAGGCTACCTGCCGGCATGCGTTTAACGTTAGCTCAGCCCCCAAAAGCTGCTAGGCCGAAGCCGTAGCGGCCTCGGCCTCTCGTTCTCTTAGTGACGGACTTCTTCCCTAAAGCAGATAAGCCTGCTCTTGAGTATCGAGCGACCTGTAAACCTCGCCCAGGCGCTCATTAACATCCGCGAATAGGATACCCGCCTCCCTCAACCTGGCCTCTGCAGTGTGGTGATTCCGCGTGTGTATAGCATCGGAGCAGAGCGCTGTGAGCTTGGTCACCTCCTCACGCAGAGCGTCATCATGCACCCGCACACGAAAAAGGCCCACTTGGCGAAACGCCGCCAATGATCGCTCCGCGATCTCGTCTGACACCTGCTCCTTTCCCCACTCTCCAACACGTCGTGCATTGAGATTTTCTTCGAGATTCAGGAGGGTGCTAGATCGCATTAGCTCTACTAGTGACTCTTGAAGTTGAGGCAATAGAACCCGTTGCGCTTCGATACGCTGCATCAGGAAGGTTTCTTGCCGTTTTTCGAGCCGAACTCGCTTTTCTCGTGCCTCTTGACGCTTTTCATTAAAGAGATCGAAGATTGCTTTGAGCAGTGCGCCGGCTACGAGCGTTACGACAGGAAACCACACGTTAGGAGTAAATTCGCCCATAAAATCCTTAACCCACAACGGTTTTACTATCCATTTACCGATATCTATATTTGCATTAGCATCAATCTAATTTTGCCTGTCGCCAGACCTCCAATTATTGATTAACGCCTCCGCCATTTTCCTATCAACCAATGGTGGTGAATGAGGTCTTGCTGTTATCAATAATCGTAGCGATTCCGGAGAAATGCAGTCGTACGCGAACTCCACATCTATCCCATATCCTTTTAGTTCCCGCTTCATGGCTGTAACTACGTTGGAACAGCCGGCGCAAATGTGCTTGATTTCATTCCACGCAGTGCTAAATCTTGTAGGGGTATGGGTGTGGAAGCTGATCTTTCCTTCCGAGAAACTCACAGTCTCATACTTGGATCGCCCACATGTCGGGCACCTCCAATCCCCGGGAAGCGCCCCCCACATCCGAGCACTCCCAGGGAACGAGTCTATCATCGCCAAAAAGTTTTCCGGAGGTTTGCCTCGCGCAGGTTGTGTCTCCGTACGCCACCGACTGTAATTCGACACGTGCTTAATAGCGGTCGATGTCATTTCACGAAACAGCGCCTCCCCGCTAACGAACTCCAGCCCATTATAGTTGCTATAGCCATTAGACAAAGTAGGCTCCGGAACAATACCACTCTGATATTTCTCGAACCAATAGTCCTGCAACACAGCAGCTTTTGCGACCTCGTGCACCAACTTCATGCGTGCAAAGTAAGCTTGACGAATTAGCGCCCAAGCAGCAAACACTTTCCCTTCATCAACCAAGTGCGATGAATTCGCGCCTATGACGATAAACTGATAGATCTGACTTATGGAAAATGAATGAAATCTTATTCGCCCATCGATGTCGGAGATGAGCTTTTTTGCAGCTGCATCTGCATTATTACAGTCTTCACAAATCAAGACTGGAGCATATGCCGAAAAAGCAGGCGCCATACGCTCGATAAGCGCAAGTCCGGTGTTAGTAGCTTTATGAGAACCGCTATCGACGAACACTCTGTGAAATGCTGCCTCTAGGGCATCTGTCATATGGTCGTGATGAAGGACTAATTTAGCAAGTATCTGCCCCTTGCTACCTACCCTAGCTATCTCAAACTTATTTCTGCGGCAGCACGGACATACCCAGGATTGAGCGGTTTCAATCCAGTTCCGGTTCATTTCAAAAAGCTTACCGCCATGGTGAGCTTGAATTTTACGCGACAAAGGCGAACTAATTCCGTCAATCGAATCTATCGAACCATCGTTAATGCCTTCTATCGCCAGCCGCAAGGCTGTTTGCCGTCTTTCTTCATATAGTTCTGGACTGACCCTGTGCTGCCGAGCCCAAATCGCAAGAGAATATTTGGGGCTGGCTCTACCGGAACTCAGCTCATTTACCTTTGGCTTGCTGTGATCAGTCACACATCCTCCCTTGTACCTTGACATATCCGTCATGGCAGCACGACAGTATCAGACACGTCAAGCAAGTGAAAAGACCGGCGTATCTTCGAGATACCTCTCCGCGAAGGAGAGTAAAGCTAGAGAAATACGATTGGTTGACCTCCGGCAAGTTGAATCAATGCATCCAGCAAAAAGTAATTCCCACTAAATTTAATTTTGTATATTTGCTGAAGTTCCTAACCCGACTTGTCGCCCGAGTACTGGCGTCTTAAAGACCTGGGTGGTTTTGGCTTAGAAATACTGCTTCGCACCTATGAACCAGAGGGGGCGTAGGTAGAAGAGTGCCTCTCCATTTTGCCCCCTCATTTTTCAGCGCTTAACCCAAGACTCCACCACGTCGCTGCCGTGCTCCTGCTTCCATTCTTTCAGGCGACGATGGTTGCCGCCCTTCGTCTCAATTACCTCACCATTATGAGGATTCTTGTACACCTTGATCTCTCGGGCCTTACGCTGGGTAGCCTTTGGCGCCTTTACACCGGGATTACGACGAGCTGCTTCAGGGTCTAGAACGTTGACCACATCGCGCAGGCTGTAGCCATAGCTCTCAAGCAATGAACGCAGTTTTTTCTCAAATTCGATTTCTTTCTTCAGGCCGGCGTCATTCTTCAGATTTTCCAACTCGGCCAGCTGAGCGGCCAAGTTGCGCTCAAGTTCTCTGAATTCGGCAAGTCTAGACATTGACATCGATCCTATTGGGTGTATTTAAATCGGAATAGTAGACGTTTTGTTGCCTTACTGCACCTACGTTTACTCTAGACGTTGACGCCTACGGCGTGGAGTGAAGAGTCAGGCTCTTCATTCGCACCGAATGTCATTTAGCCAAATACCCCGCCCCTCCTCTGCACAAGCCTCCTTACGCAGTGTCGCTACCGGCTTCCCCCCCTCGTCCCCCGGAAAACCGAACATCAATCCACCTGAATGTTCGAAGATCCGACTAAGAAAAGCATGCCGCACTGCTTCAGTCCTAGGGAAACTGCCGCGATAAGGCGGTGGTCTACAATTCTGTCGCGCAAGGCAGCCTCTGGTACGGAATCTGCTTTGGAGTAGGCGCAACACAGCAACCAATCTCATCAGGAAGAGAGACAAAACAATGAATGCTGCTTTGAAAACCTTCGTACCCAGCGCATTGGCGCTGCTGCTTATCCTGCCAACCGCGGCTTCTGCTAAACAAGCAGAAACCCAGCAGAAGCTGGCCAACGTGATCATCCTAGCGACTGGCGGGACTATTGCCGGCGCCGGGGCCAGCGCTGCCAATAGCGCCACCTATCAAGCCGCCAAGCTTGGCGTCGACAAGCTCATCGCCGGTGTGCCGGAGCTTGCGGATCTCGCCAATGTGCGCGGTGAGCAGGTAATGCAAATTGCGTCCGAGAGTATTACGAATGAGGACTTGTTGAAGCTTGCTAAGCGGGTCTCTGAGCTGGCCGACAGCAACGATGTCGACGGCATCGTCATCACCCACGGCACCGATACCCTGGAAGAGACTGCTTACTTCCTTAACCTGGTCGAAAAAACCGACAAACCGATCGTGGTAGTTGGCTCGATGCGTCCAGGTACTGCCATGTCCGCCGACGGCATGCTCAACCTGTACAACGCCGTGGCCGTAGCCAGCGACAAGCAGTCGCGAGGCAAAGGCGTATTGGTGACCATGAACGACGAGATCCAGTCTGGGCGCGACGTGAGCAAATCCGTGAACATCAAGACTGAGGCCTTCAAGAGCGCTTGGGGGCCGATGGGCATGGTAGTAGAGGGTAAGTCGTACTGGTTCCGCCTCCCTGCTAAACGCCACACCACCCAGTCGGAGTTTGACATCAAGCAAATCAGCAGCCTGCCACAGGTGGACATTGCTTACAGCTATGGCAACGTCAGCGACACCGCCTATAAGGCACTGGCACAGAGTGGCGCCAAAGCAATCATCCATGCGGGGACCGGCAATGGCTCAGTCTCGTCTCGGGTAGTGCCGGCTTTGCAGGAGTTGCACAAAAACGGCGTGCAGATCATTCGCTCGTCTCACGTCAACCAGGGTGGTTTCGTACTGCGCAATGCCGAGCAGCCAGACGACAAGTACGACTGGGTAGTGGCGCATGACTTGAACCCGCAGAAGGCGCGGATTCTCGCCATGGTCGCGATGACCAAGACCCAGGACAGCAAGGAGCTGCAACGCATCTTCTGGGAGTACTGAACACTAAGGTATCAGAGCGCAGAACGCACTCTGGAGACATCACCATATAGCCGTCCGATGTTTGATCTTCGGCTCGCGGATCGACAACTAAAAAGACGGAAGCCCTGCCGAAGCAGGGCTTACCGGTACTCACTCCCCTTTTTTGTGCTTATGCACTTCTAAGTCAGGGTGTTTGCGTTGATTCTCGGGTGTCACACGACGACGTTGGTCTGTTTTTCCCGTCGATTCCGCTTTGGGTTTTGGTCCTGGTTTGATTCCCATATGGTCCTAATCTCCTTTAAATGGAATGTGTCCGTATTGCTATTGTGGTCGGGTAGATACACCCATTCGCCCGTAACGAGCGCGTCGTATGCCTATTCAGCACCAAGTTCGGACCCATGGTGGTGGTGCTTGTAGGTGCCATGATCGTGGCCTCGATCGAGACGAGCTGGGCTGGAATCGTGAACCCGCCAGGGCGGAAGGTTACCAGTTGCAGTTACTTTGCTCAGGACATCAGCCTTGATAAGGGTCAGGAATTTGCACAGTTCAAACTAGGCTCCACAGCCATCGTATTGTTTGCGGCAAATAATGTGACCTGGGACCTTCGGCTCCAAGCCGGCAGCTCGGTGCACATGGGCGCCCGAATTGCATCAAACTGTAGGGTTAAAGCTGTCGGTCATGAATGACTTCTACTCACCCATAGCTGACATTCACGAACGGCAGAAATCGGCCAGAAACGCTCATTTGTTAACGACCCGCGTCTTCCGTGCTATTTTAAACCTGTTATTTGAATGATATCATTTGGCCGCCAGAGATACGTTGCAGGCGTAGGCCATGGAGCTTGAGAGCCTTGCATGAGTTCGAGAAGATATGAGGCTGGCACGCACTATCATATCGAAATTACATATAAAGGACTGAAGATTGGCCAGACGTATACCGGCACTACCGGATGAATGGGGCGACCTCTTCACATGTGTTTTGCTGCACATGCTGCTCCCTTTACTACCATTGCTAATTGAAGCATGGATGAAGGGCTCCCCAACTGAATCTACGGCTGCTATTACCGCCTCTATGTATTCAATAGCTATTGGCTTATCTTCCCGCAACAAAGCGATGCTTGGATTCTGCATCACTATCAGCATTATATTTTCAGTTGTTTTTGGTGTGGTCAGTGCAAGTCCAACGCCCCAGCTCAACGATGTGAAGTTTTATTCTGGTCTTAGTATATTCTTCGTTTTTTTAATCCACATTTTTGAACGATACAATCGCCACGTAGTAGACTGCATCCCATTTTGGGATTTTAGCAAGGAAGAGGTGTGATATGGACTTCCCAGAAATAACAGCGATTTTAGGTGCTATCGTATCCTTGGTCGCAGCCTTTATATCTTTTAAGGCGACTAAGTCTAGAGTACAAATTGAACGTGAACTGCAGCAAGAACTCCATTCTAAGTTAATGCAAGACTCATTTCTTTTGAAGCACCTGACAGACGCCGAAACGGATGAAGACATCAAACACGAAGTTCAAACACACCACGATATTTATTTCGCAATGATATCAAGCGCCATGAACGAATTACCTCCAGAAAAGCGAAATGAAGTTTATAAAGCCTTATCGCAAAGATCTAAGAGAGGCAGTACAACGTACATGTCAAAATTACTGAAAAGTTCAATGAAAACTTTTGGAATAATTCACTAATTTTATTTTTTTGGTAGAGGGCTTTTATTAACTAGCCCTCTCCTTTCGCTCAGGCGAATAGCTTAGCAATGGCCCTCTACGAACAAGTCGAACGGTTGGGCGGTGCCGCCGGCATGATGCAAGGTGCCGGTACCCCGGCCGGTGCGGTCAACTTCGTACACAAGCGCGGAAAAGCAACGCCTACTGCCAGCGTCACGCTATCCGGCGGCACCTGAGAACTACCGCAGCCAGGTAGATGTCGATGGCCAACTCGGCCGAGGAAACTCTGCGAGGTCGCGCCGTGATTCCCAAGCAGAAACGCCGCTATTTCTATCACTACGGCAAATGTGAAGACCAGCTCGCCCACACGTGCCTGATAGGTATCGACACATAACCATTAGTGGTAGGTGGCAAAATCCGACTCATAGCCGCCCTTCGGACCGCTCGGAAATTTTCCAGAAACGATGACTACAATCCATGTTTTTCCCTTGTTCAGCCATGTTGGAAAGATACTCAATCCCCCTTTAGTGAGGTCACAACACGGGGAAGGTACCATCTGCACGGAATACAGTCTGTTTAAGCAAGGGCATATCTGCCTCTACCCTCTCCTCTTGAGGAAAAACACTGTGTCGAGTTCGGTCTCGATGGCTTCAGGCGACCACAAGTGTTGCCTAGCCCTAGACTGCATATGGCGCTACTAACGGACCGTGTGCCCCTACCAACTCGCCCTTGAACCGCCCAGTACCATTCAGCTCCACCAGCTAGCAGAAAATTTGAGAGAGACTCTCTTCCAACACGTGTGGCAATATGCAATCATCACACTCAAGGGACTGAAAAAACGGTGATTCATGCGCGTTAAAGAGATTTACCTTTCAAAGCTTTACGGAATTTACAACCATCGAATTTACTTAGATAACGATGGCCTCACAATTATTCATGGCGCAAACGGAGTCGGCAAAACGGCCGTACTCAAATGCTTAAAATTTATTTTTGATTGGGATCTAGAAGCCTTATCAAGAGTTCCATTTCGTCTTTGCCGAATCGAAATGGATAACGGACTAATAATATCCGCCCAAAGACCAAGCCGGATAACTGAAGATACCAGACCAAGTTTTCATGGACCTGTTGACATCACCTTCCGGAGACCCGACGGGTCGATTGAACATGCTCAGGGCCTTGATACGAAAATGCTCGAATTTTCAGAGAGCGTTGCAGAAGGTAAACCGTGGCTAACGAAACTCAGAAAGGGTCTATGGCGTGATATCCGAGATGGAACTCTGGTTGAGGCGCACGATGTAATTGCAGAATACCTTCCAGGCTCAAAGAAAAAAAAGAAAAACAACACAGCCTTTTTTGATAGTGTTCGGAACTCGTTTAACGTCAAAATAATCGACACTCATCGCTTATCAGGCATCACCGTCGACTCGAAAAACAGCGCAAAAGTTTTAGATTGCGTTGCAGACATGGTCAAACAAATAAAAGTAGTAAATGCTGACTACGCGAAACGAGCCCAGGAACTAGATCAAACGTTCCCACACCGCTTGATCATGGAAAGCCAAACACGATACAGCGCGCCGGAAGTCAAAGAGCGCCTTAAACGATTTGAAGGACGGCAAGCTCAACTCAGCGCCATTGGTCTTTTGGCGGCTTTCGAGGGACCAGTACTTCCGTCTGACATCGATGCACTTTCTGACGCGAAGCTTGAAGCAATAAGCTTATTTGTTCAAGATAGCGAAAAGAAACTGGATGCATTCAACGAACTAGCAATTCGATGCTCAGCGCTTCTAAAGTTAATTGAAAACAAATTTATAAACAAAAAGCTAGCAATCCGCAAAGATGAAGGCTTGGTTGTAATCGATACATCTCATGGTAATCCGATACCCATAGACGCGCTTTCGTCCGGTGAACAGCACGAAATCGTTATCACCTACGAACTATTATTTAAAACTCCAGCAAACACCCTATTATTGATAGACGAGCCTGAGATCTCCCTTCATGTCGCATGGCAAAAAACCTTCATAGAAGATCTCAAATACATGTCAAATATTGTCGGTTTCGACGCATTGGTTGCTACACATTCGCCATTCATCGTAGGCGATCATTATGAAATCATGTAGGCGCTAGATGATGGGGATCGCGGCGAATGATATGTTCGAGAGAAGTCGGAGACATTATTTCAGAAATCAACATGACAATGGCAGCAGAGCCGAAATCCATATTTTGGCTTTTAGAAGGCGTCACCGACATAAAATTTTTTAAGCCTAGAATCTCAGGCGACACATCTCTTATCGAGTGCAATGGTAAGTATAAGCTCATTGAGGTCATCAAACGGATCAACTCTAGCAAAGCCCTTCAGAATATCCGAGCCATGGGAATCGTCGACAACGATTATGACTGGCTGACCGGATACGTTCTTCCCGACAACATAATATCAACTGAACCAAGAGATCTTGAAGGGGTTCTTCTTCGCGCCAATTGCATTGAAAATATTCTGGCCGAGTATGGCAATGCAAATGCTGTTGCTCAGTTTAAGAAACTGAATGGCTCAGTGGTCGATGCAGTTCTATCACGCGCGATGATATTTGGAAAGATTCGCGCGGCAAACAGCCTCACAGCAAAGATAAAGTTGAAAGAATTCAAACCTATTCAGTTTTTTAGAAATAACTGGATTTACGATGAAGAGGCGGCTCTAGCTCGTGCAGTTCAGCTTGGGGTTTGCGCTACCGTCGAAGATCTCAAAGCGGTTATCAGAAATTTGCCGGACGCCCCACCTTGGCACTACGTACGCGGCCACGACGCAGTGGATATTCTCTGCGGTGGACTGCTTTCTGTTTTAGGCCCATCTAAAGGAGTGTGTGCTGCGCAAATCGAACCAATACTGCGACAGTCGTTCAGCCATGAAGATTATTTAAAGACTGAAATCTATAGATCCTCGAAATTATGGCATGAACAGAACGGGCTAGACTATCCATGCAGAGCAAACTAGAACAGCTGGAAACTACTGATGCTTAGCTGCTTATACGAATTGGGTAAATATTTGCGCGCCCAGGCCCAGCATTAGGCCGAACTTGGCCAGGAGCTTAGAGACGGGACCCTTGAAGTTCTCTAGTAAGTCCAGAGGCCACTCGAAGCACGATCCCGGACGTGTATCTTTGCACAGTCCGGGCACGGTTTTCAGGTTGTGATTAAATACATCCGGAGGCTGCGGCTCAATGATTGCTAGTGCCAAAACTCTCCTAACTTACTGACTCTGGGGCCTTTCTACTTCATTAACCGTTGAATTCAACATGCATAGCAAAGGTGCTCTCTGGATCCTCAGACACCTGCCAAACGCCGCTCCCAGCTGCCCCCAATCGTCCCAACAACAGCGGGTGGGGATGCTTGGAACGACCTGTAGCAGCACAGGCAAGCATCACGACGTCTTTAAGGTGATCAATTACCTCGTCATGAATGCTATTGTTGCTTCCGTGATGAGGTAGTACGAAAACCTCAACGCGGGGAATCAGATACCTATAACGTCTGAGCCACTGCGATCGTGTTTCCAGGACATTTAAGTCAGCATCCCCCGTACATAGCCATGCCCCTCCACGAACTTTTCGATAGTGGTTACGGGAAACTAATAGTTGATGGCGAGCTGCAATTGCAGTCCACGGAAAGCTCCAATCGCTCCTACGAATTTCCATTTCTTCTTCAGATGAGGAATGTGGCCCAGCATAAAGACTCATAGATATTTTGTTATGATTGCCTGACAACACTTTATAACACCGCTTCAGCGTCTTCCGATCACTCTCATCTGCCAGCAACTTTATCAATTTGGTAGTAAAGGATTTGGAGGCTATAGCCCTATCTGAAAAATTAGCAGGTAATAGCTTTCCTGCGAGGGTGCGGAACTCCGAAAGATCGGCCTCAGGAAATGGATGCACATAAGGAACCAGCAACCAGCACGGCGAGCCAACTGCTTGCCCTATGTCAACAGTAATCGACGTTTCCTCGCCAAGCACTCTCTCTTGTGCAGCCCCCGCACGGACGGTTTTTGGCTGCCCTGATCCCTTCGACCTGATGGTATACGGTCCAAGGCTTCCTTCTTCCTCGCTGCCTGCAACTATGTCGTCGCCGCTTGAATCATCGGGGTTGAATGGCTCAGCCTCAACTGCGGAGTCCCCTCGTGGGATATGCAATATCTGTTTGACACCACGGTCAGCGAACCAACCTGCGGGATCTTGCAGGAACGAACGAACAGACAGGCGGAGCCCCCCAGCGTTCATTGCTTCTAACGCAATCAATGTGAGATGCAATGCGTCTAGGCAGGGCAAGATCACCGTATTAATCTGAACTTGGGCCGCTAGTGCCTCGATTCCGCTGATGTGGTCGAGATCAAGGTGGGACACGAACAGCACATCGATCTTTTCGTACGAGCACAATGACAAACCTTGTTCGAAGTGTTCGCGGTTAATCGAGCCGCAATCGAAAGCGTAGGTGAAGGCTTCGCTGTGCCGGTCGGTGACCTCACCTACTAGGAAACCTCCTTGACCAATGGGGAGTTGGCGAATCGACGCGAATACAGATGGGGTTGGCAAATCACATTCCTTATGGGGCCGAGGAGTAGAGGTCGACAAAATAAAGCACGCCCCGGGTGATGGCAAACTGATACGCCCAGCGCAACGTTCGTTCCTCCGGATGAGGTCAATGATGATTGCTGGGATAATTTGAGCAAGCGAGGCTCAACTCCTCGTTGAGCAGGCTGGAAAGCCTCCATCTTAGAGTCACCATCCTGAGCGCTGAGGGGGCATTCGACCGCATTCCTGTGGCTTTGAAGGTCTATCGACAAGGAAGGCGCGTGCTGAGATGATCGATGCGAATGAGGGTCGGCACGCTCAGCCCGATCACAGGATAGTTGCTTGGAGAAAAGGACATGGCTGAGGTCACACTGCAGCATTTTCTGCGCGCAGCAGCCGACATCGGAGCGCACGGAGACAACGACACCCTGCCATTCGATGTGGATACGAATTTCGTTTCAGCAAGACAACATGAGCTAGCCCAGGCCGCATTTAGCTTTTCGGAAGAATTGCGGAAAGACAGTGAAGCCAACAACAAAAAAAAGATCACAGCCATTACGGTATTCAGCGAACGCCTCTTGGTAGCAACGGGTGCATCTGGCTTCAGGGTCACTACAAAACTTCACCCGTTCTGGAGCATATATTTCAACGGGCTCGGAGTAGCTATCGCTGATCAGCTTGAGCCGATACGCGACAAGCGAGCTTTCTCCTACAGGTTCCAGGCAGAGGGTGGCTCCGATCTATTCGACCGTAGTTCATCCTGGAGATTATTCAGGGAGTCCACATCGAAAGCGGCTGCGCTCGCCCCTAAAGGAACGGTAGTAGTCCAAACCGACATTTCGAGCTTCTATGAACATATCTCACACCATTACTTAGAAAACCTAATCGACGACTTGTTCCCGGATAAAAAAGTAGGTAATCAGGTCACAGCCCTTTTATCGAAATTCTCGGCGGGACGCTCATTCGGTCTACCAGTCGGCGGTCAGTGCTCGCGAATTTTGGCTGAGCTTTTCTTGAACTCTGTAGATCACCGCATGACTCAGGACGGTCTACAGTGGTATCGCTATGTAGATGACTACGTATTGATTGCGGAATCTAATTCCGCCGCTTACGCAGGACTTGCATTTCTATCACACACCCTTGCTGATTATGGAATAACATTAAATAAATCAAAAACCATAATGATGACGGCCAAGCATTATCAAGAGTTCGTTACTAGCCAGCTTGGCGGAGACGATACCAATGCTGGAATCTTGCGACACGTCGACTTGCACTATGACCCCTACTCAGACAACCCTGAAGAGGATTATGAGTCGCTGAAAAACACCGTCGAAAAGCTGGACATTCAAAAATTGCTTGGCAATGAATTACAAAAGTCTCTCCCTGACAATTTCTTGATAACTCAGATCGGCAGAACCTTAACATTTCACAGTCCTGTACTAGCACTTCAGCTCGCTTCTACGTTACTGGAAGCTAGCAACCTGCACGCATTCCGAGCATCTTGGGCGACTATAATGAGAGGCGTGACTAACCTCAGGGCGAGCGCCGGATATAAAGAAATTCACGCCGGCCTAGATGCAGCTATAGATAGAGTCGCCACCCAGTCCGTTCATTTGTTACAAGCTGAAGCCAGTCTACTCCACTACCTTCGAGTACTGAAATTCGCCCAGACTCCTGCCAGGGCCGCATTTATTCAGAAAATCCACAATTCTAGTTCATCCAATACCATCAAACGAGCTTGCATTGAGTGCTGGCGTCAGTGGAAGGACCGCTCAGCTTTCAGTGCTGTAGCAAGCCGATGGAACGAGATCAACCCTGAATGCCAGCGTTTGATGTGGTTAGCAGCTGACTCCTTCGGAGATCAAGGAGAAGGCCTGCGGCGCCAGGTTGGACCTAGCTTGGATCATTCGTGGAGGCTCGGCATTGAGCGTCAAGGATGTCCATCATTCGCCAATCTGTACAGGAGCTGGTGTGATGAAGACTAAGGCCGGCCGTGACCCTAGAACGATTGCCCGAAATATTCCTGGCATCTTGAACGCTATTTTCCCAGGACTGACTCCTGGCATAGTCTCTTTTTATAACAAGTCGGCGACCAACTGCTCTGTCATAGCAGTACCTCCTGAAGCAGTACAGGCAAGCAAACTACAAAATTCCTTCTTGTTCGAACTGGCCTTCGCAGTAGGCGAGCAGCGCGTACTTGGTAACAATCCTACTTGGGGAGAGTGTGTAGCGACAGCCACCGATAGACAAAGCAGGTTTTTCGATGCCCTGAGCCCATTAGCATCGGAAATTTCTGATAATGATCAGCGCATCGCACTACGCGTAGCTGAGAACTTACTGATCATGGTCAAGCACGTAGCTAACGGATCCAGCTATGGTGCTGCGCCCTTTATACCGGCTTTCGCTGGATTGCTTCAGGAGTTGGAGATTTTTTTGCGGGCTCTACGTTGATTGAAGTTAAATGTATTTCCGGAAACTTTTCTGCCGCGGACTACAGACAAATTGCAATGTATTGGCTCTTGAGCTACGCAGCTGCCATCGAAACAGGGAAGGACGAATGGAAGTTATGTGCCTTGATTAACCCAAGAACAGGCAAGCTTGTGAGAATTGATTTTGATGAGTTTATCCAAATCACCGGCAACGGTCGAAGCAAAGCAGAAATTCTTCAGGCGTTTGCTGCTACCCTAACTAATATAGAGAAAATCTAACTCAAGGAACGGCATAAATGCCAACTAACACAGGTACCTTCATGCGAGTTCAGCAAAATCTGAGTATATCACTGACCACGCTGAGCGAATTCACACTAAGCGCGAGACTCATAAGCAACACCGTTCTCATGAGCATGGATACGACGCCCATATTCGTTAACGGTACGCCTACTCAGCTCGTCTAGGATCAAACCAGCCATAGCTGGTTCAAAGCTCGAAGTCAGAAAAAACTCCTCCTTTTGACTCCAAATAACCTCGCCATCCCAATCTCCTTCTGTCACAACTACTGTCTTTTCCACCCTGAAACCTGGCCCTCCTTCGCGCGCAAATATTTCACACTTGAAAAACGCCATCTCTCCTTTGCGCTCGTAATTCTCAGTAACACAAGACGTCCCACAAGCGAGAAGCCCTTCTGCATCTCCCTCTGCTACTCCATCAAGCTCACCTACACTCACTTGAATAAGCGAATGATCAAATTGGTCAGAACTCCACATATACGCCTCGGCTAACAATTAAAAAACCATCCAATTAATTCATACAAATCAGCACCGGTCAAGAACATTTAAATAAAGCAGCCCTGCTCAATCGCTACCGTCAATTACATTTACATCAAATAACATATCGCTCAACTAATTACTCAGCCTATAACCATGACACGTCGACCTCACAGATATGTCAGCCATTAATGGTGACTCCAGCCACCCAAATTCTATAATTTATTTGGCAGAGATGTAGCGAACTGTGGGTTTCAAGGTAGGATTAGCAATAGCCATCAATCGCCAGGTGAACTCATGGAATGGTCTCTCCCAAAAGCTGGCTTTCTCAGCACTGACGTTGAAGACGCTGTACCTGCCATTTTGCAAGCAAACGATGAGCTTTTCAGTTTCGCCAGAGACGTAAACCACCTCATCATGGCGATTGCTCAGGATGCGGTGAATACCGTGCATACTAGCTCTATGAGTGAGGAAGCCGTTTTGGTACGGCTGCTTATGCGTGCAGCCGGCTTTTATCAAGGAGCACTGCTGATGGCTGAGCGCGGCATGTTTGTCGAGTGCCGCTCTATGGCCCGATCAGTGATTGAAGTCAGCCTCGCTGTTTCTGCAATGGACGGCGACAAGGGCACGTTCATGCAGATGCTACGGGACGACCATTTGAAGAGTCGGCGGAATCGATACCAAACTCTTCTCTCTCAAAGCACGGACCCTAAGGCGCGAAAGACCCTTCAGGCGGCGATAGCTCAGCTCGAAAAATCGCTCAGCATCATCAGTCCAAAGGCGCTAGCGGCGCTTGGACCTCTGGAGGGCTCTTACTTCGTTTATCAGGTTCTGTCTGACAACGCCGGGCACGTTTCCGCCTCATCTCTGGATCACTACATAGAACCTCATGAAGATCGAAAATACTGGAACTATAAGGTCGGCGCAGGCGCGCCAGAGGAGGTAGCCGCCTCTCTGTATTACTGCCTATACGGTGTGATCCCCGTAGCGGTAGGTGTGGCTGATCTCCTCGGCCTTGAGCAATTCGCCGCCCAGATACACGAGGTGGTCGACCGTTTCGACAAAACCCCTGCCCCATTATTGGTGTAAAGCTAAACCCCTGGCTTGCCTTGAGGGTGACCTGCTTGAGGGTCCGCATAGGGATCAGTTGGATGGATCAAACCGTCAGCGACTACCAGATGCACAAGGCCGGCAAGCCAGGGCAGTCAGTTCACTGATAGATGGATTCTTCTCCACGCGCGCCAGCTCTTTTCAGTTGAATGTCGGCGTGATCTACCCCTCCTTGGAAATGTAATCCGACGTGGTGGTACATGAACGATGTTCTGTCATCTCGGCAATGCCATTCATTATCATGGTTTGTCGAATCTGGCTAACCGTTACAGGCTGGAGCTTCATATCTGCTTTGTGGGCCAGGACGGTCAGCATTCTGGTCAATGTTGTCGGTGGCATAGGACACTTTTTATCCCCGTGAGAGTGGAAGATCAGGTCACCTTCGGAGATCTTACTGGCCCGCGCATACCCGGCGATCGCGTCTTGGCAGCTTTCTGGTAGAGGAATGAATTCATCGCCACGTGTCTTTAGCTTCTGGAAAACAGCCTGATTACCAACCCATCGCAGTGTCTTGAACTCTGAGGAGCGCAAGCCTGCCTGAATACACGCCAACAGCGCCTGCTCCCTGGGAGTTCCGGAAAGATTGGCCACTTTTCTCAGGGTCTGAACAATCTCTAAAGAAAGCAATCTGGGGCCGATTGAGACTACGCAGGGTTGCTTGAACGCCACCAGAGACGCCAGAGCAAACGAATCCAACAGTTGCCTCAGCTGATCTTGCTTAGCGGTCGTATTTCCCAGCACCAAGTGTGAGGTGATCGCGTTGAAAATCGCTGACTTGGCCTCATTCTCGGTCATCGTCGCTTGTGCAGGAGAACCTTCTTTGGCTGTCTGCTCGAGATCGTAAAAGCTCTCGTAGCCGAATCCTTTTGCGAGGATGTCCTTCGCAAAGGACAAGGAGACCCTGGATGGCCCATGCAACAGCTTGCGCAACTGCTTGGCCAAGCTCTTGAAGCCACGGTTTCGGATCAGGTCGTCGGGATGGACTGGGATGCGCATGCAAATCTCCGCTCGTCAGGGTGTCGGCTGCCCGCTGACTCATCGAGATGCGTGCGAGAGAATAAAGTGCTGCACCCTGTGGCTAAGCCTTCACGAGCCGACCGTTTGATCCAGGGGGAGATCAGTGGACGACAAAGCTACCACGCTCATTTTCGGGATGTCTAGGCGCTGCTCAGATATGGCGTGCGTGCCAGTTGGTGCATAAGTGCACCATCAGCCTTATGCTGGAGTTCGAAAGGTGGGTTCGCCAGACGATTGCTACATATGGCAGTCCTCAGCAGGCAGATGCCTGAATCTATAATCACTCTATAATCGTCTATAAAAGCCTATAAACCCCATGTTACAGGGCCTACAGACGAACAGAGTACAAATGTACTCCCTCGTATTCGTGCTCATTCAAGCTACCCTTCACCCTGCCTATAGGAAATGTAATGCTGAGGCTAATGGATGAAAGCGTTTGTTGCGCCGCTAGGCCCCGACGACCCACTGATGAAGCAGGCATTGGATGCGCTGAGGATCTATCAGGAAGCGGTAGATGCAGGCGCGCCGGCCAACGTCATCCAGCAGTACAAGAGTGAGGCTGAAGAGCTTTTCCAAGCCGTTTCTGACTACTATCAACGCTCGATGGGTCGTCCATCCGGCACGCTGCACTGAACTGACAACAGCACACCCACTGGGCCCTTCCGCAGCAAGCGGTATGCGCATTCCTTGTGGAACCCTAGGCTCCAGAATATGGTTCGATCTCGTAATCGATCAGCAGATCCCTCACTGCGCCACAGATCCGCGGTTCATAGTCCATCTCCAAATCAGTAATCGAGAGCGCCACTGCAATTTTCATAGCCTCTAGATCCAACGTAGACGGATCGAAAGGCCAGACCTGGACTCTGCTCACGGTAGTGTCCATGAAGTGGAATTCATCGACCACTTCAACCTTGTCTTTCATCTCCGCCCAAGCCTCTTGCGATACTCCATAGCTGCGCTGAGGGTGATCGCCAAGCATTGTGTGCTCTGAAAGAAAGCTGTCCGCGACAAGGACCAGGCCACTCGAATCCAGATTGCGGACGAAGTGGTCCGATAGTCTCGGGCTTGAAACCAAAGATCTTAGGTAAACAATCTTATGGGGCGGGTCGAACTGATCGAGATACTCTCTGACCTTCTGTACAAGGTCAGGCCTATTGGGCATCAGGAGATTTGGACACTCAAACATGGACGACACCCTGATCAGCCATCGATTGCTCAAGACGGCTAACGACGCCCTCAAGCAAGCGCTCATCATCGGCGGTAGCCATGTCACACGGAGCACGATTCCCCAGTTCGGGCAAAGGGTTGTGAAGCCACTGCGCAGCGGCTCGGAGATCTCCAGAGAAAAGCTCGCAGGCCCAGTTGATTGCCTGCTTTGCGTAGCGAACGTTTCGCGCCGCCTGACGCTCGGGGATCAGTTGTGATTTTCTGTAGATGTCTGGATGCTGATACACCAGCTCTCCTTCATCTTCGGCCCATCCTCCATCGGGAAACTCTGAAAACCGTGACCCAAACTCGGTCATATAGGAGTATCGTACGCGCCCATCATCACCAGGAGAAAAGCGCTTCATCTCCAGCAACAATTCGCATCGCCATGTCAGAACTCGGCTTCCGTCTGAGGTTTTCACAGGGCTCATCAAGTAGATTTCACCGATACTAGTATTCGACCATGCGGTGTTAACAAATCGTTGAAATTCATTTCCATCATCGATTTGCACCATTCTCGGCTCAGGACAGTGAATCGCCCCTGGTTTCGTAGACACCTCCAAGCCTCATAATGAGGCCCAAATAGGAGGAGCCATGAGCCGTCAGCGTTACCCTGAAGAATTCAAGATCGAAGCGGTCAAGCAAGTGACCGAGAAAGGCAATCCTGTCGCCGATGTTGCCCAGCGCCTGGGCATGTCTGTTCACAGCCTCTACGCCTGGATCAAGCTCTACAGCAAACCCCAAGAGCAGCGTCAGCAAGACGATGAGCAGCAAGCCGAACTGCGCAAGCTTCGCGCAGAACTCAAGCGCGTGACTGAAGAGCGAGACATCTTAAAAAAGGCCGCCGCGTACTTTGCCAAGGAGTGCAACTGAAGTACGCCTTCATCAAGAAGCACTCGACGGATTACCCGGTGCGGCGCCTTTGCCAAACCCTCAAGGTGCATCCCAGCGGCTACTACGCCTGGCTGGCCGAGCCTCAATCTGCCCGAGCAAAAGAAGATAACCGTCTTCTTGGCTTGATCAAACATGCTTGGCTCGAAAGCGGAGGTGTGTACGGCTATCGCAAAATTCACGATGACCTGCGTGAGCTGGGAGAAACCTGCGGGCGAAATCGGGTGGGGCGCTTGATGCAGGCAGAGGGGCTGCGTTCGCAAACGGGCTATCGCCGTCGTCCTGCGTTTTATGGCGGAAAACCAACCGTGGCCTCGCCCAACCACCTTGCCCGGCAGTTCAAGGTCAGCGAGCCGAACAAGGTCTGGGTGACCGATATCACTTACATCCGCACCTATGAAGGATGGCTTTATCTGGCGGTAGTGCTGGATCTCTTCTCACGCCAAGTAATTGGTTGGTCAATGAAGCCAAGGATGTGCAGCGACCTTGCTATCGACGCGATGCTGATGGCCGTTTGGCGACGTAAGCCACAGCAGCAAGTGATGATTCACTCAGACCAAGGCAGTCAG
>Ga0207696_1000551_pt1 | contig 30208 bp, 22 predicted proteins | sample KBSS54metaG_FD_184403 | JGI IMG/M metagenome (GOLD analysis project Ga0207696, IMG submission 184403) | Switchgrass rhizosphere microbial communities from Kellogg Biological Station, Michigan, USA - KBS S5-4 metaG (SPAdes) (version 2) | ecosystem: Host-associated > Plants > Roots > Rhizosphere >...
TCGATGGAATAGCCTGCTGGCTGTTTGTTTTCGACATAGGAAAAGGGGAAGGCGTCATCCTGGTAGCCGAGCGAGATGGTGTTGGTTTCGGTTATTTTCTCGAGCGTTTTCTTGCTGTGCAGGTTGTGCGCCCGGCACAACGGGCTGCTGAGCAGCAGCAGCCCGATAAAGAAATGGCAAAGTAAAGACTTAGACTGCATTGCAAATTTCCCCATCGATGACTCGGTTACCAAAAGTCGGTTGCAGATCTTTTTCTGGTAACGGCCGGCTGTAATAGTAGCCCTGCACATTCTGGCAAGAAATACGCCGCAAAATAGTCCGTTGTTGCTCGGTTTCCACCCCTTCTGCCGTCACGCTCATGCCATATTTTTGCGCAAACTGAATCAGCATCACCACCAGATATTGGCTGGCACTCTCTTTCTCGAGTTTCATAATCAGCGTGCGGGCAATTTTAATACGCGTAAACGGATAAATAAGCAGGTAATCCAGCGCCGCATATCCGGTGCCTAAATCATCCATCGCAATGGAAATACCCATCTCACGGATTTTCTTAAATACCGGCAGGGCAATCGACTGATCGAGTTTTTCTGATTCAGTGACTTCAATTTCCAGGCGATTAGCCGCCAGGCCGCTCTGTTTTAGGGCATCAATAATAATATCGATTAAGCCTGGGCCATGTAATTGATACGCCGAAATGTTAACCGCCACTTTGGTGGATTCTGGCCACTTAGCCGCCGCCATACAGGACTGGCGAATAATCCATTCGCCAAGACGGATAATTAAACCGGACTCTTCGGCGATATTAATAAAGTAGTCCGGGTAAATCATCCCCTTGGTCGGATGGTTCCAGCGGATCAGTGATTCGTAGCCACAAACGGTTTCATTTTCCAGATCGATAATCGGCTGGTAGTGCAGCACAAACTCATTGTTATCAATGCCGTTGATGATTTCCTGATTCACAAACACGCTATTGGTGTGCTTCATCATCATGCCATCTTCAAAGAAGTGGTAGCAGCCACGGCCACTATGCTTTGAGGCATACAAGGCGAGGTCGGCGTTAATCATCAGCGTGGTCGCGCTGTTGCCCTGATCGGGGGCGGTAACAATGCCGACGCTACAGCTAATGGCGAATGTGTTGGTGCCGTAGGTGAATGGAATACTCAACGCGCGGACAATTTTTTGCGATAGCGCGCCCGCTTCCTGGCAATTGTCTGCTTTCACGCTCTGCAAAATCGCAAATTCGTCACCGCCTAAGCGTGCGGCAAAATCCATTGGGCCTAACAGCAAAGAAAGACGCTGTGCCACGCCGATCAGCACTTCATCACCCGCCGAGTGGCCGAAGGTATCGTTCACCGGTTTGAAGTTATCCAGATCAATCAGCAACAGGTTGAATAGCTGCCCGTTCTGATTCATTTCACGGATACATTTATCCAGCGCCTGGCTAAAGGAAGCGCGGTTCGGGAAACCGGTCAGTGAATCATGGTGCGCCATGTACTCCATTTTTTGCGACATATCCTGCATGCGTTGCAGGTAATCACGCTCCACCATCGCAATACGGAGTTTTTCAATCGCTGCTGCTAACCGGCCGATTTCGTCATCCTGATCTAAGTAAGGGGTTATGTGGTCGGTTTGCTCATGAGCAATGCGCGTCAAAGAGTTAATCAACAGCGGTACCGGGCGGAACAGACGGCGCATAAACAGCGTCACCAGGGCCAGCGTGCCGAGCAAAATCAGCGCCAGAATCACCAGCGTTTTTTTGAGCATCGCGTCATAAGCCGCGTACAGCTGGCTTTTGTTGCCAATGCTGCTGATCAAACTGCCAAGGATTTCGCCTGAAGGCGCAAGAATAGGGACGGCACTGATAAAGCACTCTTTGCCGTTGATGGTGGCAAAACCAATATAGTAGTTAACCAGCACATCAGTGGCGCGGTGTCCCTTGAAGCGGATACTGGCGTCTTGCGATTCTGAGTTGTTGCTGATGCCCTGGAAGCCTTTTTCAGGTGTGTAAAGGAACAGCCAGGTCGGGTTACGGGTTTGCACTGATGCCAGAGCCAGCACATCGACAGGGTTGTAACCGGTTTGGATTACCGAGTCGGGGTCACCCAATTTGTGTTCAGAAACAATGCGGGTTATTTGCCCCGTAGAGCTGGTCCCCACCGCGACATTGGTATACACGTTACGCACGATGTAGGTCATTATCTGGGCATTCGCTTCAGCCTGGTGTACCCATTGCTGGTAAGAGAAGCTGTCAATCAGCCCCCAGCCTGCACAGGCTCCCGCCCCAAAGGCAATAAGGATACCCGCCAGCAAAAACTGGGTAATTTTCCCGGCAATGGAATGGTGCCAACCTTTTACGCCTTTGAGCGAGATAAAACTTTTAGCCACTGATTACCAGCTTCCTGAGAATGATACTTGGGTTTGTCGGGGCTGTCGGATGACGCTGCGCTTATCCGACCTACGGTTATGGTTTTGTCGGATGACGCTGCGCTTATCCGACCTACGGTTATGGTTTTGTCGGGTGACGCTGCGCTTATCCGACCTACGGTTATGGTTTTGTCGGGTGACGCTTCGCTTATCCGACCTACGGTTAAGATTTTGTAGGGTGGATAAGCGCAGCGTCATCCACCGTTTATTAGCCGATTATTATGTGAGTTTTTTATTAATAGAGTTGTGTGTTGTATCAACAATAAATAACGGTTGTGTAACATCGCTGCTGAAAAAATAAATAAAGACAAAACACGCGGCAGGACTATAGATAACCCTGATAGTCAAGTCAATCATTAAGAATACCCTTCAAACATTAATTGTTCTGTTGATTGATTCTCTTTAACAATGGCGTTAAATAAAGACGTTTGTCGCTGTTTGTTTTTGTTCTGCAATCCACAATATAAGACAGTTTTATATTACCGTTAAAATAAATATATTACTAATTATCAGTGTGTTAGGTGGTTTTTATGTTGTGCTTAATTAATTATCATCGTACTAATTAATGTCCATTTTTACCTATAAATGACTGTTCTTTTCTGAACAAAAAATGAATACAATCCAAAACGTTTTCAGTGTGCCGATGATTTTTACGATTCATCATCTTCGGTATTATTAAAAAGAATAGTTAAAAATTATAGTTGTTAATTACTTGCTAATTTAGCAGCGTATTTGTTTTTTTTGATTATGTATTCTGCAATATTCTGTCCATTCTCCAAATCACATAAATAGCACTCTAAAGCATACAACACGGGTTAAATTCTTGGACTCTATAGCGAGCGATAGCACAGCGCATACTAATAAACGGTGGGGTTTACCGTTGATTCTTCCCTGCCTGCTTTACGCACTGGCGCAACTGCTCAGCAGCCATCTCATCGTTGATGACCAGGTTCTGGTGGTCTATGACCTCGAATTAGCGGCCATCTCCGCCGTACTGGTATTGTTTGGCTACCGCGCCGTAGCAGGCCTGGCTTTGCTCAGCGTATTAACCCTGTTATTGCGCCCTCTGACTGAATTTTATGAGCTGCTTGGCTATCTGGCCGCCGCCTTGATTAGCTATTTCTTCTATGCCAAAAGCACCGGCTGGCGTAGCCCATCCAGTTTTGGGCGCATCATTCTCACCAGTCAACGGCTCATCTGGCTGTGCTTGTGCAACGCCTTGCTCAATACCGTGTTTAGCGAAGTGGTCTGCCTGTTTACCACTTATCATCCCTGCGCTGCGATGGCGTTTGAGCATGTGTTTAACGCGGAAACGCTGGTCAGAATCCAGGGGGTGATGAACGGCTGCGTAACTGGTATTCCGCTGTTTTATACCGTGTTAAGGATTATCTGCCGCCCGAAATATGCCGCGATATGCCTGAAGTCTATCGGCGCACAGTTTTCAGAAAGCGTCGGGTACATCCGTTTTACGCTCTGGGCGGTATCGCTGCTTGTCTTGATGATTTTTCTCAACATCCCTTTCAAAGACAACGTCTTTTTTACCTTTTACAGCCTGATCCTGATTTTCCCGCTGATGCTGTGGAGCTCAGTGCGCATCGGCTATCTCTTCACCGCGCCAATCTGGACGGTGATGCTTATCATTTTGGCTAAGAATAACGAAAACTACATTGCCCTCAACGACGACTTCATGTTGCACCAGGTGCTGGTGTCGACGGCTATTTTTGTCTTTACGCTGACCATCGTCATCATGGGCGTATTGTCCAGATTCAATAAGTTACGCTTTGATCAGCTGCTGGAAATGGGGTTAACCGACCCGATGACCAACATGCCGAATCTGCGTGCCTTAAAGGCGGATATTAAACAGTCGCCACACTCCACGGTTGGCCTGATTCAGGTTCCCGAAATGGAACTTTTCTCGCGCCGTTACGGTTTGCACTTTCGCGCCAGATACCAAAAAAAGCTCGCCGATCACCTGCGTAGCAATCTGCGAGGCGATGAGAAAATTTACTACCACGCGGGTTATGGCCTGCTGCTCAAGCTTGACGACCCGAGCTGGGGAAGGCTCAGCCTGCTGTATCAATCCGCCAACACCTTTCGTTATTCACATAACAATCAGCAGCTTGGTTTCCGCAGCGGCCTCGGCTATTGCCGGGCAACTCAGTTCTGTAATGACGTTTACAGCCTGACCGGAAAGCTGGGGATTGTTTCCGGGCTGTCGCTGGTCAATGGCAAACCTGAAAACCTTGAAGCGCAGTCCAGCCGCATTCTGGAAAGTTACATCGTCGGGCGCACTGATATTCGTACGGTGCTCCAAAAAACGCTGGATAACGACGCCTTCGTGTTAATGGCGCAGCCGATTGTCAGCACCCGTGGCGAAGAGCGCTACCACGAGATCTTGCTGCGTATGCTGGACGAAGAAGGGCGCTTTATTCCGCCGGACCGCTTTTTGCCAGTGGCGACCGAAGCGGGCCTCGCGCCGGATATCGATCTTTGGGTGATCCGCAACACGCTAAAAACCATGCAGCAGCAGCCGGATCGCAGCTTCTCGATTAATCTCGCACCGGTCACGGTGTGTCGCGCCAGTTTTGTTCACAGCGTGCAGTTGCTGCTGGCCGAGTTTGGTGTGGATCCGCAGCGCATCATCTTTGAGATAACCGAAGCAGACGCACTGTCCGATACCGAACAATCGCAGAACACCGTGCGTTCGCTCAAAAGCCTCGGTTGTCGGGTAGCAATTGATGACTTTGGTACCGGTTTTTCCAGCCATGCGCGGTTACGTGATGTCAGCGCCGATATTTTAAAAATCGACGGTTCGTTTATCCGTGAAATTACCGAGAGCGAAGTCAGCCACTACATTGTTGAGTCGTTTTGCCATGTTGCAAGAATGAAAAATATGCAGGTGGTGGCCGAATATGTTGAGAACGAAAGTATTCAGCTTTGTCTGGAAAGAATGAATGTCGATTGGTTGCAGGGTTATCACATCGGTAAGCCAGTGCCTTTGCTTACGCTTATGTGATCCGATGGTGTCGGGGGCGCTGCGCTTGCCCGACCTACGAAACAGCCGTTGTAGGGTGGATAAGCGCAGCGTCATCCACCAGTTTTGATTAGTTGTAGGGTGGATAAGCGTAGCGTCATCCACCAGTTTTGATTAGTTGTAGGGTGGATAAGCGCAGCGTCATCCATCAGTTTTGATTAGTTGTAGGGTGGATAAGCGCAGCGTCATCCACCAATGAACAGCAATGAAACGAACAGCAGAACCTTCTTACACCACAATAAAAATGGAAACCCATGAGTCACTTATTTAAATTCAAGCGTCAGGAAGAGGCTGAATATTCCGCTACCAGGGAAAGTGGTCTGACAGCATGGCTGCATAAGTTACACGTGGGTGTCGCCATGAAGCTGGGGTTGATGCTGGTGGCGTGTATTGGCGTGTTGCTGGTTGGCGCGTCATTTCTGCTGTCGAATTATTTATCGACGCAGCTGGAAAGCAATGCGCTGGAAGTGCTGCGTTCCAATACCCGGATATTCCATAACAATATTCTCACTGAATATAAACGCGTGACGCGCGACGCTGAACGTTACAGCAACGTTTATATCAACAACTATCAAAATATGTCTTCGGTACCGCTGCACTCAATGGATGCCGAGCCATTAAAAGCGCTATTAAATGACAAAAGCATTAATGCTCATTTCACTGAATTAACCAGTGTATTTGCCTCGACCTTTGTTCGCGAAGGCGATCAATTTGTCCGCGTCTCCACCTCATTGCAGGGCAAAGAGGGACGAATTGCCACCTCCACCGTCCTCAGCCATGACAACCCGGCGCTGGCTGAATTAGCCCGCAACAAACCTTTTACCGGCGTGGTGGTGTTATACGGCAAACAATTCATCAGCCATTACGAACCGATTGCCGATAAATACGGCCAGGTTGTCGGGGCGGTGGCGATTGGTTTTGACGTCAAACTGGCGCTGCAACCGGTGATTAAAGAGCTGCTGGCGGTGCATATTGGCGAAGGCGGTTACGCCTACGTGCTGGATGCCGGATTTAACCCCGGTCACATGGTGGCTCACCCAACATTAGCCAACCAGAACGTCGAGAATATTACTGACGCCCACGGCTACAAACGCTATGCCGATATTCTGGCGCGCAAAAACGGCACCATTTATTACGAAACCGTTAGCGGCTACGGCGCGGCACCGCGCAAGCGAGTCTCGGTGTTTGAGCATATTGAAGGGATTAACTGGATCATCGCCACCACCAGTTACGTGGATGACGTTGCCAAAAGCAGCAATCTGGTGCGTAACAGCCTGTTGCTGTTTAGCGTGCTGCTGATGCCGGTGATTTTGCTGCTGATTGCCGGAACCAGCCGCATCCTGATTTCCCGCCGTTTAAACAACGTGCTGAAAGTTTCGCAGTCTATTGCGCAGGGCGATCTGAGCGTTGATGTGCATGTTGATCACAACGATGAAATCGGTGATTTGCTCAGTGCCAATGAGAAGATGCGCGCCTCGCTGCATGCGCTGGTGGGCGAAGTGGTTTCCCATGCTCATCACGTTCATGAAGCGGCGTTAAACATTACCGAAGCGGTAGACGGGCAAGCCTCAACCAGCGTCGAAACGTCTTCCTCGGTGGCGGAAATTACTTCGACGATGGAAGAGTTGTCCGCCTCCTCAACGCAGATTGCCGAGCATTCGCGTGCGGTGGTCGATATTGCCAACGTCACGCTGGAAGACTGCAACAAAGGCTCCGACTCGATGGGTGAGTTGCTGACCCGCATGGCCGACATCGATAGCGACAACCAGCAAAGCATGCGTGAAATCATGATGCTCGGGAACAAGTCCAAAGAAATCAGCCGCGTGATGGTGATCATCAACAACGTGGCGGATCAAACCAAACTGATTGCTTTTAATGCGGCACTGGAAGCATCAAGTGCCGGTGAATCCGGCAAGCGTTTCTCAGTGGTGGCGGCAGAAATTCGCCGCCTGGCCGATTCAGTCACCGAATCGACTTTTGAAATTGAGAATAAAATCAGCGAGATTCAAAACTCGATTAACCGCCTGGTGCTCAACGCCGAAAAAGGCAGCAACAGCATTAAAGCGGGCACCAAAGCCTGCAAAGTGAGCGCCGACCGTTTGCATGACATTGTGGCGACCGCAGAACAAACTTCGACGGCGGCGATGCAGATTTCGCTGTCCACTCAGCAGCAGAAAACAGCGAGTAATCAGGTGGTGATGGCGCTGCGTGAAATCGTGGTCGCCAGTAATTACACCTCGCAATCCATCAAAGATATTCTTTCAATTAGCCAGGATATGACTCAGCTCTCCAAAGAGCTGAACCAGGCCACCGGGTCCTTCAAATTGACGGATAACCCTGATGACCCTACCTAAAATCCGCGTGCTGATCGTCGATCATGGCAGCGAGTCGCGAGACTCGCTGATCCGCCAGCTTGAGATGAATAAGAACATTGTCGTGGTCGGGCAGGCGGTGCAACGCGAACAGGCGGCGAGCCTGGTGCAAAAGATGGCGCCCAATCTGCTGGTGCTGACTTTAGGTGCGCCCGATAGCGAAAACGTCGAAACCGTCGAAACCATTATGGCGACCTGTGCGATTCCCATCATGGTGATGCGTTACTACGCCGACGCGCAGTGGGACACGGAATACATTACCCGTGGCGCGCTGGCGGTGGTCGACAACCAGGGGGAATCGCTGCAAGCGACCCAGGCTCTGCATCGCCAGGTTGAAATGCTGGTGGGCGTAAAGGTGATTCGCCATATCCAGGGGCTGCGCCATCATGCCGAGCCGCCAACAAAACCCGCCAGCGTAACCGAAGCCCCGCATCATCAATGGCCGTTTGTGCTGGCGATTGCCTGCTCAACCGGCGGGCCGCAGGCTTTGAGCAAATTGTTGCAGGCGCTACCGGCGGTGTTTCCCTGCCCGATAATTATCGCCCAGCATATCGCTGACGGCTTTGCGAAAAGTATGGTGCAGTGGCTGGATAGCGTCACCGAACTGGAAGTGCGTCTTGCCGGGGAGAATGACATTTTGACCGCGGGGCGGGTGTATATCTTGCCGCCTGAGCACCATCTGGTGGTTAAAAAGCACCATCGTTTAGCCACCATTCCGCGCAAGACGAGTGATGTTTACCACCCAAGCTGCAACTTGCTGTTGGAGTCGGTAGCGGAAGTGTATGGCGAAAAATCCGTAGGGCTGATCATGACCGGTATGGGCAGCGACGGGTGTCGCGGCATTGAAGCCATTTTTCACAAGGGTGGTAAAACCCTCGCGCAAGATGAAGTCACTTCCGTAGTGTTCGGCATGAATAAATTCGCCATCGATAAAAACGTCATCCACAAAATTTTGCCGCTGGAAAAGCTGGCGGGAGCGTTGCTGGCGATGGCTCATCAAGGGAAATTCGAGGGCAAATTGCCATGATCCCCAATATTGCGGACTTCAAAGCGCTGATCAAAGACAGAGTCGGTCTGCATTTTTTTAACGGCATGGAAGGGTTGCTCAACACCGCTTTGTTGCAGCGTATGGGCGAGCGCGGGAAAGAGAGCAGCGAAAAGTACTATGAAAAACTCTGCGTCTCGACCAGCGAGTTCGACAAGCTTCTTAGCCTGCTGACCATCAACGAAACCTACTTTTTCCGTGAGCCGGAAGTGCTGGATATGGTCTGCGACAAGCTGGTGCCGAGAATGCTCGAGCAGCGCGGCGGCCCGGTGCGCATCTTAAGCGCGGGTTGTTCATCCGGTGAAGAAGCTTACTCGCTGGCGATTAAACTGCACCAGAAATACCACGACCATTTTGCCGCCCGTGTGGAAATTCACGGTTGCGACATCGACACCAAAATTCTCGACAAAGCGCGCGCGGCAAACTATTCCAGTTATTCGTTTCGCGGTGTTGATCCGCTTTTGCAGCAAAATTATTTCACCCGCAACGGCAACCAGTTCCAGTTACACGATCTGATTCGTAGCAAGGTGACGTTCCACCGTTCGAACATTGTCAAAGAGCAGCTACAGCCGAAGTTCGACATTATTTTGCTGCGCAATGTCTCGATCTATTTTGATGACGAAACGCGGCGTCTGCTGCAATTCAATTTGCTCACCATGTTACAACCCGATGGCGCGCTGTTCTTCGGCAATGCGGAAACGCTGGCCAATAACTTTGGCATCCTGAAATTAAAGCAGGAACACGGCCTGTTTTACTTCTGCCAGCCGAAAATTTCCCGTGCTCAGGTCGCCAGCGCCAGTGTGAAACCCGTCGTTATGCCTGCCGCTGCACCTTGTGTTGCGGATCCCGTTCGTGCCACGCAACAGTGTGAAATCTGGATTAAAAAGGCGCTGGAGTGTGTGGCGGAAAAACGCTTTTCCCAGGCCGAAGAGTGGATAAGCCAGGTGCTGGATTGCGATATTCATCATCAGGAAGCGTTGGTTATCAAAGGGGCGATTGCGCTGGAAAAATGCGAGTTCGAGCAGACTGCGCAAAGCGCGCAACACGTTCTGGAACTGGATGAATGGTCGGCAGAAGCGAAAATGCTGCTGGGGCTGGCAATGATGTGGCAGCACCACACCCAGCAGGCGATTGCCTGGTTTAAACAGGTGGTTTATCAACAGCCTGGCTACTGGCCCGCGCATTATTACCTGGCGGAAATGTATCGCCAAAGCGAGCTGTATCGCCCGGCGCTGCGCACTTACCGCATCACTCTGCAATTGCTCAATGCGGAATTGAACAACACCAGCAACGCCTGCGCACTGCGGCTGCCGCTGTCATTTCCGAGTAATTCGTTTCGTTTTCTTTGTGAACATCAGTTGGCGCAGTTCACCGGTCAGGATGGGCAATAGAGAAGCGTATGGCTATCGATCTTAAAAAATTTGTGCTGCGCTTTATTGATGAAGCCAATGGCCATTTACACACCGTAAAAGAGGACGCGTTTTTGCTCTCGTCCGGCGAAAGTAGCGACGCGCAAATCGGCGAGATGTTTCGTGCCGCCCATACCCTGAAAGGGGGCGCGCGGATGCTGAAGCTGCAAAGCATCGCTGACGTCACCCATCAGCTTGAAGAGATCTTAAGCGAGCTACGCGATAAAAAGCTCGCGCCGGACCAACAGCTTGGCACCTTGATCCTGCAAGCCTGTGATTACATTTCGGATCAACTGGCCCAGCTTTCGGCCACCGACGGCAACAATCAGTTACCGCCAGCCGATGAAGCCTTATGCGAGCGACTGGCGCGCGCCAGCCGTGGCGAAATGGATAGCAGCGCGGAGCAGAGCACGCCGCCGCCACTGGAAAAACCGTTCAGTGCGCTAAATCTTGAGGCGGTGGATAACGGGCTGAAACAGGCCAGTTCGGTGCGTGTCAGGCTCGAGAAACTCGATGACCTGATAAACATTTTGGGCGAAGTGGTCGCCAGCCATGACCGCCTGGAGCAGCAAGTGCAAAGCCTGGCGAACCTTGGGCCGCGGCTGGCGCAAATGGACGCAGCACAGCTTCGCCAGCAGATCGTGCAATTTAGCCGCCAATTTAAAGAAGATTTCCAGGTTCAGCATTTGCAGATGTTCGAACTGTACGACGTGGCGACCACCATCCGTATGTTGCCGGTATCGATGTTGTTCGAACCGGTTTCGACGCAGGTACGCGAACTGGCGACCGCGCTCAATAAGCAGGTGGATTGCCGTATTTTGGGCGGTGAAGTTGAGATCGACCGGCAGTTAATTGATCGCCTGTCTGAACCGTTAACACACTTGCTGCGTAACGCCATCGATCATGGCATTGGCGAGGCTGCGGAACGGCTGGCAGCAGGTAAATCGGCGCGTGGCACCATCACGCTGACCACCCAACAAGACGGGCGTGGCATCTTGCTGCGCGTGGAAGATGATGGCCGTGGTCTGGATTATCCCGGTATTCGTGCCAAAGCGGTGGCGCGGGGGCTGGTGGAGGCGGCGGTGGTCGATCAGCTTTCCGAGCAGGAATGTAACGAGCTAATTTTCCACCCTGGTTTTTCAACCAGCAAGATTGTCACCGAATTATCTGGCCGTGGTGTCGGGCTGGATATTGTGCGCAAAACCATTGTCGCGGATCTGCAAGGCACTTTGCAGGTACACAGCCGCGCCGGGGTTGGCACCACCTTTATTATCCGCTTGCCTATTTCGCTGGCGATGATGCGCATTTTGCAATTCGAGCAGCAGAACCATCTCTTTGGCCTCGCCGCGCAATATGTGGTGGAAGTGGTGAAATACTCGCGTGATGAAATCCGCGACATTGCTGGCCGCCCGGCGATCATTCTGCATAACGAATTTATCCCGGTGATTTCCGCCGCCGAGTTGCTGCGCATCCAGGACCGTCCTGCAAGCCAGACTGCGCCCGCGCCCATGGCAACCAGCTTGCTGCTGATCATCATTCAGAACCAGTTCGGCAAGATGGCGATGCTGGTGGATAACCTGCTCGACGAGCGCAACATGATGATTAAGCCGCTGCCGAAGCACATGCGCTCGCAGGCTTTAGTCTCCGGCATGGTGTTGTCGCCCGATAACCAACTGGTGAGTATTTTGCAGGTTCCGGTGCTGATGGAGATGGCGCAGAAGCGCGGGCAATCGCGAGCCACGGCGACAAAACCGCAAGTGCGGGCGAATGCCTGGCATGTGCTGATCGTCGACGATTCTATGAACACCCGTGAAATCGAGAAAAACGTGCTTGAAGCCCACGGCTATCAGGTGACGCTGGCTGAAGATGGTTTAGCTGGTTTGCAAAAAGCGCGGCTGACGCAATTTGACGCGGTACTGACGGATGTCGAAATGCCGGTGATGGACGGTTTCTCGCTCACCAGGGCGCTGCGCGCCGAAGAAAACTACCAGCATATCCCGATTATTATCGTGACATCACGAGCCAAAGAAGAAGACCGCCGCCGCGGGATCCAGGTCGGTGCGGATGCGTATATCGCCAAGGGTGATTTTGAACAAGATAGCCTGATAGAAACACTGAAAATGCTGCTGTGTTAAGAGAGAAAAAGATGCGTGTATTACTAGTGGATGATGACTTATTCGCGGCTGAACTGGCGGCGTTATTTCTGGAAATGAACGGCTACGACGTGCTGATTGCCGAAAGCGCTTTGAGCGCATTAGCCAACCTGGATTCTGACCGTTCGATTGAGCTGGTGATCAGTGATTTCCATATGCCGGAAATTACCGGGTTGGATCTGTTAGAGATGCTGCGTGCCAACGGCTGGAACAAACCGTTTGTGTTACTCAGCGCCAGCGAGATGACCGACATTACCGTTATCCCCGATTGTTGGGTGAAGAAAGACGAGAATATGGCGGAAAGACTGGTGGCGGTGGTGAATGAATTACTGATGCCAGTTGCGGCGGCTGAATAGATTACTCAATCATGATGAAACAAGAATTGACGCAAACCACGATGAATACCGCGCAGGATAAAATTGCTCGCCTACGCCAGCGCTTTTTGGAACGCATCCCGAAGATGCTGGGCCAGGCCGAAGAGCTGTTGGCTAAATTAAGCACCCAGCCGAATGAAACGGACAGCAAGCAACTGCATCTGCTGTTGCACAGTATTCATGGCACCAGCGCTTCGTTTGGCTTCAGTAAAATCTCCAGCCAGGCGTCTGAAGGTGAGTATTTGTTGGTGAATCATCCGCTTGATGAGGCGCTGTTTGGCAAATTAGCTCAGGTTATCAGGCAGTTGTATGCGTTGACGGAAGAGCAGGCGGAAAGCGCGCGTCGCGGTGGAGATGCGTTGGTTAAATTCCCGATTGCTGCCTCCAGCCAGGAAGAAGTGGCGATTAACCGCACCATCAAGCCCGTTTACCTGTGTGATGATGAAAGCGAGCAGGCCGAATTGCTGGCGACTCAGTTGCGTTGTTTTGGCTTCATTTGTTATGTCTTTACCAACACCGCCGATTTTACCAAGGCGGTGATTTCACAGCCGCCGTCAGTGGTGATTATGGATGTCAGTTTCCCCGAGCACGCCTACGGCGGCCCGCTGGCAATGTCGGATCTGAAAAAGAAAGTCGGCACGCCGTTCCCGGTGCTCTATCTTTCCTGTCACAGCCATTTCCACGCGCGGATTAATGCGATAAAAGCGGGCTGCGATGGTTACTACGTGAAACCCGCCGCCACCACCGATTTAGTGCAGGAGCTGCATCGCTTAACGCAGCCTTCGCTGAAAAAACCGTATCAGGTGTTGTTGATTGACGATGAGCCGGAAGTGGCGCAGTACAACGCAGAAATGCTGCGCATGGCGGGCATGGAAGTACACGTGCTTTCGCGAATTCCACATTTGCTGAATGTCCTGAATACCCATCCGATCGACATTGTGCTGATGGATTTCCATATGCCGGAATACAGCGGCGAAGAGCTGACCAAACTGATCCGCCAGATCCCGCAGCACATCGGTTTGCCTATCGCGTATCTTTCCAGCGAAACCAATAAAACCACCCAGTTTGGCGCGATGAGCACCGGTGCGGAAGATTTCATTATCAAGCAGGCCGACCCGCAGGAGCTGATTAACGCGGTGTCGATTCGCGCGGAAAGAATGCGCACCCTGCGTGCCCGTATGTCGCAAGACAGCTTGACCGGTTTGTATAACCACTCGACCACCACCCATTATCTGGAAAGTGCGATCACTGAATCCAAATATAGCGGCGTGCCTTTCAGCCTGGTGATGGTCGATTTAGATCACTTCAAAAGCATCAATGATACTTACGGCCATGTGGCGGGCGACCAGGTGATCCTCGGGATCTCACAGCTGTTTTCTCATCGCCTGCGCAGCACCGATATTGTTGGCCGCTACGGTGGTGAAGAGTTCGCGATCATTATGCCGGGGACCACCAAAGAGCAGGCAGCGGCGGTGGTGGAACGGCTGCGCCAGGGGTTTGAAAAGATTCACTTCTCGGTCAACCAGACGCGTTTTAGCAACACGTTCAGTGCTGGCATTGCCTCGTGGCTGCCGGGTGACGAAATCGACACCATCCGCGACCGTGCCGACCAGGCGCTGTATAGCGCCAAACAGCGAGGCCGCAATCGCTATTGCCTGGCTGAAGATAGGGAGGTCGCATGAGCGAGCCATTAGAGCAAATCCTCAGCCAGTATCAGACCGAAAAGCGCGAAATTACCAATGTCGACGAGCCGCAGTGCAGCCTGGTGTTATTTAAAGTCGCCGATAAAAACTTTGCTTTTTACGGCGCGCAAATCAAAGAGATTCTGGCCGACCGCCCGATTTCCTGGGTGCCAGGTTGCCCGCCCTCGCTTGAAGGGGTAATCAATCACCGTGGGCGCGTGGAGTCAGTGATTACCCTTAACTCGCTGATTGAAACGCCTGCGGCGGAGAACGTCGCTAAGCGCACTATCCTGATGGGGCGTGGCCAGAAAATGCAAAGCGGGATTCTGGTCGACAAATTAGTCGATGTGCTGGACGTCGCGCAGAGCCAGATTCATCCGGCGGCTGAGCATTTATCTGCCGCCATGCAGAAAGTGGTGGTGGGGATTGTGCCTGTTGGTAAAGAGTATTTCGCTTTATTAGATTTGGATTTAATTTTTGAGCGTTACCTGGAAACCAGCGGTTATGACGCACTCGCTTAACCTTGCGAGCGTGCGTATCACGCTTGGGGATGTGCATTTTTATATTCCGGCAGACCAGGTGCAGCGTTGTGCGCTGGTGGATTATGAAACCGATGACGTCCCACGTTTTAGCCAATGGCTAGGTTTACCTGATGAGCCAGAGCAGGGTTTGCATCTGCATTTGTGGGTACCCGCCAGCGGTGTGGCAGAGGGCTGGTATTTCTGGGGCGAGCTGGAAAATGTGACGCTACCAGCGAGTGATATTTTCCCACTGCCCGCGCTTATGCAGCACTGTTGCCAGCTCCCGGCGCTGCGGGCGTTAGTGAAAGATGAAAGTTTTAGCCCGTTGTTGAGTTGGTGAGACACCGTCACGTAGGGCGCGCAAGTGCAGCGCCCCCGCCAGCCTTTAAGGCTCACACTCTGATTTATTCAAGCTGGTTTACCGTAATTTCAGATTCTGAATTATCGCGACGGACAATGCCGTAAATTATTTTGTTTTCTACACTGCGATCATAAGCAATGCCTTGCCCGGAAATATCAGCCTTAATGGTATTGACCCAATTGAGCACTGATCCCATTTTTGGAATTTCCAGAACATATATAGCCGGGTTGTCATGCCCTGTTATATAGAGTTTGCCATCCTTTCCCCATGAACCGCCAGAATTGCTCATGTCATCAAACAGATCAATTAAAGCATCGGGGAATACCCAGCTTTCCTGTACTTGCCACTTATCGTCGAAGCGCACAAGTTGGGTATTATATTTATTGCCGTATACCGAAGAGCTTTTTCCAAAGACACGATTGTAATTAGCAAAAGTCCCCCACCAAACCCCGTTCGCATCGCGATCAATCCAGGTTAGCGAGCCACGGTCAATACCGAAACTGTAACTGCTAACATGCGCCAATGTTGCGGTATCCCAGATTTCAACAGAACTGGTCATCGGCCACTGCGGGTAGTTTGTATGGGCTGCATAGAGCTTCCCATCGAATACCACACCGCTATCAAGATGGCTTAAAGGTCCCTCTTTTTCACCTTGCCAGCGTGCTAATTCGCGGCCGGTGTTTTTATCCATTTTTACGATGGTCTGATTGTTTATCGCATAAAATGCCTGGCCATCTACCGCAACAGCCTGACGAGCTTCCTTAACAGAATAACGCTTAATGGTGGTGGCCTGAGACGTCTCTGCAACTGCCTGTTCAGCAAGAGAGGAAAATGAGGCGAACAGGCAAAGTAAACATGCTGAAGTGTAATTAATTTTCATAAGTATCCTTACAGAATTATTAGTTTTCAGCATGCTAATTATCTTTTATTTCAGTGGTATGACAAAACAGAGCTATCAGTAGGGCGGGCAAGTGTTGCGCCCCCGCCAATAGGTAAAATTCGCCTCCGTACTCAATTCTCAACTCCGCCAGAAGCACTCATATTAAAAATATGTTAAAAACGAGCCTGAACCCGGCTTTCGTCTGCGCACTATTTTTAATACAGGTAATCATGCTTTATGTCTGACAATCTTATCGAGCGAATTTCCACGGCGTTAGAATCTGAATATACCCTCGAAGGTCTTGTCCGACAGCTGCTTGAAATGCTCGAACTGGTGACCAATATGGAGTCAACTTACCTGACTCGCATTGAACCGGATGGCAGCTTCCAACATATCCTTTTTTCCCGTAACACCCGGCAAATGCAGATTCCCGAAGGGCTTTCTGTGCCGTGGGGCGATACGCTTTGCAAGCGTGCGCTGGACGAAGGAAAGCGCTACACCAGCGATGTCGCCAGTGTCTGGGGCGATTCCCAGGCCGCGAAAGTGTTGGGTATCACTACTTATGTCAGCACGCCAGTTACCCTTGCGGATGGCTCACTTTATGGCACGCTTTGTGCGGCCAGCTCCGAACACCGGGTGTTGAATGAGCGCAGTGAACAAGTTCTGCAACTCTTCGCGCAGTTGATTGCTCAACAGATCCAGAATGAGCGGCTGTTACAGCAGTTACAGCAGGCCAATGTCGCGCTGACGACCGCCAGCTATACTGATGAGCTGACGGGATTGCCCAACCGTCGCGCTGTTTTTGAAGAGTTACCTAAACTCTTTTCCAGGGCGCGTGATGAAGCGCGTTACGTGCTGTTAGCCTTTACCGATCTCGATGATTTCAAACAGATCAATGATGTTTATGGTCACGATGCTGGCGATGATTTCCTGCGGGCTGTGGGGCAACGTCTGAAAGAGGGGGTTCGCGCTCACGAAGTACTAGGCCGGGTCGGTGGCGATGAATTCGTGGTCGCAGGCGTTGGGCCTGGTGAGTTTGACGAGGCGCAATTTGCGGCAGACGCCTTCAAAATTCGCCTGGCAAACTTGCTGATGGGCAAGTATCAGCTACATTCCAGTGTGATTAATTATGCTGGCCCAAGTATTGGGGTTATCGCGGTTAATCCGGCGCTAACCGATCATGATCAGGCCTTGCGAGAAGCGGATACCGCGATGTATCTCGAGAAAGAACGGCGGCGGGATCTGGCCATTACTACATTAAACCCCCCTAAATAATTCTAATATTGCGGAGTTAATGATGAAAGACGTCGTTATCGTTGGAGCCGCTCGCACGGCCATCGGTTGTTTTCAGGGTGCACTTTCCCCACGCACAGCCTCTGAGTTGGGCAGTGCGGTTGTCAAAGCCTTGCTCGAGCGCAGTGGTGTGAGCGAACAAGAAGTTGACGAAGTGATTCTTGGCCAGGTGTTGACCGCCGGGGCCGGGCAAAACCCTGCCCGACAAACGGCGATCAATAGCGGTTTGCCGTGGTCTGTTTCGGCAATCACCATTAACGACGTGTGTGGCTCCGGCTTAAAAGCCTTGCACCTGGCGACTCAGGCAATTCAATGCGGTGAAGCCGATGTGGTGATTGCGGGCGGTCAGGAGAATATGAGCCGGGCGCCGCATGTGCTGGCGGACAGCCGCAATGGCGCAGGTTTAGGCAACAGCCAACTGATCGACAGCCTGGTTCATGACGGGTTGTGGGATGCATTTAACGATTACCATATGGGCGTCACCGCTGAAAACCTCGCCCGCGAATATGGCATCAGCCGTGAAAGCCAGGATGCGTACGCTCTGGCGTCGCAGCACAAAGCGCGGGTGGCTATCGATTCCGGGCGTTTTAAAGATGAAATTGTGCCGGTGACGGTGGAGCTGAATGCCGGTAAATCGGTGATTGTCGATACTGACGAACAGCCGCAAACCGATGCCAGCGCGGAAGCTCTGGCGCAGCTGCGCCCAACGTTTGATAGCCAGGGCAGCGTGACCGCGGGTAATGCATCGTCGATTAATGATGGTGCCGCCGCGGTGTTAATGATGAGTGCCAGTAAAGCCGAAGAACTGAATCTGCCCGTGCTGGCGCGGATCCGCGCTTTTGCCAGCGTGGGTGTGGATCCTGCGTATATGGGGATTGCACCCGTGACCGCCACCCAGCGTTGCCTTGAGCGCGCGGGCTGGTCGCTTGATGAGCTGGATCTTATCGAAGCCAATGAAGCCTTTGCGGCACAGGCGCTTTCGGTTGGCAAAATGCTGGAGTGGGATGACCGCAAGGTCAATGTCAACGGCGGCGCGCTGGCGTTGGGGCATCCGATTGGTGCGTCCGGCTGCCGAATCCTGGTTTCACTGGTGCATGAAATGATTAAACGCGATGCCAAGAAAGGGCTGGCGACATTATGTATTGGTGGCGGGCAGGGCGTAGCACTGGCCATCGAGCGCGATTAATTTCAGTTACACCGGGTGGATGCCGCTAACGCGAATCCACCCTGCATTTTCCATTTGTACAACTCATCTGCTTTCTCTCCTTCTTGAGTTATTAAACTCATCCTAATTTCATTCATATTTTTATGCCCTGTAATATCCTTAAGTAAATAAATTGAAAGTTTATTGAAATGTTTGCTTATTTATGGTTGCGAGCATTCCAATGTGATTTCTGTCGCGAAATTTTATAACTAGTTATTATTTTTCTTTATGTTTTCCGCTAAGTTTCGGACGCGATCGTTTATTTTTTTGATACCTGTCACACATATTGCCATGTGTGTATTTTGACATAAATTTTTACGATCCCGATCACTAAAATAATGTTCGTTTAAAAATAAACTTCAGTTTCATAAAAATGAAACGATATTTCAATGAAGGGAATGCGAACATGTTGAAGAAAGCTCTGGGTGTGGTTGTTCTTTGTGGTGTTAGTGTTGCAGCACAGGCAGTCACTGTAGATTTACGTCATGAATATATTGATGCTGGTACTAACGCAGACCGTGTTGCCGTTTCTCACCGTTTTGAAAATGGTTTAGGTTTCAGCGTTGAAGCAAAATGGAAATCTGGCGGCACCAATAAAGATGAACCATTTGCAGATTTGATTGGTAATGGTCATGAAGACCAAATTAGCTGGCGCTGGAAAGCATCAAATAATATCGCTATTACACCGGCATTAACGGTCGAAAGTACGGATAACCGTACCATCTGGAAGCCGAATTTACATGCACAATATAGCTTTGATAATGGTTTTTACGTGGCAGCACGTTACCGTTATGAATATACGCGCTACCCAAATGATGCTAAGAAAGATGATGATAAAGTGAACCGTGGCGATTTATGGGCAGGTTTCGTATTAGGCGACTGGCGTACTGAGCTGAACTATGTTTATGCGAAAAGCCAATATGAGATCCGTTCTAATAATAAGAAGGACTCTCAAGAATATAACGTGAAAGTGGCTTATAAATGGGATAAAAACTGGGCGCCGTATGCTGAGTTGGGTAATGTGAGCGGCAGTAAAACCGCAGATGAACGCCAGACGCGTTATCGTGTTGGTGTGGCCTATTCATTCTAATCGTTTCATTTTTAATTCCCTCTCCGGGCCTCTGCATAATAGCGGGGGCTTTTTTATATTTTGTTTTTTTCCTTCACCTGGTGAAGAAGGGAATTAAATGTCAGCAAAAAAAAGCCCTCTCATAAAGAGAGGGCAGAGACTGATGACAAACGTCTTCGTAGGTCGGATAAGCGCAGCGTCATCCGACACAACTGGCGTAAATGGTGGATGACGCTAACGCTTATCCACCCTACAAAAACCCTTTGTCAGCAAAAAAAAGCTCTCTCATAAAGAGAAGGCAGAGACTGATGACAAACTTCTTCGTAGGTTGGATAAGCGCAGCGTCATCCGACACAACTGGCGTAAATGGTGGATGACGCTAACGCTTATCCACCCTACAAAAACCCTTTGTCAGCAAAAAAAAGCCCTCTCATAAAGAGAAGGCAGAGACTGATGACAAACGTCTTCGTAGGTTGGATAAGCGCAGCGTCATCCGACACAACTGGCGTAAATGGTGGATGACGCTAACGCTTATCCACCCTACAAAAACCCTTTGTCAGCAAAAAAAAAGCCTCTCATAAAGAGAGGGCAGAGACTGATGACAAACTTCTTCGTAGGTCGGATAAGCGCAGCGTCATCCGACAAACTGGCGTAAATGGTGGATGACGCTAACGCTTATCCACCCTACAAAAACCCTTTGTCAGCAAAAAAAAGCCCTCTCATAAAGAGAGGGCAAGGGCCTACACAGGACATACTCTTTTATCAGGCAGAAATTAATTCCGGGTTAGCAGGCATCTTCGCAATATATAGCGCAGGTTTACCGTCTTTATCGGAGCTGAAAAGAATGGCGCTGTCATCCGGAGTGAATGAAGGATGTGGATGCGTGACCTGGCGGCTATTGGCAAATGTTGCCCAGGATGTATCATGACGAGCGACGCGGAAATACGCTTTTTTCGCAACATCGAAGGCATATAAATACGGGTCGTTATCGATGGTATAACCGCTGGTGTCTTTCACATCGACAGGCGTACCGGAACCGTCACCGACTAACAGCGAACCATCAAAGTTACTCATCAGATGTGAGCATGCAGGCATCTGCATCACTTCTGCGTTAACACCCGTGTCCGGGTTGTAGCTATAAATGGTGCGGCCTTGCTGGCCTTTAAGATAAGAAACGTACATCAGAGAAGAGCCGTTTGGCACCCAGAATTCATGCGTGCAGCTTTCACCTTCGGCATGCTCTTTCACTTTACGCACGTTGCTACCATCTTCGTTGACCATCCACATACGCGCATCTACCAGGTCATGCGGACCTTCATGGCAGAAGGCGACAGTGTTGTCGTCGAATGGGCGATAAATCGGATGGCCGAGCCAGTTTTTTTCCTGGTGGATCACTGCACTTTCACCGGTTTGTAGATCAACACGCAACAGGCGGCAGTTTGGACCTTTGTGGAAAAAGTCGTGGAAGATTTTCCAGTCGTTCAATGGAACCCAGTCGTCTTTGGAGATTTCGATTCCCACCAGTTTGCTGCAATCGCTGTTAGCCACCCAGGTGCCGTAACCAACCCAATCATCAGGTACGCGGTAAACTTCACGCTCAACCAGCGTCTCAAGATTCACTTCCAACAGCGTGCGCTCGTTCTTCACATAGTAAAGAGAGTTGTCATCAGGTGAGAGGAAGCCGCCAAAAGTGTTGTCGCCAGCGCCTTCAGTTAATTGCACCGCTTCGCCTGCGGCGATATCCAGCAGGTAGTAGTTCCAGTGGCCGTCAAATTCCCCGGCAAACAGTAGCTTGTTGCCATCATTGGTAAAGCATTTTTGATAGAAGTAATTACGATGACACGTGACTTCTGGTGGCGTTAAGCGGGTGACTTCGACGCCTGTGTCTGGGTCCTGACTCACTTCGTAAACCAGCTTAACCCGCATACCTTTAGCCATGATGCTCTCCTTTTACCTATCGGAATTGATGAACGAACAATGGGTGCTAATTTATCAAAACAATGTTTCAAGGTGTGTGATTGCATTCACTAAAAGTAATATCTGTCGTATGAAATGTTGCAAAGAAGGGCATCAGAACGTTGAGGTAAGCCGCTAAGCGTGATCGCTTTATCAAATATGAAAAGAACATCCTAAAATCTGAAACAACGTTTCATTTATAATTGAAAAGCAGTTTCAACAGGATTACTATTCACCCATCAAAGATTACGGAACAGTGTTTGCACCGTATGTAATTTATGAATTGCGCAGTTAGCGCGAACAATATTTTCCCCGAAATGCTTGCGCTAACAGCAGGCCCGTATAAATAAAGGAAACCTACATGATTCTGGATTCGTTCTCCCTACAAGGTAAAGTTGCAGTTGTTACTGGTTGTGATACAGGTCTGGGCCAGGGTATGGCTATCGGTCTTGCTGAAGCTGGTTGTGACATCGTGGGCATCAACATCGTTGAACCGGCTGAAACCATTGAGCGTGTTACTGCTCTGGGTCGCCGCTTCCTGAGCCTGACCGCTGACCTGCGCCAGATTGATGGCATTCCCGCTCTGCTGGAGCGTGCGGTTGCTGAGTACGGCCAAATCGACATTCTGGTAAACAACGCGGGTCTGATTCGTCGTGAAGATGCGATCAACTTCAGCGAAAAAGACTGGGACGATGTCATGAACCTGAACATTAAGAGCGTGTTCTTCATGTCTCAGGCTGTGGCTCGCCAGTTCATTGCGCAAGGCAAAGGCGGCAAAATCATTAACATCGCTTCTATGCTTTCTTACCAGGGCGGCATCCGCGTACCGTCTTACACCGCGTCAAAAAGCGCAGTGATGGGCGTGACCCGTCTGCTGGCGAACGAGTGGGCACAACACGGTATCAACGTAAACGCGATTGCCCCAGGTTACATGGCAACCAACAACACCCAGCAATTGCGTGCTGATGAAGAACGTAGCGCTGCCATTCTTGAGCGTATCCCTGCTGGCCGTTGGGGCCTGCCAGAAGATCTGAAAGGTCCAATCGTGTTCCTGGCATCTACTGCTTCTGATTACATCAACGGTTACACCGTTGCGGTTGATGGCGGCTGGTTAGCGCGTTAATTCGGATTGAAGTAAAGGTGGATGACGCTGGCGCTTATCCACCCTACGAAATCCATTCCTTTCGGTAGGTCGGGCAAGCGTAGCGCCCCCGACAAAATGAAACGAAATAGAAACCTCCTGAAATCAGGAGGTTTTTTTATATCTATACCCTGGCTAAATACAATGCAGGCATGCCTTCTTCGTCGGAAGTGTAAAGCACCCACTGGTTATCCGGGCTAAATGACGGATGTGGATGTGTCACCTGCCGATCTCCATCAAGAACTTTCCACGATGTATTGTGCTGGCAAACTGCTTTCTGCGTCCCTTTCTGCAAATCAAACACCCAAATAAATGGATCGTTAAGATCGATATTGCCGGTTTTATGTGGTGCACCATCACCGACGACCAGCGTGCCGTCGTGGTTACTCATCAAGTGTGAGCAAGGGGGAATGGTTCGCAGCAGGCGATTTTCGAGAGTTAACGGGTTGGCACTCCACAAATAGCGGTGTGCATCACCTTCTTTGTGAGCGACGTAATAGAGCGCAGAGCCATCAGGCACCCAAAATTCATGGGTAAAACTTTCGCCTTGCTGATGCTGGCGCACTTTGCGCAGATTAGTGCCATCTTGATTAATCAACCACATGCGAGCATCGATGGCATCTCGCGGCCCTTCGTGACAAAACGCTACGGTTTGATCGTCAAATGGCCGGTAAATCGGATGACCTAACCAGCGTTTTTCTTGCAAGATGACTTGTTGCTCGCCGGTGTGTAAATCGATGCGGATCAGGCGGCATTCCGGGTTGGTGAAATAGAAATCACGGAATTTTTGCCAGTCAGTTAGCGGCGACCAGTCGCTTTTTTTGATCTCAATACCAACCAACAGGCTGCAATCCGAATTAGCAACCCAGGTACCGTAAGCCACCCACTGGTCATCAACTTGGTAAACTACATGCTCTTCGAGAGTCTCCAGGTCAACGCGGCGCAGTTCGCGGGTGTTTTTCACATACCACAACGATTGGCAGTCAGCTGACAGAAAGCCGCCGAAAGTGTTGTCACCTTCACCTTCGGTTAACTGGGTCGCCATTTGTTTGTCCAGATCCAGCGAGTAGTAATTCCAGTGCCCTTCAAATGCGCCGCCGAATATCAACCGCTGACCATCATTACTGAAACATTTTTGATAGAAATAATTACGATGGCAAATGACATGTGGCGGGGTTAAACGCAAGACTTCTGCACCGGTTTCCTTGTCGCGTCGGGCGCGGAAGGAAAGTTGGATTTTCTTACCTTTAGCCATAACGACACTCCTGTTTAATCGTTAAAAAAATGCCCTGCCACGCAAGCGGGGCAGGGCATAGATAGCAAAACTAGCCTGCTTAATTAACGCATCGCACGTTTCAGGATGCGGTTACCCTGGCGCTCGAACTCAGCTGCAGTTTCTTCTACGGTTTTCTGGCCGTAGTCGATGTACTGCAAAGAGGTTCCGAACAGGGAAACAATCTGCGGATCGTCAAAGTACGGCGAGGTTGCCAGTTTGTTTGGCAGTGACTGCGCCAGTTTCAGACCTGCAACTGATGGGTCGTTATCTTTGATTACGCCATCAGTAGTCAGCTGGGTTACAGCCGCTTTGCTCAATGGCACACCGCGCTCCAGACCCAAAGCCTCCACGCCCGCCTTCTCGTTGAGCAAGAAGTTAATCAGCATCGCCGCTTCTTTCGGATGCTTGGTCGTTTTACTGATAGAGAACATTTGCGCAGGTTTGAAGAACAGACCGGCATCTGTCGCCCCTGGCAGCATTGGGTAAGAACCCAGTTCAAGCTTCGCTGGTGGCTTAAGGTTGTCGGAATATTTGTTAATGGTGGAGTTCCACATGTACGTCCCCGCCCACTCGCCTTCAATCCACGGTTTCATTTCGTACATGTTGCTCTTACCAAATGACGCATAGTACTTAGTGTCAGGCATCACGTGGCTGTCGATGAGTTTCTTGTACATGCCGAAGAACTCAACCCACTGCTCTTTGGAATAACCAAACTGCTTTTTGGTGGTGTCGATTTCAGGAATATTGTATTTCTGCACCATGTAAGAGCGCAGCAGAGCCAGCGTATCCTGGTGCTCTAACACCACCGGGAAGTATTGCTTGCCCAGTTTGCTCTCGAAGATTTTACCCGCTGCCATCAGCTCTTCCCAGGTTTTTGGGTAAGCGATGCCTGCTTTCTTCCACGTTTCGTCGTTGAAATAGAACACGCGCGCGGTAACGGAAATCGGAATACCGTTTAGCTTGCCGTCAACCGTGGTGGATTGCAGTTCTTTGGGATCAAACTGGGTTAAATCCAGATCACCTTTCACGGTATTAAGATCGTAGAAGCCAGTGCCGGTTTTAGAGAAAATTGGCAGCCAGTTCCAGTTAGTCTGCATCACGTCCGGCTCAGTACCGCCCGCGATTTGTGTGGTCAGACGGGACAAGTGGCCGTCCCAACCAGTGTATTCAGACTTCACCTTAATGTTTGGATGTTGTTTCTGGAACTCTTCAACTGCCTTCAGAGTCACCTGATGGCGTCCGTTGCCGCCCCACCAGGACATGCGTAAATCCACTTGATCTGCCGCGAACGCAGAACCAGCAGCCATGCCAAGGGTTGAGGCAATCAGGGTACTTAACAGCACTTTTTTCATTATCATAGACTCCTGTCAGAGTGAGATGTTCTGTTCTGTTTTTGCGTCGAAAATATGACATTTTTCCATGTCAAATTTGAAATACACCTTACGGTGAAGGCCCTTTTCAATCATTGGCTTAGCTTCATCGGAAGGGATGCGGCAGGTCATTTCGAAATCAGCGACTTTCAGGTAGATGAAGAATTCATGACCCATGTTCTCCACACGCACCATTTCACCGCTGGAATGGCTTTGGGCGAACGGTTCATCAGAGATTGAAATAAATTCAGGACGGATACCGAAGAAAATGTCCTGATCTTTGTATTCAGCGCAACGCTTTTGCTGGCGCTCGTTCAGTGCCAGCGTGTCTTGACCGACGCTAATTTGCAGACGTCCGTCTTTTTCGATCAACTTGCTTGGGCGAATGTTCATTTCTGGCGCACCGATAAAGCCAGCCACGAACATGTTTTTCGGGTAGTGATAAAGATTGTCTGGTGTATCCACCTGCATGATGTGGCCCAGTTTCATCACGCAGATACGGTCGCCCATGGTCATCGCTTCAGTCTGATCGTGGGTCACGTAAACGGTGGTGGCTGGCTTGCCGCTTTTCTTGAGTTGCTTATGCAGGTCGGAGATACGAATACGCATCGACGCACGCAGCTTGGCATCAAGGTTTGATAACGGTTCGTCGAACAAGAACACATCCGGTTTTTTCACAATCGCACGGCCTACTGCCACGCGCTGTGCCTGGCCGCCAGATAACTGGCGCGGCAGGCGGTCCATCAGCTCATCCAGCTCAAGGATTTTGGCCGCTTCATTCACTTGCGACTCAATCTGGTCTTTTGGTAGCTTGCTCAGCTTCAGGCCGAACGCCAGATTTTCACGTACCGTCATGTGCGGGTACAACGCGTAGTTCTGGAACACCATCGCAATACCGCGCGATTTTGGTGCCAGGTTGTTGACGACGCGGTCGCCAATGCGTACTTCGCCACCGCTGATGGTTTCCAGACCCGCCAGCATGCGCAGGGTGGTTGATTTCGCGCAGCCAGACGGGCCGACGATAACCATGAATTCACCGTCTTCAATTTTCAGGTCGATACCATGAACCGCCTGGAAGCCGTTGGAGTAAACTTTTTGCAATTTGTTGAAAATAACTTCAGCCATGATATTCCCTCACTTAACCTTTAATTCCGCTGCTGGTCACGCCTTGTACGAAGTAGCGTTGAGCCAGGAAGAAGATGATTATCGATGGCAGAATGGAGATGCTCGCCATTGCCAGAATTTCGTTCCATGGAGCGCCTTCTGTCACGTCGATAGACATTTTGAGCGCCAGTGCAATTGGGTATTTGTCTACGCTGTACACATAAATCAGTGGCCCGATAAAGTCGTTCATTGACCACATGAACTGGAACAGGGCGACGGAGATAATGGCCGGTTTCAGAATCGGCACTACCACATACCAGAGCACCTGGAAGGAGTTACAGCCATCAATTTGCGCGGCTTCTTCCATATCGCGTGGTACGCCACGCAGGAACTGGATCAACATGAAGACAAAGAACCCTTGGGTGGCAAATGCCATTGGTAGCCACAGGGGTAAATAGCTATTCAACATGCCCATTTCACGGAACATCAGGTATTGCGGGATTAACAGCACAGTGCTTGGCAGCAACATGGTGGTAATCAACGTGGCGAACCAGAATTTCTTGAACGGGATTTCGAAACGGGCGAAGCCGTAAGCGACAATCGTTGAAGAGATAATGGTCAGCAGAACTTTGGGAATCACATACTGCATGGTGTTCAGCATGTAGTGACCAAAGGTGTACTCAGTACCGGTTTTCCAGCCGTTGACGAAACCGTCGCTGGTTGGGTTTGACGGCCACAGGCCCAGCGTGGTGAAGATCTCATGGTTCGGTTTAAACGCGGCAGAGAACATCCACACCAGTGGGTAGAGCATCAACAGGCCGACAATAATCAGCACCACATAGCGAATGCTACGGCTGATTTTTTCGCGACGTAATGTACGGGCGACTTCTTGCTCTGCCAATTCCGTCTGGCTTGGTGAACCGAGCTGGTTTGTTGGAATATCAGCCATTTTTGCCTCCCTTATCTGCGGAGTAGAACACCCAGTATTTCGATGACTTAAAGGCGATGGAGGCAAAGACCGCCACGACCAGGAACAGAACCCACGCCAGTGCTGCGCCATAACCCATATCGAAGTATTTGAACGCGGTGTCGTAGATATACAGTGAGAACAAGTAGGTGTAGTGAGTCGGGCCGCCGCCGGTAATGATGTATGGCGCGGTAAACTCCTGGAACGCCTGCGTGGTCTGCATGATGAAGTTGAAGAAGATGACTGGCGTAATCAAAGGAACCGTCACTTTGGTGAACATCTGCCATTTGGACGCGCCGTCGATCATTGCCGCTTCATACTGTGATTGCGGAACGTTTTGCAGCGCAGCCAGGAAGATGACCATCGCCGAACCGAACTGCCAGACACGCAGCAGCGTAACGGACATCAGCGCCAAAGAAGGCTCACCCAGCCAGTTCACTGGGTCCAGACCGAACACACCAATAAAGCTATTCAGCAGGCCATCGATGGCAAACAGCGCACGCCATAAAACGGCAATCGCAACGGAGCTACCCAGAATAGAGGGGATGTAATACGCCGTACGGAAGAAACCGATGCCGCGTAGTTTAAAGTTCAGAACAAAGGCGATGCCCAGCGCGAATGCGAGTTTTAACGGGATAGTTAAAAACACGTAGGCAAACGTCACGCCCATGGATTTCCAGAAGAGTGAATCTTCGGTCAACATGTAGCGATAATTTTCAATACCGGTGAACACCGGTGGGTTCATCAAGTCGTACTCAGTAAAACTGAGGAAGAAAGATGAAACAAACGGGAAGGCAGTAAAGACTAACAACCCTATTATGTAGGGCGAAATCCATGCCAATCCCAGCATTCTGTTTTCATTCATACATACCTACCTGGTGGTCAATGGTTTAAAAATTGTTTGATACAAAAATATTCTTGAAACTCATTGCCTCACCCTGGTGAGAAATCTGATGGGTCGAAAAGGGTTGGGCATCATCGTCATATTCATTCCCTGATAATTGATTGATAAATAAAAGATTAAAACACCGTTGTGCTTATCGCTTTTCTGTAATGGATAACAGATTTCATAAACATGTGAACCGTGGTTCTTGGTTTGTAAAACAGCGTTTTAATTTATCTTATTACGATTTGTAACTACGTCATTCAATTCATCAGAGAAATGTGATCGATGTCGAAACGCTGTTTTGATTATGTGAAACAGGCGAGGTTTTAGAGACTTGTGTAAAAATGGACAGAGTTTTTATTGATTTTAAAACTACAAGAGTTGAGAGTTGTTTTTAAGAGTATTCTTGGTGATAATACCCACTGATAAGGAAAATTTACGTTTCATTACAAGGTTGTGGCTTTGTTATTGGCGCATTAACAGAGGGTAGAAATAGCGTTGAAAACGCGTTTTTTACTATCGATGCATGACATGCACCAGGAAAGATATGTAGCCTTTATCCTCGCCTAAAACCTGACCTGTTCCGTTTTTTCTTAACGTCGCGTAACCGTTTTAATTTCCCAACTCAGGAAAGGTACTGCGCGTCCTTTTTCTTCATAAATTAAAAACCGGCCAGTTATGTCTTCTATTGAAATGAAAGCCAATCGCCTGGAAAACGTCTCTCCTTACCCGCTTGTGGCACCGCGCCATGAAGAGATTGACTTACTCGACTTGTTATCCACTCTGTTTGCCGCCAAAAAACAAATAGCCATCATTACACTATTATTTGCTTTGTGCGGGCTGGCAGCCAGCTTCCTGCTACCACAAAAATGGACCAGCCAGGCGATTGTTACCCCACCTGAAACTGAAGAGGTTAGTGAGTTACACCGCGCGATGGTAAATCTCACCGTGCTTGGGGTCGAAACCAATCTGAGTTCCGTCAACTTGTATAATTCGTTTTTGAAGAAGTTTGATTCTCAGCAGCTTCGCGCACAATTCCTCAGCCAATCTCCGTATGTGCAGGCGCTGGTGAAGAATGGGGATGTCGATAACCCTGAATTGTACAAAGCCATCGTCAGGGTCTCGCAAAATTTTACCGCGATGGACAATAGTGACCCTAAAAAATCCACCAATATGCCTTACACCTCCTGGACCCTGGGTTTTACTGCGCCTGATGCTGATGATGCTCAGCAGGTGCTGCAAAATTACATTCAGTTTATTGCCGAACAAGTGAATAAAGACATCATCGCTGATGTAAAAAATGCCGTTGAATTAAAAATAGCATATGAAAAAGACCGTCTGGCATTGGATCGGGTCAACCTTGAAAACCAACATAATGTGAACGTTGAGCGTTTGGGTTACTCGTTACAGGTGGCGAATGCTGCGGGCCTGAAAAATCCGGTATACAGCAATAGCCAGGCAGTGAAAGACGACCCTGATTACTCCATTTCGCTTGGGGCAAATGGCTTAGCCGAAAAGCTAAAAATCGAACAGTCGATTAAAGACGTAGCTCAGTTGAATGTCTCAATACAAAATCGTGAGCATGTTCTGAGCGCATTGCAGGCGATAAATCTTGGCTCAGTTGATTTCACACCTTTCAAATACCAGATGCAGCCTTCGCTACCGGTAAAAAAAGATGGCGCCAGTA
>Ga0207696_1000553_pt1 | contig 29996 bp, 30 predicted proteins | sample KBSS54metaG_FD_184403 | JGI IMG/M metagenome (GOLD analysis project Ga0207696, IMG submission 184403) | Switchgrass rhizosphere microbial communities from Kellogg Biological Station, Michigan, USA - KBS S5-4 metaG (SPAdes) (version 2) | ecosystem: Host-associated > Plants > Roots > Rhizosphere >...
AACTGATAACAGACCGATTGTCTGTTGTGAGTGAAAGAACCGGTGGAGCGGTAGTTCAGTTGGTTAGAATACCTGCCTGTCACGCAGGGGGTCGCGGGTTCGAGCCCCGTCCGTTCCGCCACTAATTGCATAACCCTGAATCGAAAGATTCAGGGTTTTTTGCATTATAAAGCCTAAAAACCTGCTCATTTACCTCTGCATTTCAATAACATCCACCGTATTTACATCTTCAGTCAATGCGCAAGAATAAAAAGTTTTATTTAACTGCCCTCAGGATGATTTTACGAACAATTCCGGGGTGAATTTCATACTGAATTCACCTCATCCCAAGTCAGTAATATGCTGATTGGCTGAAACTTTTAATTTGTTAATATCCTTTTAATAACCTTATGGGGTAATAAACTCAGCCCTTATAAGGAAGGCTAAAAATAGTTTTTTCTTAAGTTTATTTTTAGTATTAATGAGTTCTTAATTAATGCTACATCAATATTTTTTACTTTATCCCTGATAAGATCCTATTTCTTCACTTAATGGCTAGGACAATTCGTAATTGCAGATGCAACTCAGTTTGAAATCAAATAGAGTCTCACTCGATACGAATAAAAATCCGAGAGCTCGATAAAATGAACTACTCATTAACGGTACTTGATTGGTATGCGGTAGCGCCAGGTATGAATCATGCCGAGGCCTGGAACGCTTGGGCGTCGTTGCCAGAATTCATGGGTTTCAGCGGTGAAATTGAGAAAAGCCAACGTATCCCGATGATGTCCGCCAGAAGAATGAGTCCCGTTAGCCGCATCGCCGTAGAGGCAGGGCTGGCACTGCTTGAAAAGCATCAGATAGCCCGTGCCGTATTTACCAGCCGCCACGGCGAACTTGAGCGCACCTACAAAATTTTGCAGATATTGGCACAGGAGCAGCAGGTTTCTCCTACCGATTTTTCGATGTCCGTACACAATACGGCGGCAGGCTGGCTGACAATAACAGCTAAAAATCCACTGCCTGTCACTTCACTTGCAGCGGGTAAGGACAGTTTTCAGCAAGGCCTGATTGAGGCGCGCGCGATGCTGTCGGCGGATGAGGGTGAAAAAGTGTTGCTCGTTGATTTCGACGGTGTCGTGCCTGAGCTGTATGGCAACGATTTCGCACAGGAATATGCGCCTTATTGCGTCGCGCTGGTGCTGACGCTGGGCGAGCAATTCACCTGTCGGCGCAGTGGTGAAGCATCAGAGGAGCCGGTCCCTCAAAGTCTGAGTTTCTTAAGGAATTTTTTGCTAAACAATAAAACGTTTTGCATTGCAGGTGAGGTCGGACAATGGCAATGGAACAGGAAGGATTGAGCGCGGACAAAGAAATCATTAAGCCTGCCAGTCTGATAAACCGCATGTGGCGATGGCTGGCGACGGGGCTGTTGCTGATTTTATTTAATATTGGCGGACTCATACTCTCGCTTGGCTGGTTCACGTTGTTAAGGCTGTTTATCCGCAACCCGCAGAGGCTGCATCAACTCACATTGAATAGCATAAAAAATAGCTTTGTTTTATTTCTGAGTCTGTTACGCCATCTCCGCGTGGTGGATTTTAAAATAGAAGGTGCTGAACTTTTTAAGCAGGATAAAGGTTGTCTGGTTATTGCCAACCACCCCAGCCTTTTAGATTACGTTTTGCTCGCTTCTTGCATGCCACGCTGTGATTGCATCGTAAAAGAGTCGCTGCTGATGAATCCCTTTTTTAGAGGCGTTATCAAGTCTGCGGGATATTTGGTCAATTCAGGATCGGAAACGTTGCTCGATGCCTGTGAAGAAAGACTAAAAGCGGGCGGGACAATTCTTATTTTTCCTGAAGGTACTCGATCTATTGAAGGAAAAGAGATTACTTTACAACGTGGTGCTGCCAACATTGCGCTGAGAGCGGGTTGTGACATTCGCGTTGTTTATATTTCGTGCCGACCTCCGATGCTAACAAAACAGGGGCGGTGGTATAGTATTCCGCCGATTAAACCGCAGTTTCTTATTAAGGTTAAAGGCAAAGTTGCGACCCGGGACTTTATCCAAGAGGGCGATGCCTCACCCGCTATGGCTGCCAGGCGTCTTACTCATCATCTGCGTACTGAGTTAATGTTAAAAAATAATGAGAAATAAGTCATGGATCCATTAAGTAATGAAATAAAAGTCCTGATCATCGACACCCTTAACCTTGAAGGGATGACGCCAGAAGAAATAGATGCTGATGCGGCGCTGTTTGGAGACGGATTGGGACTGGATTCTATTGATGCACTGGAATTGGGTCTGGCCTTGAAAAATAAATATGGTGTCGTGCTTTCTGCGGAAAGCGAAGAAATGCGTCAGCATTTTTATTCGGTTGAGACGCTCGCAAAATTTATCGCCGGGCAATCGAAATAATTGATTAACAATAACAATGTTGTGTAAGAAGGTTTTATGAGCAAGCTTGAGATTTATCAGCAAATTAGCGGTCTACTGGTCAAATTATTCGAACTCGATGCCGACGATATCAAACCAGAATCCCGACTTTATGAGGACCTGGACCTGGACAGTATTGATGCCGTGGATTTAGTGGTGCATCTGCAAAAGGCCACCGGCAAAAAGATTAAACCTGAGAGCTTCAAATCGGTGAAGACGGTGCAAGACATCGTTGACGCCATCGACGCCTTACTCGATTCAGAAGAACCGTAGTCAGATGCAGGCTGCAGGTCGCCCACGCCTGGCCGCGCTGTTACATGCGGTCACGGTATTAGTCATCATTGCTTATCCGCTGGCCGTATGGCTGGGGTTAAGGAACGGCGGAATGGGTGTTCTGGCCCCTATTCTGATGGTGACGTTTATCCTGCGGCTGCTGACGTTTCGCGGAAAACTGAGCCAACTCACTGCGCTAGGCAGAACGCTGGCCGCCGCTGGATTGCTGTTTGCCGCGGCAAGCTGGTTGTTGCATGAAAGCCAAATGTTACTGTATTACCCGGTAGTGGTGAACACACTGCTGCTGCTTTTATTCGGCTATTCACTGCTATCACCTCCGCCCGTCGTAGAGCGGCTCGCTCGACTCTCTCAGCCAGACTTACCACCGAAGGCCGTGAGCTATACGCGGCGCGTGACGCAGGTCTGGTGTGTTTTCTTTTTTTTAAATGGTGCAATTGCGTTCTACACCTGCCTCAAAGGCGATGTCGCACTGTGGACTTTGTACAACGGCGGGATCAGCTATCTGCTGATCGGCTTATTGATGGGTGTTGAATGGATAGTCAGAAAGCGGGTTCAGCGCGCTTAACGCTGGCGATGGAAAATTGGCTAATGCCGGTTGAAGGCGAAGATCGGTTGATATCCTGGAGTCGTCAACGTGAATGGCGGCAGAGTGATTTTCGTCGCGACGTGTTGGCGCTGATTGGTCATGTACGCGGGCTGCCTGCAAGCCGCTGTGCACTGTGCTTTAACAATAGCTACCATTTTGCCGTCGGCCTGCTCGCGGTGCTTTACTGCGAAAAAACGCCGGTGCTGCCGGGGCATCAGCGCCAGTCGGTGTTAGAAGAACAGATTGCCGAATTTGATGCTTTGTTAACAGACTGCGCTCTGACGCTGCCGTGCCCAACGATCACGCTGCCTGAATGCCTGGATTCAGAAGCGGACTTTCCACTGCCCGATTTCCCTCGCGATGCCTCGCTTATTCTGTTTACCTCCGGCTCGAGCGGCAAACCGCAAAAAATTATTAAAACGCTCAGCTGCCTGCATACCGAAAGCCAATGGCTGGCGAACACCTGGGGTGAGGCGCTCCATCAGGCGCGTTTCGTTGCCACGGTTTCCTCCCAGCATATGTACGGCCTGACGTTTCGCTTTATGCTGCCGCTCACCCTCGGTCTACCGTTTTACGCTGAAAGTGTTGAGGTGCATGAACAGCTGGTAAACATGGCGCAGCAATATCCTTTAGCGCTCGTGAGCAGTCCCGCGTTTCTCACCAGGCTTGACGCAAAAATAACGCCAGTCAACTGCCTCAAGGTCTTCTCGGCTGGCGGGCCGCTGTCAGCGCAAAGTGCAGAAAAGATTCGGCAGCTTTGCGGCGTTTCTCCTAATGATATTTATGGCACCACAGAGACCGGCATTCTTGCCCACCGTCAGCCACAGGAACCCGAGACACCCTGGCGGTTGTTCGAAGGCGTCAGTCTGCGTGCCAAAAATGAACAAAGTATCCGCGTGTTTTCAGACCTTGTCTCACAGTCGGAAGGTCTCGAACTAGGCGATAATATTGCGTTGATTAACCACGGACGCGAGTTTTACCTGTTGGGCCGTAAAGACCGTATCGTCAAAATCGCCGAGCAGAGACTTTCGCTAACGGAAATTGAGGACCGCTTGATCCAGCTGCCGGTGATAGAAGATGCCTGCGTGCTGGCGATAGAAAAAAAAGGGCGTCCCTACATCGCCGCGGTGGTGGTGTTGAGCCCGTTGGGCCGAACACAGTGGCATGCCTTGCCACAGGCCGAGATGAACATGAGGCTGCGACAGCTGCTGCGCCCATGGCTGGCCCCCGTAGCCTTGCCTCGCTTCTGGCGCGTCCTGCCCGCCGTTCCCCTTAATTCGCAGGGCAAACGTGCCTACGCAGACCTACAGGAATTATTCTTATGATGCAGCCACAGGTGCTGAGTAAACAGCGTCAGGCGGACAGCGTGACGCTTGAACTGAGGCTGCCCGCGACGCTTTTATGGTTCAAGGGGCACTTCCCCGAACAGCCGATTCTGCCCGGCGTGGCTCAACTCAACTGGGTGATGACCTTCGCTCGCGAAGAGCTCCCGCTTGCCGCCAATTTCGCAGGATTTGATGTGATCAAGTTTCAGCAGCCGCTGTTGCCAGAGCAGCAGGTCACGCTGTCTATCCAGTGGTTGCAGGACAAGAATAAGCTGCTGTTCAGTTATAAGGTTGGCGAATTTCAGGCAAGCAGCGGAAAGATAAATCTATGTCCATGAGCCGCGCTTTTCGTCCCTGCATCATTATTCCCTGCTTCAACCATGGTGCGACGATGGCCCGTGTGCTGGCACGTATTCAACCCTTTGGTCTCAACTGCATCCTGGTGGATGACGGGAGTGAGCAGAAAACCGCCGACGAACTCGTTCGGCTGGCGGCTCTTTATCCGTGGGTAACCCTGACTCGATTACCTAAAAATCAGGGCAAGGGCGCGGCGGTGATGGCGGCAATGAAACAGGCGAGGGAACAGGACTACAGCCACGCACTGCAGGTTGACGCCGACGGACAGCATCAGCTCGCCGATATACCGGTCTTGCTCGCCGAAGCCGAGGCTTACCCTGAGTGCCTTATCTCAGGCAGGCCCGTCTACGACAGTTCGGTGCCCAAAGCGCGCCTCTATGGCCGCTATGTCACCCACGTCTGGGTGTGGATAGAAACCCTGTCGCTGTCGCTGAAAGACAGTATGTGCGGCTTTCGCGTTTACCCTCTGGCGGCGTCGCTCGAAGTTATGCGCAAAAATGCTCTAGGCGAGCGTATGGATTTTGATACCGAAATTATGGTGAGGCTTTACTGGCAGGGGACCGACAGCCGCTTTATCGCGACGCGCGTGGTTTACCCTGAAGAGGGCCTTTCACATTTTGATGCGTTAAAAGACAACCTGCGTATTTCCTGGATGCACACACGGCTGTTTCTCGGCATGCTGCCACGCATTCCCAGTCTGTTGCGCAGACGGCAAAGTACTCGCGATGAGCCCCACTGGTCGAAGACTCAGGAGCGGAAAGGGCTGTGGGGTATTCGCCTGATGCTTAAGGTGTATCGCCTGCTCGGGCGGGGAGCATTCGCGCTGCTGCTCTATCCTGTGATTGGCTATTTCTGGCTAACTGGCCGCAGGCAGCGGCAGGCTTCGCAGGACTATTTGCGTCGCCTTGCTCGCGTGGCCGAAGCCCGCAGGATAACCCTGCCTTATAAACTCAGCAGTTTTCGGCATTTCATGCGCTTCGGCGACGCGATGTTGAGCAAGCTGGCGACCTGGCAGGGCGACACGCTGTTGGGCCGCGATGCGCTATTGGTTGACGCCGCGCGCTGCGAGGCACAAATCGCCAGTGGGCAGGGTACGCTGATTCTCTGTTCCCACCTGGGCGATATCGAATCCTGCCGCGCACTGGGCGAGCTCAATAAAAACGTGAAAGTGAATGCGCTGGTCTTTACCCAGCATGCTGAAAGATTCAATCAGGTGATGAAAGAGGTTAACCCCGATGCCTGCGTCAACCTGATTCAGATGACGAACATGGGGCCCGATACGGCCATTCGCTTGAAAGAGTGCCTGGATCGCGGTGAATGGGTGGCTGTCGTCGGCGATCGCACTTCGGCGGGGGGCTATCAGCGCGGCGGACAGCAACGGGTGATATTGAGTGATTTCCTCGGCGCTCCGGCCGCCTTTCCACAGGGCCCGTTCATTCTGGCCTCGGTGCTGCGCGTGCCCGTTTTCCTGATGTTTGGCATCCTGCAGCGGCAACGGCTGAACATCTATTTCGAACCTTTTGCCGACCCCTTGCTGCTCCCGCGTGCGACCCGGCAGCAAAGTTTGCAGAACATTGTCGACAGCTATGCGCAACGTCTCGAGCACTACAGCCTGCTGGCCCCGCATGACTGGTTTAATTTTTATGATTTTTGGCAGCGCCCATCGGGCGTGCCTGCTGACAGAGAGTCTGATTGATATGGCAGAGAGAAAAGACCCGCGTTTATCCGATCCTCGTTTTACTGCGTGCGTAGAGATAACCGTGCCTTTCCATGACGTCGACCCAATGGGTGTGGTCTGGCACGGCAACTATTTTCGCTATCTTGAGGTCGCCCGTGAGGCGCTCCTGAAGCAGTTCGGCTATGGCTATCGCGCTATGGAAGCCTCGGGTTACGTCTGGCCTATTGTCGATACGCGTCTCAAATACATCGGACCGGTCACCTTCGAGCAGAAGATTATCGTGCAGGCCGAGGTACAGGAGTTCGAGAATCGCCTGCGGATTGGCTATCAGATATTTGACGCAGACAGTGGAAAACGCACGACCAGCGGCTACACGCTTCAGGTCGCGGTACAGATCGAAAGTAAAGAGATGTGCTTTGTCTCACCGCCGGTATTATTCGAAAAAATGGGGATCGTCCAATGAGGCGTTTAGTTTTCTTGATGCTTGGGCTCTTCAGCCTAAGCGTACATGCGGTAACGCTCGACGACCTCCAGCAGCGTTTTAGCCAACAGCCGGTCCTGCGCGCCGAGTTCAGCCAGCAGCGTAGCGTCAGCGGCATGGACCAGAAGCTTAATTCCAGCGGTATCCTGGTCATCTCACGCAATGACGGACTTTGGTGGCAGCAGGAGAAGCCCTTCGCGCTGAGCCTGCTGTTAACCGACAGTCGCATGGTGCAGACGATGGCCGGTCAGCCGCCGCAGACAGTCACTGCGCAGAATAACCCGCAGATGTTTCAATTTAACTCACTGCTGACCGCGTTGTTCCATGCCGATCATCGTGCGCTGGAGCAGAACTTCACGCTGGATTTCAGCGATCGCGGCCAGGGCAATTGGAAATTAGTGCTCACGCCTAAAACATCGCCGTTAAACAGGCTGTTCAAGACCATCACGCTGGAGGGTCAGACCTTCCTCAATAATATCAATATCAACGATATGCAGGGCGATGTGACGCAAATTCGCTTCTTTAATCAACGCACAGAACCTAAGACGCTGACCGATGCCGAGAAGCAGCATTTTTCTTCCTGAACACCATCGTCGGCTGGCGCTAGGCTGGTTGCTTATCTGCCTCGCGTTGGTGGCCGCTCTTTTTTGGCTGCTGCCGCGTAGCCAGATTAACAGCAGCGTATTGGCGCTGTTGCCCAAGCAGCAGCTGGCCGGTGTTCCAGAAGACGTTTCCGACGCGTTTAGCAAGCGGCTCGATCGTCAGCTGATGTGGCTGGTTAAACCGCCTGAAGGCGCGCAGCGTGACAACGCCCTGAACGCATGGCTGCAAAAGCTGCAAAAATTACCGGCATTACAGCAGGTTGAAGGACCGATGGACGACGCAAGTCAACGTCAGTGGGGCCTGTTCTTTTTCAACCACCGTAATGCGCTGATGGACGCCGCCACCCGAGCACGCCTGAGCGCGGGCGCGGCGGCGCAGTCGCAGTGGATACTCGGCCAGGTATATTCGGCCTTCGCGGGCGTCAGCGGTAAAGAGCTGACGGGCGACCCGCTGTTGCTGGTTCGCGCCTCACAAATGGCGCAGCAGCAAAATGGCGCAGGCATGACGCTGGATAACGGCTGGCTGGTGGCTAAAGACACTCAGGGGAAAAGTTGGTACTTACTTCACGCTGAGTTGCGGGCCTCCTCCTATGACATCACTAGCAGTAAACAAATTGTCGGGCAGCTCGACGCCCTGAAAACGCAGTTTGAGGCCCAGTGGCCGGGTGCAAAAGTGCTCGAACGCGGCACGGTTTTTTACAGCAATTATGCCAGCCAGCAGGCGGAGCACGATATCTCTACTCTCGGGGTAGCCTCAGTCGTCGGCGTCTTCCTGCTTATCCTTTTAGTGTTCCGCTCGGTGATCCCGATGTTACTGAGCCTGCTGTCGATTTCAATCGGCGCGCTGGCCGGGGCGGTGATGACGCTGCTGGTGTTCGGCGAAATTCACGTCATGACGCTGGTGCTCAGCACCAGCATTGTCGGTATTTCCGCCGACTATACGCTCTATTTTCTGACCGATCGCCACGTTCACGGCGGGCAGTCAACGCCACTCGAGAGCCTGAAGAAACTGTTTCCGGCGTTATCAATGGCGATGTTGACCACCGTCGCTGCCTATCTGATGCTGCTGATTGCGCCTTTCCCCGGTATGCAGCAGTTGGCGGTGTTTGCCGCTGCCGGTCTCAGCGCGGCCTGCATCACGGTGATGTGCTGGTATCCTTATCTGGCAAAGCGCTTACCGATTGGGCCAACGCCCGGGCTGGGACTTATCCTGTGCTGGCTGCACGCTTGGCGCAGTACTAAAAAGCTGCGCATCGGCCTGCCTTTGGCGGTGCTGATACTGGCGACAATCGGCGGAATTCGGCTGCATGTCGATGATGATATCGGCCAACTTCAGGCACTTCCAGGCGATCTGCTCAAGCAGGAAAGGCAGATTGCAGCGTTGACCGGCCAGTCTAATGAACAGAAATGGCTGGTGGTTTACGGCGACACCGCCGAGCAGACGTTACAGCGGCTCGAGGCGTTGGAACCGCGACTCGCGCAGGCCAAAAAAGAGGGCGCAGTGGCTGGGTATCGCCTGCTCGGACTGCCTTCTATGCAGAGGCAACAGGCAGATTTGGCTCTTTTAACGCAGCGTGCGCCACAGGTGGCAGCGGAGCTTAAGCAGGCGGGTCTTAACGTCTCGGTAGCCAACGTGTCGCCGCAGTGGGTCACGCCCCAAGCATGGCAGCACAGCGTAATCAGTCAGGGCTGGCGGCTACTGTGGCTTTCGCTGCCTGACGGGCGCAGCGCGGCGCTGGTCCCGGTTAACGGCGTCAGCAATGGCGCGGCGATGCAGTCGCTGGCGCAGGCGATGCCCGGCGTGGGTTGGGTGGATCGCAAAAGCGAGTTCAGCGGCCTGTTCGAACAGTATCGCGTGATGCTGTCATGGCTGCTTATGTTGGCCGCCGGGGTGATTTGCGCCATCTATCTGTGGCGATTCCGCTGGCCACACGGCCTGATTTGCTGCATTCCGACGCTGTTGTCTCTGGCAATGGGCGTGGCGGCGCTGGGGCTAAGCGGGCACAGTCTCAACCTGTTTTCGCTGCTGGCGCTGATTCTGGTACTCGGGATTGGCATCAATTACACGCTGTTCTTTACCAATCCACGAGGCACGCCGACGACGTCCATGTTTGCCGTCTTTATGGCCGTGGTCACCACACAACTGACCTTCGGCATGCTGGTATTCAGCTCGACGCAGGCAATTAGCAGCTTTGGTATCGTGCTGAGTAGCGGCATTTTGACCGCCTTCGTGCTCTCGCCACTGACGCTGCCGGGTAAAAAAAGAGGAAGTAATAAATGATTAAGGCCCGATGGCTCTTGATGATAATGGCGCTCATGCTGGCGGGGTGTGCCACGCATCCCACGCCCGACACATTGCCGCAGGCGTGGTTGAAGCCCGGCGTGCGGGTACGTTTACCGTCCCCCCAGTTGAACGAGAAGCTTGAACAGCAGCAGTTGCTGACCGGCACCGTCGACGGCAAACAGCAGTCGCTGCTGGTATTGCTTAACGCTAACGGAAAAACCCTGCAGCTGGCGGGCCTTTCACCCTTAGGCATTCGCCTGTTCAAGGTAGATTACGACGCCGCGGGCATTCATACCGAGCAGACGATAAAAATTTCCCAGCTGCCGCCCGCTAATCAGGTATTGGCCGACATCATGCTGAGCTACTGGCCCGTCGACCGTTGGCAGCCGCTGCTGCCCACAGGTTGGAGGCTGGTGGATAACGGCATGACCCGTACTCTCATTGACGATGCGGGTCAGCCGGTGACCCAAATTGATTACCAGAATCAGGGCGGTAAACGTCAGCCTATCGCTATAACTCAGCACGTTTTTCACTATCACATTGCGATTCAGAATGTGGGAGACGGCGCATGATCTATTTCTCCGCGGTGGGTATGGTGAACGCGCTGGGTGGCGAGCTCGACGAGATTGCCAAAAATTTGGCGGCAGGGCGTTCTCCGGGGATGACGCTCCGAGAAGGCTGGCTGACCAGTCAGCAGCCCGTCTGGCTGGGACAGGTTTTAACGCCACTGCCCGCGGTGCCGGATGCGCTGATGCGCCATCGAACCCGTAATAATCAGCTGTTGATGGCGGCCCTGAAGCAGATTAGGCCGCAGGTTGATAGCGCCATTGCCCAGTACGGCAGAGACCGCGTCGCCGTGGTGATGGGTACCAGCACCTCCGGTATTGCCGAAGGTGAAGACGCTATTCAGTTTATTCAGGCTGAAGGTGATTTTCCGGCAGAATATGCCTATCAGCAGCAGGAGTTGGGTGACCCCTCGCAATTCCTGAGTCGTCTGCTCGATCTTGAGGGTGCATCCTATACCCTGTCTACGGCCTGTACTTCCAGCGCCCGCGCCATTATTAGCGGGCAACGCCTGATAGAGGCTGGCCTGGCCGATGTCGCGCTAGTGGGCGGTGCAGACAGCCTTTGCCGCATGCCTGTCAACGGTTTCGCCAGCCTTGAAGCGCTGTCGAGCACGCGCTGTACGCCGTTTGCCGCCGAGAGAGACGGCATTAATATCGGCGAAGGCGCCGCGTTGATTCTGCTGACCCGCGAGCCGGCACCCGTTGCGCTGCTCGGCGTCGGCGAGTCCTCCGATGCCTGGCATATGTCTGCCCCGCATCCGCAGGGGGAAGGAGCCGAGCGGGCGATACGCATGGCGATGGAGCAAGCGAAAATAACAGCTGACAGTCTCGGCTACATTAATCTTCACGGCACGGCAACGGAGCAGAACGATCGGGTTGAGGCGCAGGTTATCCAGCGGCTGTTTGCCGATCGCGTACCCTGCAGTTCTACCAAACATTTGACTGGCCACACGCTGGGAGCGGCGGGTGCGACAGAAGCCGCCCTGAGCTGGCTGATTCTCAGTCGTAATATTGCCCTGCCGCAGCAGGACTTTTCACACTCGGTGGCAGACCCTGCGCTGGGTGAATTCGGCCTGGTGACCCGCGAGCAGACATTGCAAAAAGCGGCCATTCTCTCGAATTCTTTTGCCTTCGGGGGCAATAACGCCAGTATCTTGTTGGGAAAACCACAGTGAATTATTTAGCCGCAGAGCATTACCTGCCTCACGCCGCGCCGATGGTCTTGCTCGAAGAGGTGCTCGAGGTAGGCGAAAACACCGCCTGTTGTCGGGTACGCGTCAGTCCCGAGGGCGTGTTGGCTCCGTTTCTCGACCAGCAGGGGCAGCTTCCAGCGTGGTTTGCCATCGAACTCATGGCGCAAACCGTCGGCGTCTGGAGCGGCTGGCACGGCGAACAGAATGGCAATAAGCCGCGCGTCGGCATGCTGCTTGGCGGGCGTGCAATGAAATGCACAATGGCGACCTTCCCGGCAGGCAGTCTGCTTACGGTCAACGTCACCCTGCTGTTGCAGGACGAAAAACTGGCCAGCTTTGAATGCGAAATATCGATGAGCACAGGCCTCGACAATGCGCATCGTGCCGCCACACAGGCCGTTGCGCAGGCGAGGCTAAACACCTATCGACCTGAAACCGAAGAATTAAAAACATTAATAAAGGGGGCAGCGCTATGACGCGTTCAGTGTTGGTCACCGGTGCCAGTAAAGGTATCGGGCAGGCGATAGCCATTCAGTTGGCGAAAGACGGTTTTAATCTGGTCGTGCACTATCACCGCGATTTAGCGGGGGCAGAGCAGACCGCAGCACAGATAACGGCCGCTGGCGGATGCGCAAGAACTCTCAGTTTCAACATCGCAGACAGGCAGCAGTGCCGCGAGGTGATTGAGGCCGATATTGCCGAACATGGCGCCTATTATGGCGTCGTCAACAACGCGGGAATTACGCGCGATGGCGCATTTCCCGCACTAACGGAAAGCGACTGGGACGGGGTGATTCATACCAATCTCGACGGCTTCTACAACGTTCTTCATCCCTGCGTGATGCCGATGATAAGCCTGCGGCAGGGCGGGCGCATCGTCGCTCTCTCTTCGGTCTCCGGTATTACCGGCAATCGTGGTCAGGTCAACTACAGTGCGGCAAAAGCCGGGATAATCGGTGCCTGTAAAGCGTTGTCACTGGAACTGGCAAAGCGAAAAATTACCGTTAACTGCATTGCGCCGGGGCTTATCGACACCGGCATGCTCGACATTCAACCTCAGGCTCTTGAAGCCGCGATGGGCGCCATTCCGCTCAAACGTATGGGCACCGCCGCCGAGGTTGCCGGTCTTGCCAGCTATCTCATGTCGGACATTGCAGGCTACGTCACCCGTCAGGTGATTTCCATCAACGGGGGCATGGTATGAGTATTCATCGCGTTGTGATTACCGGCATGAAGGGCGTGACAGCCTTTGGCAACAGCTGGGAGCAGGTCTCCGCCAGGCTGCTAGAAGGGCGTAATGCCGTCAGGCACATGGACGAGTGGTTGATTTACCAAGGGCTGAACACGCACCTTGCTGCACCCATTGAAGACTTCGTGCTGCCCGACCATTACACCCGTAAGCGCATTCGTTCGATGGGACGCGTCGCGCTACTGTCGACCCGTGCCACCGAATTGGCGCTGGAGCAGGCTGGACTTATCGACGACCCGGTGCTTACCCATGGGCAAACGGGGATAGCCTTTGGATCCTCGACCGGCAGCACTAAGCCAGTCAGCGAATTCGCCACCATGCTTAATGAGCAGCACACCAATAACATCACCGGCACCACCTATGTGCAAATGATGTCGCACACTACCGCGGTCAATGCAGGGCTGTTTTTTGGCCTGAAAGGCCGCGTGATCCCAACCTCGAGCGCCTGTACGTCGGGCAGTCAGGCAATCGGTTATGCCTACGAGTCCATCCGTCATGGCTATCAAACCGTGATGGTCGCAGGGGGAGCCGAGGAGCTATGCCCTTCGGAGGCGGCGGTATTCGACACGCTTTTTGCAACCAGTCAGCAAAATAGCACCCCCAAGCTATCTCCACGGCCTTTCGACAAAATGCGTGACGGGCTGGTGATCGGCGAAGGGGCGGGTGCATTGATCCTCGAGTCGCTGGATCACGCACAGGCGCGCGGCGCGAAAATTTATGCTGAGATCGTCGGCTTTGCGACCAACTGCGATGCGGCGCATATTACCCAGCCGCAGCAGGAAACCATGCAGACTTGTATCGCGCAGGCGATACAGCAGGCGGGGATCCCGTCTTCGGAAATTGGGTATATCAGCGCACACGGCACCGCCACCGATCGCGGTGATATCGCCGAAAGTCACGCCACGGCGGCCATATTTGGCAATAAAACGCCTATCTCCTCGCTAAAAAGCTATTTTGGCCATACGCTCGGTGCCTGTGGCGCGCTGGAGGCGTGGATGTCGCTGGAGATGATGAACGAAGGGCGCTTTTTCCCGACGATTAATTTGAGTGAGCCTGACCCACTCTGTGGCGATCTGGATTACATGATGGGCGAAGCGAGAAGCATTGAGACCGAATTTATTCAGTCCAATAATTTTGCGTTTGGCGGCATTAATACCTCGCTAATTTTCCGCCGCTGGCCTTAAGAGCGATGGTGACCGCTGTCGCGTTCGGTAGGCTCGATGCCCCTCTTGGCCGGGATAGACTTTCGCCTGCATTGCTCGCACAGGCCGGGGGGATGGGGGCAGCACGCGCTGAGACCTTTTTAGCGGGCAAAGCGCTGCTTGCCGAACTGATGTTCAAGGTTTTCAACCGAGCGACGCTGCCGGAAATGACGCTCCTTGCGGGCGGAAAACCGGTTTTTACCGACGCTGTGCAACCCTTTTTCAACCTGAGTCACAGCGCCGATCGGCTGCTGGTGGCCGTTTCCGACCGTGGACCGGTAGGCTGCGATATCGAAATCGACCGCCAAAGACGAAGGCTGCTGTCCATCGCTCGGCAATATTTCAGTGCTAAAGAAAATGACTGGCTGAATGCCCAATGTAGCCTGCAAACCGCGTTTTGGCAGCTTTGGTGCCAGCGCGAGGCGCTTGTGAAGCAGACGGGGGAAGGGGTTTTGATGATGAACGCCGTGGCGCTTAATCCTGATGCAAAAACCTTTTTGTCCCAATCTACCGCCTTACGACTCTGCCATACCGCTAACGAGGGTTGCCTTGCGGCGCTGGCGCTGCCTGACGCCAATGACGCTATACAGCACTGGGGTGTCAACGCCCAAAATAACCGCCTTGAGATGCTGCCTGCGCTCGACTGGCAACGCTTTTACCCTGCCTCTGAATCCGCGTGATTATTGCATTTTAGTCAAAAGTATTATGGTAATCAGGTTATTTTTATCCATTAACCTAGAGGCCATACTCTCCTCATTCCTGACCCCGTAAGCGAGTTATCGTTTAATAAACACTTAATGAAGAGAGCCTTAAGATGAACATTCCAGCCTTTGGTTTAGGGACATTCCGTTTAAAAGATCAGATTGTAAAAGACTCGGTTTCAACGGCGCTGGCGCTGGGATACCGTGCTGTCGACACCGCCCAAATTTATGACAACGAAGGCGCGGTAGGTGAGGCCATAGCAGAAAGCGGCATCCCACGCGAAGAGATCTTTATCACGACCAAGATTTGGATCGAAAACCTCAGCGCCGGCGCGGTGATTGAAAGCCTGAAAGTCAGCCTCAGTAAGCTTAAAACCGATTACGTCGATCTGACGCTGATCCACTGGCCGTCGCCGAACGGCGCTGTCAGCGTCGCGGAAACGATGCAGGCGCTGGTTGAGGCAAAAAAGCAGGGGCTGACGCACCAGATAGGGATTTCAAACTTTACCGTGGCGTTGATGCAGGAGGCCATCGATGCCGTAGGCGCCGCCGAGATTGCTACCAATCAGATTGAGCTATCGCCATTCCTGCAAAATCAGCAGGTCGTGGATTTCGCGCGCCAGCACAATATCGCGATAACCTCCTACATGACGCTGGCCTATGGTGAGGCGCTGAAGGATGCCACTATCATGCAGATTGCCGAGCAACATGGTGCAACACCGGCACAGGTTGTTTTGGCATGGGCGCTTCAGATGGGTTATGCGGTGATCCCGTCTTCGACCAAGCGGGCAAACCTAGAAAGCAATTTGCAGGCGCAAACGCTGAAGTTGTCGCCACAAGATATGGCGCAGATTGCCCAGCTTGAACGTAACGGGCGTCTGGTCAGTCCGCAAGGCCTGGCGCCAGAGTGGGATGCTTAATTTGCTTCGACGTGCTGTAGTTTTTCACTCAGGAAGTCGATAAAGCAGCGAATACGCGTGCTGACGGCCTGGTCGCTGTAATAAACTGCGTGCATCGGCATGGCGATGCGCATTACCGCGGGTACCAGCAGCTCAACCAGATCGCCTTTATCAACGTCCTGCTTGATCATAAAGTCTGAAAGACAGGCAATCCCGTTGCCCGTCAGACAAAGCTGGCGCAGGGTCTCACCGCTGCCAGCAGAGATAAATGGCGTAATCGTCAACTGTTGGCCGTCTGCACACAGCAGCGGCCATTTGTTGAGATGCAACACCTCGTTGAATCCCAGGCACCGATGATTGGCGAGATCGTCCACGTTTTTCGGCACACCCCATTTTTCCAAATACGCCGGTGAGGCCAATACGCTTCGATAGCTCAACATCAGTTTGCGGGCGCGCAGGCTTGAGTCTTCCAACTCGCCGATGCGAATCGCGATATCCACCTGCTGATCGATTAAGTTGATATTGCTCTCCGAGGAGAAGAGCGAAAGCGTCATTTTGGGATAGCGCTGAGTGAATTCGGCGACCAGCGGAGTGAGAACGTGAAGCACCACCGGCGTAGCGGCATCCACTCGCAGCAGACCTTGTGGTTCGTTGCGATTCTCCAGCAGGTCATTTTCCGCTGCCGCCATCTCCTGAAGGATTTTTTGAACCCGGGTAAAGTAGCGTTCGCCCTCATGAGTCAGGCTAATTTGACGCGTGGTGCGATTGAGCAACTGAATGTCTAATTTCTGCTCTAGCCGCTTTATCGTCCGACTGACCACCGAATTATCCTGCCCGAGATGCTCGGCGGCCCTGCTAAAACTGCCGCTCTCGACCACCGTCACAAAGACCATCAGCTCTTCTGAACTCGCTTTCATTGTTGCATCCCGGACATAAATTTCTAAATATTCTGGTTATTTAAGCACAGGGCCAGCGGGCTTGCTATCAAATGTCGGATCAGGTTATTGATGTTTTTTAAGCTCAAGATGTATACCAATGTAAACAAATTGGGTCTTCCTTAAGTGGGGCGTATACTGGGAAATACCGCTGAAGGGAAATTTTCCGCACAGCAGATTCACGATGGATATCGCCAGTTTCCAATTATCTTGAGGGATTCTGGGTAGAAATGGGTTAACAGTGTGCCGAAAAAAACGTATGCAATGAGGTATGTTGCCGGTCAGCCGGTTGAGCAAATCTTCCCAGGTGTATTGCCACATCCTGGACCCGATCTGCCACCCGGCGCGGCACTCACCAATTCGAACGTCTTGCGCATCATGGTATGGAACATCTTTAAACAGCAGCGCGCTGACTGGCTTTCTGTACTGCAGGGCTTCGGTAAAGACGCGCAGTTGGTCCTGCTGCAAGAGGCGCAGACGACTCCTGAACTTATCCGTTTTGCCACGTCTAATTTTCTGGCTGCCGATCAGGTACCCGCCTTTGTCTTACCACAGCATCCTTCTGGGGTGATGACGCTGGCCGCCGCGCATCCGGTGTATTGCTGTCCGCTGCGCGAACGGGAGCCGCTGCTTCGTCTGTCAAAGTCTGCGTTAATCACCGTGTACCCCTTAACGGATGGTCGCCTGTTAATGGTAGTCAACATTCACGCGGTGAATTTCAGCATTGGTGTCGACGTTTACAGTAAGCAGCTCGACCCTATCGGCGAACAGATTGCCAACCATAAAGGTCCGGTGGTGATGGCGGGGGATTTCAATGCGTGGAGCCGCCAGCGCATTAATGCGTTGTACGGTTTTGCGAGCAATATCTCGCTTCAGGAGGTTCGTTTCCCTGCGGACCTGCGTCGCCGGGCGTTTGGCCGCCCGCTCGATTTTATCTTCTACCGCGGGTTGAGCGTGACACAGGCTCAGGTGCTGGAGACGCGGGCTTCCGATCATAATCCACTGCTGGTGGACTTTTTAGCGCAGCAGCACCCCTGAAGAAAATTTGCCCCGGCAAGCGCAAGGCTCGACCGGGGCAGGCGTTAAGCGATTTTATCGACCTGCTTTACGGCCTTGGGCTGTTTGCTCCGCTGGCGCGGGTAGAAGCGGCCCTCTTTCAGTGAAGTCTCTATCTCTTCCAGCGAGCGCCCCTTTGTTTCCGGAACCATAAAGAAGATAAACAGGAAGCCCAACAGGTTGAGCAGCGCATAGAACCACATTGCCCCGCCGATGCCTAAGATGTTGACCAGTGAAAGTGCGGTGGCGGTGAGAAGCAGATTCGAGCCCCATAGCGTTGCCGCGTGCAGGCTGGTCGCCTTTTCCCTGATGCTCATCGGATAGACCTCTGAACCCAGAAGCCAGCCAATAACCTGGATCCCGCCCGAGTTAAACACCATAAACGCAAACAGACAGGTCACTATCAACCAGCCATATTGCTGGCCATGACTATCCAGCATAAACATCAGGCCAAGCAGAAACAGGCTGATGATGGCACCCGGCATCATCCACAGAGTCAGGGTACGACGGCCCACGTGGTCGACCACGAGCTTACCGATAATCGTCAGCACCAGATAAATCACCGCCACACCCAGCGCCGAATGCAGCGCCGCGCCTCGGCTAAAGCCTGCATCGGTCAGGAAGGTGGGCGTGTAGTAGATCATCATCTCGATGCCCGAAAGCTGAGTAAAAGCCGCTACGCCTAAACCGGCAAACAGGGCAGGGCGCATCCACGGCTGTTTGAGGTCTTTCCAGCCTGCGACGGCTTTACGTTCGACTTTATCGTGTACTTTTTGAATATTTCGCAGTTCATGGCGCACTTCGCGATCGGTTTCACGCACCATGTTCAACGCAACACGCGCTTCTTTGATACGTTTCTGACCGACCAACCAGCGTGGGCTCTCAGGCAGTGGCAGCATACCGACCAGCAAAATCAGCGCCGGGATAGCCGCGACCGAGAACATCACGCGCCATGACCAGATATCCTGCATAAACGCGCCGACCAGGCCAGCGGTGAGAATGCCGATACCGATAGAAATATTGAAAAAGGTCACCAGTCGCCCCCGTTTTTCGGGCGGGGCAAGCTCAGCGATATACACCGGCACTATCTGTGAGGCTCCGCCGACGGCAAATCCGAGCACGATACGCGCCACTCCCAGCCAAAACGCCGAGGCGGAAAGGCCCGAGCCGATTACGCCAATGGCGAAAATACCGGCGACGGTCATCACCGTATAGCGGCGGCCTATAGAGCTCGAGAGTTTACCGCAGCACAGTGCGCCGATAACTGCCCCCACGAGTATGGCGCTGGTCACCCATTCCTGAGCGTGGCTCGACAGGGAAAAGTCGTGCGTGATTTGTAGCAGCGCGCCCGAAATAATCCCGGTGTCGTATCCGTAGAGGAACCCGGCGATGGCGGCTATGCCCGTTGCGGTAAGGAGAAACGCATCTGCGCTGAGAAAACTGTTGTTATCACTATTTTCAACCGTAGCCGGAGCGCTATTTTCGCTCCCTCGCGTCTCTGAGAGTGTTTCAATTTTTTCTTCATTTATCTGCGTCATAAGTACCTTGTTTATTAGTTTGATTTCAGTGTTTCAAATACGTCCTTGCAAAAGAGTGAAAGGGGAAAAATAGGTGGCCAATCAGGATAGAAATTGGTGAGAAATAGAGGCCGATAACGCTATCTCTCCCCCTTGCCCTGCGTGCTGGCATCAGGCGTGCCAAAGGGTTTGGTCTGTTTCTCACTGTGTAATATCTATAACAGCTAATTTCAATGTTGTCATATTTTGTGATGCAAATCACAGTTTTTTGGGCAATTACAGGTCGAAGGACTAACAGTTGCGCTTTCAATAAAATTATATTCTGTGAGGTTTGTTGATGATTTTTGTTATTTTAAAATGCATAAGCCTAATAGGATTTGTTATTTATCTTTGGCGGGAGTGATTTGGGGTAAATAGTTTTTTACCCGATGGGTGATATTAACGGCGCTATACTCAAGGCATAAAAAAAGCACCCGAAGGTGCTAATTATTTTGTTGTAAGTTAATGAAATAAATGGATTTATTTCTATTTACGTCCACGTATTGACCACGCTTCAAAAGTAAGCCCCCTTCTTAGGGGCTTTTACTCTTTCATTTGCCAGGTATCTTCTGGATAGCTGAGGGGCCAGAGTTTGGCATATTTCTCTGATTCCCTTTAGTTCTGAACCAAAGTCATAACAACATGTTAGTGTGGCTTTGAGAGATGAAATTACTTCGAAGGCTTAACTGACGGTTCAAAGTTGTGAAAAAGTGACTTTGGTCTAAGGATATTTGCCATGAACGATGAGGAGCTGCACAATTACATGTGTGCATGTGTGCATGTGTGCATGTGTGCATGTGTGCATGTGTGCATGTGTGCATGTGTGCATGTGTGCATGTGTGCATGTGTGCATGTGTGAATGTGTGCATGTGTGCATGTGTGCATGTGTGCATGTGTGCATGTGTGCATGTGCCCTGACAGCACTTTCAAAAATCAAGTGGCCCCTTTAGCAAAATTTTTTCTCGTTCTGTTCTATCAAGACTCTCATCGTAATCTTCCTCTATGTGCCAGATACGGACGTTAAGAATAATTCAACCATTCGGCAATACTTACTTGAGATAATTTTCTAGTAATGATGCACATGTCCGATTTTCATAAGGCATGATTTTACAAGCAAGGGGAAGGTCAAAAATATCACGTTAATAGAAAAGGAATTTTATTAGCACTGCAGACATATCGACCACACCTTGTTAAAAGGCCCTCCTTTTGGGGGGGCTTTTTAACTAATTAGTATGAAAATAATTTTTCTTATTGGGGGAGATCTAAAATTAACCATTCGGATTAGAGGGGAATTGCTATAAAACTCAGCACTTGCAAGATGTTGCATAACCCACTCTATAAAGCCATAATTTATTTTTAAAGCTCATTTATCATTAAATCTATTTCTTCCATACAGCGTGGTAGCCCATGAATTTTTTCGTTATCAAAATTAATCTTTTCTTTTTTTAGTGTAAATTTTTTTGGAACTTCTACAATTTGATAAAAATCAATAGGGCGTTCTCTATCGTGCAGGGATTTCATTATGCTATAAATAGTTGTATCTTTACACCTCAAGCCAAAAGTTATCTCTGATAAATATAAAGAGGCATTTTGTAATCCAACATTTGAAATCATACGCCATTCTTTTTCATATGCCCACGGGGAGGCCTTACGGAGAAATATAGACTCTTCAATCGCACGTCTTGCTGAATTATCATTGTTGATCATTTTAAGAATTTGGCTAGTTCTCACTTCTCGAGAATCACTGGTGTATATTATAGGGCGGACATTTTTTTTAGCCATTTCTGGAACATTATATCCTAAACATAAACCTTTGTGATCTTCAGCATAATGTGACCACATTAATGGGCAAGAGCCATCTTCAGAGAGAGATAATACGCCCTTGTTATAACCTGAAAGTATTAAGCTGCCAATTGCATTTGCTAACGCTTCGGTTATTGTTGAGCCTTCATCACCGAAGAAGCTAAAGTTTGTATAAATGTCATAAATCATTTTTTCAACTTCATTTTGGCTTAAGGTTGATATTTTTTCGAGAGTTTTATTTCCCCTGTAATGTAAGCTTTTAGCCGCCTCATTTAATCTTTTTTCTGCCCGTGATTTATAAAGTTTAGATAATATATTTTTTAATTCATCTTCGTCATTAATATCATCAACTATTGATATCTTACAATCAAGTGGATCGTTAAACTGACTTGGATTTGCATAATAAAGATAGTCTGAAAGTATTAGCTCCAAACTGTCTTGGTCGAAAGCCTTATATTTGTAAAGTTTACTTGGTTTTGGCATGGTCGTACTCCTGAGTGAGAATAATCGTGGTTGGTAGACTCATAAGAGTTCATGTGGAATATATTTTCTTCTTTCTGTGTCTGTTATTATAATATTCTTAAATATAGTTTATCACTGATGCTGATTGATCTTCGTAACTGCCTAAGTAGATTAAGCCAGATGAGTGACTATTATCCAAAAAAATTAATGCCCCAGATTTCGGAGCATTAATAGCGCTTCATAACGAAAGGGTAAGTTGGTCTTCCCCGTAATTTGAGTCGGGGAAAAGACCTTTAGGAACAGCATTTGCTTTCATGGGTAGCACGTTATTAAGAAAGTGCTCCACCGCATCAAGTGTAGTGAAGGCACTGCCACAGGAAAGGTTATTACATTGATGGTAACTGCGTCTGACTTCGTTACTCAGCATCACGCTGGTTCGGGTTTTCGCGCTTGCGCCGCACTTTGGACAGGTAAACATGAGACACCACCGCTGTCTGATTCATTTAAACTTATTTTAAGATAAGTCTAAATATTAATCTACTCTGTTTCCCCGTCGTCCTCTTCTGCATCATCCCAACTGGTTAACCTCACTTCCAGCTCAAGCACCGTCAAGAATCCGTTTTCGTCAATGGAATGGGTGACCCGATTAATGACCCAGTCTGCCTGGTCGATAATGGGTTTGAATCCGCTCACATTGGCATGCAATTCAGGGTATAAATCCTCTCTGCCGCGTGCCAGGGTAATGGTGAATTCCGCCGCCCCCCGTTGCAACTCACGCCACTTTGCCGCCGCTGCCCGCCTGGCCGCTCTCTCGGTCTTGAAGGTTTTACGCATGACAAAAACGTTACCCTCTGCGCCCTCCATATAATCCCCTTCCTTTTTGCTTGACGCAGGGGTAACAGCTACCGTTTTTTTCTTCCTGCGGCGTTTCACCGTCGTGGGCTTTTTCTTGCCAAAATTCAGATCCAGCCAGTAAGCCTGAACGCCGGTATAGGCGTCTCGGTCTGCGATACGAAAAGAATGCCCGTCGCCCGATACGCGAGTAATCATGACGGCAGGTAGTACGCGGCCACTTTGCGACACCCCCATGCCTGGCACGATAAAAAGTAATCTACCGTTCTTGATGGTCGCAATCGCGCCCAGCATTTCGGCCATGCGGGTTAAAAAACTGATATCTGACTCATTCGTTTGGTCAGCATGGTCAATCTCAATATCTTTTAGTGACGCGCTTACCGCCGGGATAAGGTCATAACGCCCTGCGATGGCCGAGACAACATCACTCACTTTGACGTTATGCCAGCTGTACTCACGTTTGACGTTAAAGCTCTCACGAAAATCAGCACTCCTGGCGGCAATAATCAGCCTGTCTGGCGGCCCTTGATGGGTGATTTCGTCGACCGTAAACACCCCTTTATCAACCAGTGGCTTACCGGCCCAGCCAATCGCCACGGCTATTTTCGCCCCCCTTGACGGCATAACAACCAGCCCGTCACTGTCGTCAATGGTCAGCTCCAGCCTGTCCGCCTCAAAGCCGCGATTATCCGTGAGTGACAACGACATTAACCTTTCATCCAGCGCGGTCAGTACGACGCCGTCAATGGACAGCCGGTGATCGGGCTGCATGGATAAATCTTCATTCAAAATAGTCAGCATAAATCCCCCTGCCAGTATCCTCGCTCGCGCGCATGAGCGCCGTCAGCCGCTAAGCGTTGTCAGCGGCCAGCGACAAACGGCACGACGTGAAAAGAAGCCTGCGCGGGTTGATGATGGTTTGCACGCATCAATCAGAGGCAAGAAAAGCATGGATAATTATCATCACGGCAGTTCGGTCAAGGAAACCACTGACCTGAGCACGCCCATTCGCGACATTGATACCGCCACCCTTGGCGTTATCTGTACGGCGGATGATGCAGACGCTACGACGTTTCCACTCAACACCCCCGTTCTGCTCACTCGGGTACGCGATTACCTCGGCAAATCGGGCAAAACCGGCACGCTTTATACGGTCCTTAAGGCGATTTCTGACCAGTCTAGCCCGAAGGTTGTCGTTGTTCGCGTGGCACAGGCGAAAGGCGACGGGGCCACTACGCAGGACCAATTGACTATCGGCGGCGTAGGCGCGGATGGACGCTATACCGGCCTGTTTGCCTTGCTGACTGCCGAACCTCGCATCGGGGAGCGTCCGCGCATTCTGGCTGCCCCTGGCCTGGACACCAAGCCGGTGGGCCTTCAATTGGCGGTGATCGCCGAGAAGTTGCGGGCATTTACTTATGTCGCCGCCAACGGCTGTAAAACCATTGCCGAAGCTAAGGCCTACCGTGAAGATTTCAGCGAGCGCGAAGTCATGGTGATTTACCCTGACTTTATTGCTTACGACAGCCAGGTCGCGGCAAACGTCGTCGTGCCGTCACCGGCTTATGCGGTCGGGCTGCGCGCCAAAATCGACGCAGACCAGGGTTGGCACAAAGTCCTGTCAAACGTTGCCGTGTCCAACGTTCTGGGTATTTCTGCGGATATCTATTGGACCCTACAGGGCACCGACACGGACGCGGATGACCTCAACAGTAAGGGCATTACTACGCTGATTAAGCGTGACGGCTTTCGCTTCTGGGGTTCACGCACCTGTGACGCCGAGACGTTTATCTTTGAAAGTTACACCCGCACTGCGCAAATCCTCGCCGATACCGTTGCCGAGGCGCATTTTGCCTACATCGATAAAACGCTGACCCCGTCCCTGGCGAAGGACATCGTTGACGGCATCAATCGCAAAGGCTCCGCGCTGGTCACCGCCGGCAGGCTCCTCGGTTTCGCCTGCTGGTATGACAAAGCCGATAATGGGGCGGACACACTGAGCAACGGGAAACTGACCATTCGTTATAAATACACGCCGGTTCCGCCGCTTGAAAATCTGAGTCTTATCCAGGAGTTCACGGACGAATACTTTGCCGTGTTCGACCAACTGGGCTAAGGGGAAACAACCATGTCACTACCAAGTAAACTTTTTGCGTTCAACGTCTTTGTCAACGGTAACAGCTACCTGGGCAAGGCTGAAGAGATCACGACACCCAAACTGTCGCGCAAGACTGAAGACTATCAGGGGGCAGGTATGCCGATGGGTGTCTCGGTTCACCTGGGCTTTGAAACGGGCGCGGCAGACATGGAAATGACGCTAGGCGGCCTTGACCCTCAGCTTATCAAAACCTACGGAAGCACCATTGACGGCGTGCAGCTGCGCTTTGCGGGGTCGTACCTGGACGACTCGACCGGCAACGCTATTCCCTGTGAGATCCAGACGCGCGGACGCGTGCAGGAAATGGACTGGGGCAGCGCCAAATCTGGGGATAACACCTCCCATAAGTACTCGCTGAAAAATACCTACGTGAAAATCACCATTAACGGCGGAGAGGTGTTCGAACTCGATGCCCTGAACATGGTCTGGAACGTGGGCGGCAAGGACATGATGGAGCAGCACCGGGCCAATATCGGACTGTAATTTTCTATTAACTCACCGGCGCAACTGCTGCGCCGGTTTACTGAGAGATAAACCATGCAAAAGACAATCACCCTGGGCTTTCCCGTGGTACGCGGCAAGACCGAAATCAAAGAAGTGACCATTACTGAAGCTATGCAGCAGACCGGCTCTCTGCGCGGCCTGAAACTTTACGACGTCATGACCAGTGATGTGGATTCGCTGATTAAGCTACTGCCGCGCGTCACCAGCCCGTCGCTGACGGAAGTTGAAGTGAGCCAGCTCAACGTGCAGGACCTCTCCCAGCTGGCCGCTGGTATTGCCGATTTTTTGGCACCGCCCTCGGCGTAGAGCGAGACAGCAGCGGGCGAAATCTAATCCGCTGTCCGGCGGTTGATACTGACGAACTTATCGCCGATATCGCCGTCGTTTTTCACTGGCAGCCGTCAACCTACGATGTGATGCCAGTGAGTGAATTTCTGACCTGGCATAAGCGTGCGTTGGCACGAAATGGACAGGAAGAATGACAGAACGTAACCTCAGCATTCGCGTCGCGTTCAGCGCGATCAATAACATCACCCGTCCGGTGAGCGCGGCGCAAAAAAGCGCCGCCTCGCTGGCATCCCAAATCAAATCCACGCAAACCAGCCTGAAAGGCCTTGAACGCCAGGCCAGCAGTTTTGACCGCCTGTCTAAAGCTTCTGAAACCACCGCGCGCCAACTTGCCGAAGCCCGTAAAAAAGCGGACGAACTGCGCACCGCGTTTGGCCCTGCTAAACAGCGCACGGATGAACAGACGGCGGCCCTCAAAAAACAGTCGGATGCCGTCCGGCAACTTTCCCGCGCGCGCAACGAGGAGCAGGCCAAGCTCGGCGCGCTGCGTTCGGCGCTCATGCACAACGGCGTGCTGCTTCGTGGCGGCAGCAGCGCGACGGAGCAAATCAGCCGAAAAACAGCAGAATATAACCGACAACTGGCCGAGCAGCAGCGGCGACTCATCGCCGTCAGCCGTGCGCAGCAGCAGTATCAGCATGCCCGCGAGACCCGCGAGAAGCTGGAAAGCGGCGGCATGCGCGCGGTGGCGACTGGTGCAGCCATTACTGCGCCTGTCATTGGCCTGGTAAAAAGTTACGCAAACTTCGAAGACTCCATGAAGGGCGTTGCCAAACAGGTGAATGGGCTGCGGGATAATGACGGCACCCGGACGGCGCAATTTTATGAGATGCAGCAGGCCATCAAGGCAGCCAGCGAACAGCTCCCGATGCCGAACGGCGCGATTGACTACGCCGCCCTGGTCGAAGGTGGCGCGCGCATGGGTGTGGCAAACAGTGATGACCCGTGGGACAAGCAGAAAAAAGACCTGCTGTCTTTCGCTACCACCGCCGCCATGGCGTCTGTCGCCTTTGAGCTTCCGGCCAGCGAGCTATCCGAAAGTCTGGGCAAAATTGCCGGGCTGTATAAAATCCCGACGCAGAACATTGAACAGCTTGGCGACGTACTAAACTATCTGGATGACAACGCCAAATCAAAGGGTGCGGACATTATTGACGTGCTCCAGCGTATCGGGGGCGACGCTGACAAGCTGGACTACCGCAAGGCCGCCGCACTTGCTTCAACCTTCCTGACGCTGGGTTCCGCGCCTGAAATCGCGGCCAGCGCCACGCACGCCATGGTACGAGAGCTTTCGATTGCGACGCAGCAAAGCAATAACTTTATGGAGGGGCTTAACGCGATCGGACTCAGTGCAGAGAAGGTTCAAAAATCCATGTCTGTCGACGCGATGGGCACCATTCTCACCGTACTGGAGCAGGTGCGAAAACTTCCCGCTTCCGATCAGACTTCTGTGCTGACTCAGATTTTTGGCAAGGAATTTGGCGGCGATGCCGCTAAGCTCCTGAACCAATTGCCCGAGCTGTACCGTCAGTTGCAGTTAGTCAATAGTGAAGCTTCCAAAGGGTCTATTCGCCGTGAGTCTGACATTAACATTGATTCTGTCAGCGCAGAGTTTATGACCACTAAGGCGAGCTTGATTAACTCCTTTAGTAGCCTGGGGGAAACCTTGCGCGGGCCTGCCATAGCGGTCATGAAGTATGCATCGGGCATGATCCAGCGCTTTCGTGCCTGGGCCGAAGCCAATCCGGCGCTTGTTGGGACATTGCTCAAACTGGCGGCCACTGTAGGCGTCGCCATCGCCGTTCTCGGGGCACTTGCCCTGAGCGTTGCCAGCATTCTGCTCCCTATAGCTGCCGTGCGCCTGAGCCTTTCACTCCTGACCGGTGGCCGCGGTTTCGGCGGTCTTTTACCTTCACTCAGCGGGCTGACCGCTCGCCTTGGGCGACTTGCTCCGCTGCTGTCCAGTACAGGGCGCAGCGTTAAAGACTGGGGGCCGCTGTTCCGCTCGGCAGCGACAGCCGCCACTGAGTTTGGCACGCGTATTCTGTCCATCGGTAAAACAGGCCTGAGCGTTGTTTCCCGCATTGGCAGCGCCACAGGCTCGGCACTGAGAATGCTTTTCACAGCACCCGGTGCCGCACTGGCTGCGCTGGGCAATGGCCTGCGCACGCTTGCTACATCAGGTTTTGGCACACTCCTCACCGTGGGGCGCAGCGTGCTGACCGTGCTCGGCGGTGGCCTCTCGCTATTGCTTAGCCCCATATTTCTGCTGGTCGCTGCCCTGGCCGGTGCGGCGCTCATGATCTGGAAATACTGGGAACCGATAAAAACATTCTTCGGGGGATTCTGGACGGGGCTTGTTGGCGACATTGAGCCAGTAAAACAGGCGTTCGCGCCGCTGGCACCCATCTTCGATAGCATAGGTAATGCTATTGGCCGCGTGTGGAACTGGTTTACCCAGCTGTTTGAGCCGGTCAGTACCTCAGCGGAAACCCTGAAAGAGTGCACAGAGGCCGGACGGGTATTCGGTGAGGTTGTTGGCAAGGCCGTATCTGGCGTGGTCGACGTTATCCTTAAAGTCGCCGAGGGGATCGGCTGGCTGCTTAAAAAACTGGGCGCTATTCCTGAAGCGGCCAACGCGGCGAAAGAGGTCGCAAACACCATGGATACCGTTGCGCCGCAGGCTAAAGCGCCGGTTATGTACGTTTGGGACAGCAAGCTTAAAAAGATGATCCCGCAAGCCTGGGAGCCTTCGCCACCCGGTAGCGTCTCGACTACTGGCAATAATGCGCCAAAAGTAGTGCCTGTACCGCCACCAAAACCAGCCCCTGCGCCCGTGTCTCCGGTCCCGTTAGCGCAGCTTAGCGGGCATAACACCACGAAAAAGGGAAAGGGAACCGGCTCGGCTGATGCCGTCAGCGCGGCGGCACGAGACCCAGATAAGCTGGGTGATATCGTCTTTAAAAAACACCCGCCGGTCATGTCGGTTTATGGCGCTTACAATGAACCGAGGATTTCAGCCACACGAAGTCCGGCGCAGTCGATGGGCGACCGAATAGGGTCGGCAGTTCGCGGGATCGCTGGGAAGTTAACCGCATGGCCAACACAGTCATTTCTACCTGGTATTCCGGTTCCCTCGGGGCGCTCGGCACAGTCACAACCGGCTGTGCTCGATAACGCGCTCGAGCCGATAAGTCTGACATTAAATTTCTATGAGAGCGCCAAGCCTGATGCAAAAGAGATCGCGGCAACCGTGCGCCGTGAATTGACTGCACTGCTGCGAGAACGCGATAACCGCAAACGTTCCCAACTCAAAGACAGGGAGTAAAAATTATGATGATGGCCTATGGCATGTTCGTGTTTATGCTCAAAACTGCGCCTTACCAGTCACTGGAGCAAGACACATCCTGGCGGCACGTTAAAAATGATCGCATTGGAAAATCGGCCAGTTGGCAGTATATCGGCACGGGGGAAGACAACATTACGCTCACGGGTACGCTGTATCCCGAAGTGACCGGCGGTGACGTCTCGCTAAGCGTATTGCGCACGATGGCTTACGGTGGGAAGCCGTGGCCTCTCATTGAGGGTACGGGCACGATTTATGGCATGTTCGTGATTGCCAATATTCGGGAGAATAGGACAGAATTCATGAGCGATGGCAAGGCGCAGAAAATTGAATTTACATTGAGCCTGAAAAAGGTCAGCGAAGACATCCGCGAGAAGCTGGCAGGCATTACTGCCGATGATATTCTTTCAATGATCTAACGTCCCAGGTGCCAATAAAAGGGCTGCAGCATAGCTTTAGATGACTGTGCTGCAGCTCCGCTTTTAACTTCATTACGCAGTCCGATACCAGCCCATCAACTTAATATAGCTGTTGGTGATGTTAATGCTGCTGCCGGAACCTAACGCCGCTGTTTTTCCGCTTACGTCATGTCCGTGCGGGCCTAGCACCACGTCGTGCTGGTGATCGTCTGCGGCCTGGATCAGGTCTTCGTTGTTTGGGCTGGCTTTTGACGACCAGCTGCGACGGTCTGAGCTTCCGCCGTCAAGAGCGGTATTGCTCTCTGTAAATTTACCGTCGTGGCCGTGCTTACCGGCGGGGGTGGTTTGTTTTGTTCCCAGGTCAGTAGCCGCCGCCGTACCCGAGACGTCAATCTGCTCGTTCGGCAGATTTCCCCTTGTGAGCGTGACACTGTCCGCGCCGCCCGTGGTAAACACGTCGCTGCCGTCCTGTTTTCCCAGGCGGATCGTTTTGTTTTCGCCCAGGTAAACCCAGGTAGACCAGGGCCATTTCGCGTTCGGGTCAATTTTCTGCTGAAAGAATCGCACAGTCCCTACCGGGTTATCGTCTTCCCAAACGGCGCGGCTTGCGGTTTTTACTGCGTCGCTAATGGCCGCTTTCAAGCTTTCAGAGACGGTGTCGGTGTAGTCGTGCGCCGTATCCTGCGCCTTTTTTATCGCACGGGTTAATTGGGTAGAGACG
>Ga0207696_1000555_pt1 | contig 29784 bp, 46 predicted proteins | sample KBSS54metaG_FD_184403 | JGI IMG/M metagenome (GOLD analysis project Ga0207696, IMG submission 184403) | Switchgrass rhizosphere microbial communities from Kellogg Biological Station, Michigan, USA - KBS S5-4 metaG (SPAdes) (version 2) | ecosystem: Host-associated > Plants > Roots > Rhizosphere >...
CTCCTGACGCTGATACATGGTGTACCATGCACCGGCACCCAGCATCAGCAGGCCGGGAATGCCGCCTACCAGACCCAGCACGCCGCTGGTAAGCCGCGACCCTACAGATGTAATGCTGTTCAGTCGTTCCTGTGCGGCGGCTCGCGCATTCACATTACGCGTCAGCACCGCCTGCGTTGCGGCCAGACGGCGCTCAGCCGCTTCCTGTGTCGCTGTCCCTCTCGCGGCAATAACCGCCTGCTGCGCACGATAAACAGCGGCGCGCGCTCTTGCAGTTGAAATTTGTGTGCCACGGATTTGAGCCTGCGTCAGCGCTACTTCGCTCTTATACGCCGTTACGATACCGGCAGAAGCAGAGATTGCGCCCGATGCCATACCGCCAAAGAATTTAGCGGCACCGACAGCAACCAGCGCACCGGCAACCGTAGCCACCGAATCGATATTTTTCGCCACACCTTCCAGCACGCCAGAAAGTGACGCCGTGACGCCGGATGTAGTATTCGCCTCACCTACCCACTGCTGGAAGGCGTTCTGCACTTTAGTGACCGAACCAGACACCGATTCAGGCAGTGATGAGAATTCGCCGCGCAGCTTGTCGAGCTGGCTGGTTAGCGCAGGCACCACTTTATCAATTGTAAGCTGACCCTGATCGGCCATTGCCTTCAGGTCTTTTCGCGCGACGCCCATACCGGCAGCAAGCGCACGAATAACACGATCGCCGGATTCGTTCACGGCGTTGAATTCTTCGCCGCGTAACACGCCCTGTGCAAGCGCCTGACTGAACTGCGTGATAACGGAGCTACTTTCCTCAGCGCTTGCGCCGGAAAGCTTCAGACCGGTAGATACCGCCTCTGTTACTTTCAGCACTTCCTGTGCGCTGTAGCCAAATTCACGCATCGACGCTGCAGAGCGTGAGTAGAGATTGGCGTTGTCGTCGAAAGCGGTGCCGGTGCGCTGGCTGATATCCATCAGCGATTTCTGCACGGTGGCAAACTCACTGGTAGACTGCGAGGCCTGCTTGAGTCGCGCGTTTACCGCGTTCCAGTTATCGGCCAGTTCGATAAGATGACCGGCTACAAACGCACCGGCGAATACGCCTGTCATCTCCAGAGCGGTCTCTTTAGTGGAAACCAGCTGCTCGTTCAGCTCCTGAATTGCGCGCTGACTTTCGCGCGCGGCCACAGCGGCACGACGCCCGCCCTGTTCCATCGTCCGGTAATAATCGGCACCCATTCGTGAGGCACGCGCAATCTCGGACTGGAAAGAACTGGAGTTCGCAGAGATTTTGATAATGAGTTCGCGCAGCGTTGCCATGTTTCACCCATGAAAAAACCCGCCGTAGCGGGTTAGTTTATTTAGCTGATATTTACTGGCAGATCGTTTGGAAGTTCGCTAGTGCTTTTTCGTCCTCGTTGTCTGCTATCTTGACCGGGCCGTGATTAATTAACTTACCATCTTTGGTATTAATGTATACGTAGTAGTTTTTATAACCCGTATATCCGCCATAAGAGTTTTTAGCGTTGACCTTTCCGCATAGGTGTCCATCATTTTCACCTGATGGCTTGTAGCTTGATTCAAATTTGGCGCTGTCTGGATCTTTCAGGCTGTGCCTAACAACATCTTCGCCTAGTTTGATAAATTCTCTATCAGTAGGCTTGCAGGCTGTAAGAGAGCAGGCTAGTAAAACTGGCAATATAATACCTTTCATAAATCCTCCTTTTTTTTCGGAGGTTAACAGCTGCCTCAAATATTTCATAGCCCCGCCATCCAGACTTCAAGGCCGCTGGTTTCTTTCTCTTCTTCTGCTTCGCCCCACTTCAGCTGCAAATCGCTGATGGTTGTTTTAGCGCCCTGCGAATTCAATACGGCAGCTGAAATCTGCGCAGCCTGAATATCACCGCGAAAGTCCCCAATAGGGCTGAGGCGGTCATAGGCGATCCACATTTTCAGCTCACTGGCGCTGAGAGTTTCGCGAATTTCTTTGAGAGTTCGCCCAAGTCGCAGCGCCAGAGTCATCAGGAAGAAAGTCAGCGGCTCTTTTACTTTGCCTCTGCGGTTTCCTGTGAGATGCCCAACTTAAGCGCCTGATTAAGAAGGCGGGTATGCACCGGACCATAGATTTCGGAAACAATGGGCTCGTCTTCATCACTGAAAACACGATCGCCGTTCTCATCGAGCAGAACATCAATGAGCATCACCACGTCCGCGCTCTTGTTACGAAGAAACGTTTCCTGCGGTGTCATTTTGGTTTCTGTTTCACCCTCCGCCTGTTCCGGTGACATAATTTCGCGAAAGCGCATCCACGCTTCGCCGGACGGCTCACGCAGCATCACTTTTGCGTTATCCCATTCAGGGACGGTAATTACTTTTGAACGAAACCCTGACGATGGAGCAAGCGCCAGAGCGCGTAATGAAGCCGGTGATGCGGTGTTTTTTTCGGTATTCGACATTTCATATTCTCGGTGAGCGGGTTAATGCGGATAAAAGAAAAGCGGCCGGAGCCGCTTATGAACCTGAAGCAATAATTGCCTTCGGCTTGCCACGCACGCGCAGCGAGTAGGTAGCGCCTACGACTGACGATGTGGCCGCAGACCAGGAGCTCTGACGCACTTCAACCAGTACATAAAAACCGTTACCTGATGCGAAAACAACGCGCAGCGCGCGCAGCTCATCGTTTTCATAGGCGGTTTGCAGTGCCTGCTGAGCCGCTTCATCTCCGACCCAGTTTCGCGTGATGCTCATCTCCGCAGGAGCGGCGAGACCGTTCGTTTGCTCCTGTTCAGTGGAGCAAAGCGTGGTGACGTCAATGTCACCTTTCTGACCACCTGTGTAGCTGATCTCTTTCGTGGCGCAGGCGGCTTCAAGCCAGCTAACGCTGGCAGTGGGAAAACCGGAGTCCGTAAAATCTTCTGCAGTCACTGGCGCGGCAGAGACGGCAAAAGTCATCCCCTTTGTTACTTCGTATTTGCTGCTCATATTTTCTCCAGACGTAAAAAAGCCGGCTAACGCCGGTCATGATTGATGGGGTTGGTTATTGCTGGCTCTGAATTTCCAGCGTGGCGCGGTATAAGCCGGTGTCCGACTCGTAGCCGTTTTCCTTTCTCATCTGCGAGAAGTCGAGAGGAGATAAAGCGTTAACAGCCTGTTCACGGATGCTTCTGGCCTCATCCGTAGTCAATGCGTACACATCAACCTGCAGCGTGCCGTTTTCTTCAGCCGGTCCGCATAACGTATCGCCATATGTTTCGCTGACGATCGTGAATACCACCCAGGGTGGTTTGACTGATGGCTCGCCCTCGGCATTCAGTGGGGCCACGTAGGGATAAACCTGACCACCAGCGAGCCCGCCAATTAGCGGGTAGATGTCGGATTCGGTCATTTGCTTAGCACCCCATCTATCGCTTTTAGCATTTCTGCAAACGAAGCTGCAGATGCTTCCTCCTGCTTACGATCATATGCCGGACGCACAAACGGTTTCGCTGGCATTTTAGAGGTGCCATTTTCAATAAAGCGCCAGTAAAAAGCGTTGTTTGGCGAGCTGGCTTTCGTAGTCGTATCGCTATTCCCCGTTTTAGGATTCACACCACGAATATGCACTCCAGCTACAGCTGTGCCCTGGGCACCTTTACCGAACAAAACAACAATGTTTCGCTTCAGCTTTCCTGTTTTCTCTGGCGCGTTATTTTCAACTTCATCAGCCAGAACCTCAGCGCCAGCCCTGACTGCCTGACGCAGCACCTGACGGTTTTCCGCTTTACTCAGTAATTCAAGGTCGCGTGCAATATCGGATAACCCGGAGAAATCGAGATTGGTCGTTATCAATTTTCAACCCCCAGCCTGCATAAGATTTCTAGCTGACTGGTTCTAGCATCAGGTATTGGCTGACCATTCACTTCCAGCACTTTTCCTTTAAATGGCCCCGTGAGACAAACAAAGCGGGATGATGCCGAAACATCGGTGCGATAACGAATCCATACTCTGATCGTGGCTTCTGGTTTTTCAGCACCCGAAGACATCAGCTCCCGACCGCTTATTCCTTTGACTTCCGCCCATACCGTCATTCCATCAACCCAGACTTTGTCTGGTTGTCCTGATGGCAGACGGATGGTTGAGAAATTCTGGATTTTGACCTTATGCCGTAATCGACCAGCCTGCATTTTTCCTCCTAAAGCCCATAGATACGGTGAGGCTGGAGAAGCGCCTCCACTGCTAAAGGAATCTCACTGGTGATGTTGCCTATGTTCACGGCCTCACGGTTTGCATACCAGTGGCCGATCATCAGCAGCATGGCAACACGAATGTCATCATCAAGAAGAAGCCTGTCCTCGTCAGTTTCAAAACCATCATCAGCGTTTGTTTTGTAAAGCGTCCGGCGCGTCCAGGTTTCGACATAACGTTTTGCAGCCCCGGTCAGAATCTCCAGTAGAGAATCCTCACTGGTATCATCACCATCGATACGGCAGTGCTCTCTGACTGTTGCCAGCTCTATCATCGCCATTAGTGACACCATTAAAAAAGCGGCCCGAAGGCCGCTGCAGGATTAAGAACCGCTTTCAGCACCGGTAAAGTTACCGTAGATGAATGCTTCAGGACGTTTTACGGCCAGCGCCAGTCGCTCTTCACAACGAATCGAGATCATGTTTTTCTCGAAGTCGTCGGCGTTCTCGGTGGAGATTACAACGTTGGCGTCTTCACGATCGAACAGCTGAGCGGCAGCGTTGAATGCACCAGTAAGGAACTTGCCGCGGAACTGAGCAGCCTCAGTCGCTACTACCGGCAAGCCCCACAGGGTTGGACCAGTCAGTGCCGACGGGTTAGCCAGAATGTAACGGCCCAGCGTATCCTTCGTCAGTTCAATTTTCGCCCAGTCGATAAAGTGCAGCACGTGCCCTGAAGCCGGGAAGCGCGCCAGCTGTGCCTGCAACATAGCAAGGCGAAGATCGTCAATACCGTTCTGCTGCGCCACCTGGAAAGCAGGGTCGAATGCAACAGCCTGCGGAACGATGCCGTGCAGATGAGCACCAGAGCCGTCGCCGAACAGAATTTCCTGCTCTTCAACATATTTCAGGCCGTAGCGCATTTCGGCATCCACTGTGGATTGCAACTGCGCGAAGTCGTCTAGAATCTGTTTTGACGCCTTAAACATGTGCGCGACGGTAGTTACCGGCGTAATTTTGGTCTCAAACTTGATATCGCTGTAAGGCTTAGTGGTGCCTTCAGGGACAACTTTTGCGGCGTTGGTAAAGCCGGTTTGCTGCACCCAGAAAATTGCAGGTGATGTTGTGCGACCAGGCGCAATCAGGTCACGAATGAACAGACGTTGCTTAGGCGCGGTATCGATACCCGGCAGTCGCTGAGGCTCGACCACGCCATCCGCTACGTCCGTTGAAAGCAACGCTGCATTTACCGGAACGCTCACACGCTTGCCACCTTCAACGCTGGCTGCAAAAGCTTTAAGCGCTTCGTTGCTGATAACAATCTGACCCACGGTCTCGACCGTCTTTTTAGCATTATGCAGCGGCATATTTGCAACATGCTGCTCCAGATCACCCAATGCAGCCTTGAGAGTTTTTTCTGCCTCACGAAGCGCATTGAATTCAGAAGCCATCTTGTCCACTGAGGCCTTAGTTTCTTCTGAAAGCGTGCCTGACTTGCGAGCCTCTTTCAGGGCCTCTTCAGCTTTGGCACTGAACTTGCCATTAGCCTCTTCAATGCTGGCCGTTACTTTCTTGAGAATTTCATTTACTTCAGACATGGTGCATCCTTATTTGCCGAACGCCGCCAGGGCGTCTTGGAGTTGTTTAAGATTTTCAGGGTTTACTTCATTGGTAGCGCTCGGCGTACCCTCGGGATTGGCAGCAGCGCCCGGCGTGCTGCCTGATAAAGCTTTAAGAAGTTTTCGACGCTCAGAGCGCGGCGTGTCCGTTTTAGCCAACAGCGCATCAAGTTTGCGAAGGGCAGATTCCGGGCTGTCATCTTCATCAGAGATTTCATCTGCAGAGAGAAGTCGGTCAGCGAAACCTTTATCCACAGCATCACTGCCGCCAATGTAGGTTTCACTGTCCATCATCTTTGCCACTTCATCCGCGTTCATCCCTGATCGATATGTGTATATGTCACCCATCGCTTTATCGAATGGCGCCATATCTGCGGCAATCTGTTCAAGGTCATGGCGGTTTCCCATGGCATAGACCCAGCAGTTGTGAATCATCAGGAACGCGCCGCGACCAATCTGTATGTCATCACCGGCCATCGCGATAATTGATGCGGCTGACGCTGCCAGACCCAGCACCTTAACCGTCACTTTGCCTTCGTATTCACGGAGAAGGTTATAGATGGCAAGCCCTTCAAACATGTCGCCGCCCGGCGAATTAATGTTCACCGTCACGTCAGCACCGTTCATTGAGCGCAGTGCGCCAGCGATACGGCTTGCTGTTACCCCGTCGCCCCAGTAGTCAGAGCCGATCACATCAAAAACAGAAATACTGTTTTCGTCAGGCTTAGCGGCTTTGATGCCGCCGTTCCAGCGCTCCATAGCTGCAGACGGCAAATCCCGATTTGAGAGCGCAGAAGGCCGTCCCGCCGGCGCTGCCGGAAGGCTTTTCAGTGTCATGTGGATAACTCCTAAGCCGCTTTCTTCAGCGGGGATTGTTCGAAAGGAATATCTGGGAAAACGTAATTGTGAATTTTGAGAAGGTTCGCTGCCTGAACCGCCTGGCTGTTTTGCTTCAGGTCTTCCAGTGGCGTCAGGTTAAGCTGCACCGTGTACAGGTCTCCACCCTCGATTGGCGGCATGTTCTCCAGTCGGCGAACGTCGTTACGCGACATCCAGCCATTCTGAAGCGCCGTTGTGTAGTAAGCGGAGCGCCCGGCGCTGTCAGCCCTAAGCAGGCCTTCAACGGAGAATTCTGCAAACAGGTCTTCGTCGCCATCCAGAAGGCAACGTGAAATCTCCTGCTCAATATTTACCAGCAGCGGTCGGAGCGTATTGGTTAAAAACTGAAGGTTCATGCCTTCAACACTTGATGCCCAACTGCTTTGCTTGTCAGCATGCCCCACCATAAAGGGCGGCACGCGAAACCAGCGGCAAATCTCCTCAATGCTGAAAGCGCGTGACTCCAGCATCTGAGCCGCTTCAGGGTTCATGGTGACGTTCTGATACTTCAGTCCGCCCTCAAGCACCATGATTTTCCCGGCGTTACGCGATCCGGTAAACGCCTGCATATAACCACGCAGCCTTTCGCGCTGGTCTTTATCCAGCGCCGTTTCAGCGGAGAGGAAACCGGAGCTCTGAAGACCGTTTTCAAATATCTTGGCAGCTGACTCTTCGACCGCCATCGCCGCGCCGATGACGTCCCGGCCCGTCATCATTGGCATCATTCCGCACACGCCATCAAGACCGAATCCGCGAATGTGCATGATGTTTTTTACAGGGATGATGCGCTGTGAATCAGACTCGGTGTAGGTGTACTGGAGTGAACCGTTATCAAGTCGCTTAACAACCATGTTTTGCGGAAGCAGCGGCACCAGAGAAACCAGCTTGTTGCCGATCATCTTTTTTTCTACAAAACCGTTGCCGCGCAGACAGATGCTCGCCACCAGCATCAGCATAAAGCGTGATGGCGTCATCTCTACATTGGGACGACGACATAACACCTGGTATGCCGGATGCTGCGTTGCTGGTTTGCGTGACCCATCCTGCTGCCGTTCATAAATCTTCAGAGGAAGCGTTGAAACTGACTCGCTAAGTAGTCGAACACAGGCCCATACCGCTGAAAGCCGGATCGCTTTATCCGCTGAAACGACTTTTCCGCTGGTACTCATACCCATCCATTCCTGCCAGAAAGTACCCGTCGTTAGTCCAATCGGTACGCCCAACCAGTTCAGCAAGGCGCTTTTCACTTTGCCGGGCTGTTTATTCGCTTTCATCAGACACCTATCATTATTGGGTTTTCAAAGAAACCACTCAGGTCTTGAGCGTCATTGCCGCCATTTACCAGCACTCGGCTTTTGGCAGTAAATAACGCGACCGGCCCGTCGATTTTATTTTCAGGCGTGGATTTGTTCGGGAAGATGTTGTCGTTTTTGTCAGGTCTGACGGTTATGTTCGACATCATCCATGTCATCACCGGATTGCCGTCGTGATGAATTTTGCTGCCATAAACTTCGGCCTGAACTGACTTCATGGCCTCGGAAAGATTTTTAACCGTCTGTGCAACCTCAACCAGGGGCAACCCTTCCTCAGCTAAAGCCAGGCTGAATTGCGTTGCGCTCCAGGGATCGAAAGCGATTTCCTTCAGGTTTTCACCTTTTACCCACTGAACGATTTCAGCTTTGATAAATCCGTGATCGATGACATCGCCGTCAGTCAGCTCAAGATATCCGGCGTCCGACCATTTGCGGTACAGCTCCGCAATATGGTTCGGTGCGGTTTCGATGCGTCCTTCAGGAAGCCAGAATCGTGGTTCGCTGTGCGTTTTCCCTGCTGGATCACGCCAGACTTTTACCGCTGCACAGATATCAATTTTGTTCGCTAAATCGACGCCCACCCAGAGAGGCCAGCTTCTGCGCTCTTCGGCGGCGGCAATTCCGGCCATTTTTGACCACCGATCCATGTCCATCCAAGCGCTTTCAGCTGTAACCCAGATGTTGAGATGCTTTGTGAAGAAGTTCGGCCGCGCAGCAACCTGCTCTTTGGCTTTTTTCGCCAGACGCCGCATATCGTCCCAGCGTTTGCAGACGCCGAGTCCGGGATTTGCTTTGGGCCAGTTGGCCTCGTCAAAGGGGTCATCATCTTCATCCAGCGTGTAGATGAGTGCGAAATAGGTGTCATCTTCCACAACGCCGCGCAAAACCTTTATCGCGTAATCGCGCTGTTCAAAGCAGATGCCTTCCTTGTTGGTTCCCGCAGTGGTGATCGCAAAGAGTAGTGACTGAAGGCGAGCGCCCGTTGCCGTCTCCAGAACATCCCACACATCGCGGGTCCGGTGAGCGTGTAGCTCATCCACGATCCCGCAGTGAATGTTCAGGCCGTCGAGGTTATTCGCATCGCTTGAAAGCGGTTCGAATTTAGAAGCGCTTCTTTCCTGATGAATATTGAGTTTCACATGTCCGAAAAGACGCCCCAGCGTACGCGGAGCCTTTTTAATCATGTTCTTCGCATCGTCAAAAACAATGCGTGCCTGATCGCGCGTCGTGGCCGCCGAATAAACCTCGGCACCGCCTTCGCCATCGGCACCGGTCATGTACAGGCCGATGCCAGAAGACAGCGTGGACTTTGCGTTTTTACGCGCCACTTCGTCATAAGCTGTGCGGAAACGGCGCACCATAACCGTATCGCCGTCTTCATGGAGCACGGCTTCCCCTGTCATCTCATCGATAAGAGGTACCACGAAGCCAAAGATATTTATCAGGATGAAGATATGCCATGGCATCAGCTCAATGGGCTTACCTGCCAGCGCACCTTTTACGTGCGGTACAAAGTTGTAGAAGTCGAGAATATGCTGAGCGCGGTCCTCGCTGAAGTAGACACCGCGTTCCGGCCCATGCTCTAAATCATTGAGGAATCGCTGGCACGCGAGGCGCACCAGTTCGCCAGCAACAATCTCGCCAGCCAGCACGCTCTCGGCGTACTGAATACCAGCCTGGACGGTTGCCATTCATCATTTGCGCTTTTTAAGAAATTCTTCCAGAGGGTCAACTTCAGCAGCGCCTTTAGCGCCAACCTTTGTACGGCTGGCAGGCGTCATGCCGAATTCACCGAGCATTGCCCTTATGCGTTTCCACGCATCGGCCTTCATTACTGCGGCGGGGTGAGGTTTGATCATCCTGATCTCTCGTTCCTTCCCTTCATCAGGTTCTTCTTCGCTATATACAGCGTAAGTGTAACCTTCCCGGTCCAGCGTTTCGCAGTGATGCCGGTATTCGGTATAAGCCTCAACCAGCAATTCAAGCGCTCTTGCATCAAGTTGCGTGATAACTCCGATCGCATCCAGTTCATCAGCAATACGCTTAAACCAGTACTTCCCCTGCTTGTCGAAATGCTTGGGAATTGGGGGAACCCCTGAAGGGGGTTTTGGCTCATTTTTATTTAAAGCTCTTTTTGATGGGTTCCCCTTCACCAAAGCCAGATGTGTCGGGGTTTTCGGTGGTCCTGGCATAATCGAAAACTCCTATTAATCGTTGCTTGGGGTAACCCAAAAAAAAGTTTTCTAACCTGCGGCGGTGTGAAAAAAACCTAGGCGGCGGTCCTTTGAGGCATAAGCCCTGAACTTTAAATCCCCCCCGCCATGAATGGCCATAAAAAAACCCGCCAAGAGGCGGGTTTTTAGATTCTAAACGGTCTTTAGTGGTGGACAGTATGGCCATAACTTCCGGTGCCTATAATGCACTCAGGAGCACACCAACCAGACATAGCGTCAAGCAAGTTAAGAGCTTTTTGCTCAGCTGTATCACTTAAATCGCCATCGTCTAAGAATCCGTTAAGAAGTTCGTATAGATCATCACCAGTAACGATGCCATTATCGATCTGGTTTGTTAAAAAGTTTCTTAGATTCAGCATTGAGCTGCTGTTCAATAGCGCTTTGAGTTCTAGTTTCACTGCTTGTTGTCTGTTCACTTAACACCTCCCAAAAACGTTGGGTGGCTGAAAGAAAGGAAATGTAACTGTCAATGTGCATAACATAACGAGGTGCTATTACACCATGCGTTGCTGAACCGCCACCCTTAACAGAGTCCTCTATGTACACTAAATCACGATGCGATGCAAGGTGATCTTCATCGAGGTAAAAATATTGCTCTTGACGTCTTAATTTTAGCAGATGTCCCGGCATATTTTCCTTAGGGGGAGGTGCGACGGAAAGTCCCTTAAGGATGTCGATTATCATCCCTTTTTCATCAGTGAAGATATCGTAAGTTTCGCCATCTACTTCCATACCTTTCACGCAATACCTAACGCCCAAGACACGACTGATATTGCTTGCTAAAAGAGGTCGCGTAAAACCTTGGAGTTGCGTCTCTTTCATCGTTCTAATGAGTTTTTTACCCATATCAATTTTTGAATGATTAATAGTCTAAACATATTACCAACTTATCTCATTTTTATGAAAACTTTTCTAAAGCTGTTTTTCTCTTATGGCATGGCCAACATAAGGCTTCAAGATTCGAATCATCATTTGTACCCCCATGAGCCTTAGCTTTGATGTGGTCAACAGTCTTTGCTGCTGATGCCCGACCAGTCCTCATGCATTGCTGGCAGAGATGTTTGTCACGCTTCAGTATTCTTGCGCGTCTGACATCCCATTCACTGCCATAACCACGCTGATGGCGGCTTTGACCATTCTGGTGCTGCTGCCATCCTTCGTTGATATGGTCGGCACAATATCCTGAACGGTCGGTCGTTGTCTTAGCGCAGCCATGCTTACGGCACGCTCTCGGTATTCGTTGCGGCATCAAGCCTCCATGCGCGCCGGCGTTCTGTGCGTGGCGTGTTGTCGGGGTGGCGCTCGACCGTTGATACATCAGCATGGTCAGCGAGTGAATAACACGGGTACACCACAGCACCACCGCATGCATCACCTACTGCATAATCAGCAGGTGACCCATGATTCCAGCGACTTAACACGCGCTCCAACTTGATGGCCGGCACGCTGTAGCAGACGCCGTGAATAAGCCGGTTCATCGTGATGTAATCAGTCTGCCGCTTGTCGGCGTCGATTAGCTTTGTTGCTATTTCAAGCTGATACTGCGGCGGCCTGCCGGTACCCAGATAGAAGCTAACCAGTTCATCAGGGAATCGCGCCAGCCAGTCAGTCACTTTGTCAGTGAAGCCCGGCACAGGCAGCGCATCATCTTCCAGAATCACTACCCGGCAATCCTGCGTGGATGCCCAGCGTAATGCGCGCAGATGATTGGCGTTTGCACCCTTCGATTCGCGATCAACAAAAATTTGGTAATTAGGTAGGTTATCGGCAAGTGATACAGCCATGTCGAAGCGCGACTCGTGCGCCACGATGGCAAACTTTACTTGTGTTTCCACCAGGCAAACTCCTTACCGATGCCGTCCGTCTTAAACACTGTGTGAATGCAAGGGCCTGTCACCAGCCTGTCAGCATAACGATGCGCGACGATGCCGAAAGCGATCATGTCACCCACGGCAGCAGCGGCTTTCTCTTTCTGCCAGAAACGCAGCGATTCAATCTGGTAATACAAACGGACGATGCCGTGAGCAATAGCCATCACGTCAGCGCGGGAGCCACCGAGTAAACCAGCGTTGAGCATCACATCATGTTGATGTTCAGCGAGGAACGACTGATAAATTGCTTCGGGGTGGTTCTGCTTAGCCCACGCATCAGCGTATGTCTTAGGCTCTGAACCAACGTAAATCTTGCCCTGCTCCATCTCTGCCCACGGCTCACGCAGCATCTCAACGTCTGTGCCATCAGTGCACCATACGAAGTGATATTCAGGGTGATCGCGAAGGTGTTGCCAGATATGCAGCCAGCGCCGGAAATAAACGTTCATCTTCACATCAGGAACGGTCACAGTGCTTACACCAACACGCACCGAACTGATGCAGTCAGTCAGCACAACCGCATGGTTGCCTTTAACTGATGCTGCCCACTTATCCAGCAACTCAGGTGATGCAGTCATTTTGTTACCGCGCTGAGGATCAGGCTGGCTTGCCAGTAACGTAGTAATCACCACGTTCTGCTTCTGCCGGTACTCCGCATAACCGGTGTAACCATCATCGCGGCGTTTGTTGTGAATGGTGACGTTGCGTTTAACCTGCGCCTCACGGTCAGGCTTTGGAACCGAACGCTCTACCGCCTCATGCTCATCAAGCGAATAAATCAGCTTTTCCGAACCGACTACATCAGCAAACGCCCAGCTCGTTAGCCCGGCGTTGTGAATGCGCAGCGCTAGATCGGAATGCTCATACATGCCGCGTTCATAGATGGGGTCAAAGCCACCAACCTTTTCAATCGCGCTGCGGTGGTAATACAACATCACGCCGCGCTGGCCGGTGTAAGCGACATGCTTGTCATCCCGATAAAGCACGGCAATATCATTTAGCTTCTTGCCGGTAGCAAAGTCCTGAAACTGATAAGCCAGATGCGGTTCGGGTGATTCGATGTATGGCTTTTCCCATCCACCAGCGATAGGCCATGCGTCATCGTCCCACAAAAACAGATGCTCACACCCAGCATTAATCAGTGCTTCGAGGCTGGCATTTTTCGCTGCAACGATACCGCGTGACATGTCACTGCGAATAAGCTTTATACCCTCAGGAGCAGCAACCGGTTTGGATGAACCGTCATCAACAATAACCACCAGCGCACCGGCCGGCAGGTATTTGAGTTGATGCTCAAGAGCGCGTGATAAAACGTCATGGCGGTTGTGGGTGGTTATCGCAATACCAATCTTTGAGGAGTGGTTATTTACCGGTGCGTACTGAACGCCATTAATTACCACGTCCATGCTTAACGACCCGAAAGCAAGCCGCCTGGCCGCTGTTCTTTTCGCAGCATCTCGGTCAAATTTTCGTTAATAATCTTTCGAAGCTGCTCAGCAATATTGGATTCACTCGAACTTACACCAGCTCTAAAAAAATAGGTTGCAGTGGCTCCACTTTCACCCAAGCCATCGGTAAATGCGGCGGTTACTTTGAGTGAGGGAAGATCGGGGCGATTGTGCACCGTTACCAGATCATCATTAGACGTATGAATGTTCACCTCTCTGGTAAATGGCTGCGATGCCTTACCAGAGAAAACTTCGCTGTGGATGCACTTCCCTTTTTGCAGGATGTCTACACGCACTTCGGCACCTGAAACAATCCCGTCTTTCCATTGCTCAAGTCCGGAGATCGTAATGCCTATCTTACGCAGTGGATATACGACGCCTCCAGTGTGCAGCCCATTTTCACCTGCTGATTTTTGCGGTTTGTCAGTCATTCAGAACATCCTGCTGGTCAGATAGATATAACCCTCGGCAATGGCGATATCGCCAACCGATGATTCATAGTGTTTATGCTGAAAAGTGAACTCAGTGAATGCAGTTTTCAGCACAAAATAAAAAACCGCCCGAAGGCGGATTATTAGAAATTGCGATTCTTTTGAAGAAGCTTGGGTATATCACCCTTAGCAAGTAAGACCATGTCCTCATTAGTTGTTATCAATGTATAGAATCCCATCGACTTTGACTTAGAGTACAGCTCTAGGCTTGTGCCTTGGTTGATATTTTTGAACAGTGCATGGCTTATACCATCACCTTTGATTTCAATATAATCAACATCATCTTCTTCATCGTAAAATCTACTCGCTGGCATCGCTGGAAAATTGCTGCCGATTATAGTTACGATTATCTCTTCCATGTCCACCTCTTGATTGCAGTTCATCAACAACGTTAGATGACAAATTAATTCACTGCAATCAATAATTTAACTGACGAACCCGTCAATCCAGCTTCGCAACGCTTCACAGCGCGGCTAACCGTTATCCCTTGTCGGAGGATTCTTCATCCGGCGCTCTGTCAATGAAGCGCTCAGTGATGTTCACTTTGGTAGGCCGGGTATGGTGATTTGCCCGTGTTGGTCTATTTGCTCAATGCGCGCGAGCAACTGCGGTTTCTTTACCCTTCCCCAGCGGTTTAACAATCGACCTGACATACTCGCCACGTCTTTCTCTTTCATGAACTCAAGTACGGCAGCGTTCCGCTCTGCCTCAAGGTTTGCGACTCCCTGACGGATCATGTCGGTCATCCAGTTGAAAGCTGCGATGTAAGCCTCTTTGAATGCCATTGCAGCCTTGCCGGTAAAGCTGAATACCAGCATCGTCCAGCCATCTCTGGTCATCTGGTAGAAAGGTTGCGGCTTGCCGTTCTGTAACTCATTGTTTTCATGGCAAAGCGTAAAATTGCGCTCTGCAAACTCAGTGGAGCAATGACTGATAACGGCGCGGGTTTTACGCAGCACGTCTTTGTGATCCTTCCCAAATGCCAGAGCTACTTTGAAAGTGTCAGTTGATGACTCCGCGCCGGTCAGGAAGACCAACTCTCGAAAGTCCATGCCATTCACTACAGTTGGATATGTCATTGCGTTCTACCTTTTAGAAAGTGAGCCTGTCTCACAGAAAAGCCGCCCGAGAGAGGTCGCCACCTATAACGGCTGTTCTCAGGCTCGCTTACTGAAAGGCTCTCGTTGAATTGCGCGTGAGATGCGCGGAGGGTTACTTCAGACGTAAAAAAAGCCGCACCATTACTGGCGCAGCTCTCAATCTTCACAGCTTAAATTAGTTTTTGCGGACCGAGTGAGCGTTATTGCGCTGCCCTATACCACGCCTGCCATCGATAAGTGTTGAGGCGAAGTGTTCTCCCGCATTCTGCGTTCTCCACATCCGCCTGCAGGTCAGCGTCACTATCACTTCCCGCCGGGCTTAGCTTGCACGGTGGCTTCATCAAATCCTGCGATATTGTTGGCAGCGTCGATGGCACGCTGGCGCATGCTGACAGCATCATCATCAAACCGGCACACAGTGCGATTCGGATCCTGAACATATTTCACCACGTCGCGATAAATGGTTTGGTAAATGACCTTGCCTTTAGCATTGGCCGTTGCCGCCTTCGCTTCAGTGGGCGCCAGTTTTAATTCGGCCTTCTGCTTCTTCGATGCGTACTCAGCGTTAACTTTGGCGCTGTGTGCATACCAGCCGTTCAGGTAGCGGATTTCCCCATGCCCGATGGCTGCGGCAATCATCAAAGCGGAGGCAATTAGACATGTGCGCAGGGTGAATGTCATTTATCCAGTCCCCAGCAAGTTAATTCTGATTCCTGGTCACGACGCTCCACCTGCCCGAAGCAATTATTCGAACGAATGCGGCAGTCTTTGCCACCGTCGAATATCCAGCGCTTCATCTCAGCGCATGCGCCTTTGCGATCGCCCGCGTTAAGCTTGCGATAGAATGTGGACGGGAAGCATTTTCCGGGGCCGATGTTCCATGGACAGAATGAAGCGATACCAACCTTTTGCGGGTTGGTCAGCGGTACGTGAACGTTCTTATCTACCCACGCCAGCGCTTTGGCCTGTTCTGCTCTGTCGATAGCGTCACATTGAGCGGCCGTTAACTTCATGCCTTTCACAACTGGCTTTCCATCAACGCGCGTGACGCCACCGCAGATAGTCCAGATGCCGCCAGCGTCCTGGTAGGCCGTCAGGCTTGAGCCTTCTTTTTCTTTCTGGAATTGATGCATCAAAGCCGGAGCAGATGCGCCAGCTGCAATCAGAGCCAGCATTGCAGCGCTGAGGCTCTTTTTAACTCCGGGGGATATCGCCACGGTTACCTTCCACGCTCTGAAGTGTTTTATTCATCGCGGCAATAACCGCTGGGGCGTCACTTGCTGTTAATCTCGAGGAGCGCTCAGCGAGATGCTGAATAGCCTCTGTGCGCAAACGGCCCTGCTCACGGTCGAACTGGCGTGAAGTTTCTTTTCGGGCATCATCGCGGCGCTTGTAATAAAGGTTGACTGCGAAAGTTGCTATTCCCAGCAACACGCCACTGGAGAGGCCAATGAAGTTCCAGTCAAGACCGTGGAACCATTCAAACCAACCCCGCCAACCGCCAACAATAAGCCCTCCCGATGTACCGTAGGATAATGCTGATGCAATTTTGTCAGGCATGATTTTATCCATACTCACCTCCGTTACCGGTCGGTGCTGTGTGTCAGGGTAAAGGGAAATAAAAAAAGGCCCTGCATATGCAGAGCCTGATTGAAGTGACTGAAACTGTGGGTTGCAGGAGCGCCGGGTGCCTCCCGGTGAACAAATTCAGTCATATTTGTCCGCATACTTTCTGCTTTGTCCAACAGGACTTTAACTGATGCCCCTCCGCGTAGGGGGATTCGCTCCGGCATTAAAATCTGCGGTGCCGGGTGCCTCCCGGTGGATAACTTACAGTCAGCGTTATCCGCTAGGTAGATCCTGCATTTTAGACTGATGCCCCGCCGCATAGGGGGATTCACCGCATTGACCAGATAATAATACGTACTTAAATCAAATTAAAGCCTGACGCATTACGCGATAGTTTCCTGCTCCGTCGAGCACAGGGTTAAGCTGATTTCTCGTAATCGCAAAACTACGCGTTTTTGAGATTTGGCGCACAATCGGGGATTCGAACCCCGAACCAGCGGATTAGAAATCCGATGCTCTATCCGTTGAGCTAATGGCGCAAATAAAAACGCCCGACAGCTGGTAAGGCCTCGGGCGTTTATGTCACTCACAGATTTTGCAACTGAATCTTGAAGAATAAGAAGTACTGCGTAGTAACGAGCCTTATCAGATTATCAAGCTTTTTACGTACGTAAATACTTTTTATGCGCTGGCTTTAAAATCTTCACGCTGCACATAGCGGTCCATCTGCAACGGTATATCCAGCATCATCAGCATCCCATCAACAACGCCTTCGGCTTTCTGAAGCTTTTTACCAATATGGCCGTCAGAGCACTGATGCTTTCGCGCGAGCTCCATAAAGGTTTTTCCAAACACGTAGTAATCGAACAAAAGATCGTGAAGGTCTTCACTGTTCTTATTCAATTTTGCAATGCAGCTGCACAGCACCATAGCGTCATCATCACAGCATGACTGGCGGGATTTTACTTTTGAAGGAATTAAGCCGCTAAAACCGGCTGCGATTGATGACCAGTAAACTTCTTCTTTGTTGCTGGATACCCAAGCGCCCCAGCGCTCAAGTACTAATTGAATATCACGCATTTGTTATCCTCCACGCTTTTTAATTTACCCGATCACGCCGACTGCAATCGAGTGATCAAGGAACCTGAACAGCAGCTCTAACTGACTGCCGTATTTTTCTTCGAATGCCCTCGTGTCCCGGTGCAGTTCATCGTGATGCGCCCTGCAAAGCGGTATCACAAACAAATCATGCGCCTTCGTTCCCATTCCTCCCTGTCCGTGTCCGATTATGTGGTGTGGGTCGTCTGCTGGTTTATTGCAGCAGGCGCATGGCTGCACCTTAACCCAACGTGTGTACTTCTCATTGCTCCAGCGCAGACGTTTTGGTCTCGCCATAAACGACTGCGGCGAATCCGGGTCGGCTTTGATGGTCATCACCTGCTTAACCGACTCTACCGCTTCCTGAATCACTTCCCGCGCTGCGCGTGCCGGGTTGATATCTGCCTCCGGCATTGACCCAGTTGCTGGCTTCTCCACCGCCATACGTAGAACGCGCCGCGCCGGTGCTTCCGGTATCAGGTCGATAACTTCCCTGATGCATGCCCACCAGCACAGCTCTGGCAACGTCATCAGGTGATCTGCGCCTAATCCCATCTGGATGCATGCTGATTCAATAATCCACCGGGAAAGATTGTCTACTGCGACTTCTTCCAATTGTGCCGGTGCGCCATTCGCGCGGCAAAAATTATCGTGGGTGTAGCACAGGCAAACCGCTCCGCCTTCGGTCCGCAACGTAGTGTAATCGTGGTGATGATAAGAATCTTTTTCGTGTTGCTGACAGGAGCGAATTTTTTGCACCCATGTGACGTGTGCCTCCCATCCACCAGCAGCATCGATCACGCGCTCATCAGCGAGAAAGGTTTTCAGCAGCGGCTCGTCAAGCAACGGCTGGGCGCTGTCATTGATTAAACCTGAAGGAAGGTTCGATACATCGCCCGATGGCGTGCACACCAGAACGCGGCCACGAAACATCGGTAACAGCTCGCGGCCAGGCTTCAGCAGCACAATACCGGTTTGATGCGCGATTTCAGGTGTCAGTATCGCCCTCATGCCGCCACCGCCTGATATGCACCAATGGTAATCTCAACGTAGCCGCTCTTAGTAACTGGTCCCCACTCAACCGCTATTCGCTTAATCTGGCTGTCGTCTTTCCAGATACCGGCATGTGTCAGGCTGTCGAATAGCGCTTTCAGGTAATTATCGAGATCGCGAGAGCGGCGATCAGGTGGTGCAATAATCACTGTGACTTCTACGGCACAATCTAAAGGCTTTGGCTTGCGACCTAACTGCATGTATACAGCTGCTATAGCGTTTAAACGGAAAGAGCGCCCGGAGGCGCTGATTAATACTCCCTTACTGGTATTTCTCCAGTAGGTGTTTACGGATGGATGGAATGGCAGAGTTAATTTCATTTCACCCACTCCTTTAATTTAACCTCTCCTAAGTGTGTAAGTCTGACCCTGTAATAACGAGACATATCAGTCGGGCATACAACAAATTCAATCAGCCCCATCCTCATTAATGGGGCCAAGCTCCTGCAGTTTTTATATTTCTTTTTATTCAACTCCCAAATTTGTTCTAACCCGTGCCCAAGATCCCCTCGTAAAATATAAACCGCTTCTCCCTTGAGGTCTTTCATAGCTTCAAGCATAGAAAGTGAAATCTTCTTACTCATGATCCGTCGCATGACTTCATAGGCATCAATTGTCGTATTGAAATAATTAAACAGGATAATACACCAAATCATAATCACATCACACCAGGTGATAATAACTTTGTGGTACTTTTTTGACGCCAAAGATTGGTAGTTGACATTTTCACTAAAACTTGGAATTAGACATAATCCCAAAGGAAATTTAATGAGTTTTTTTTCAACCATGGCAAGATTCCTTTAAAAATTAGTCATTACTAAAAATAACACTTAAGGGAGCTTTCATAGATTATCAATGCCACTAAATGTTTTTCACCTATAATATTTGCCTTAAGAAATTTTAATTCTCATTTAGGTGTGCATGTTAAACCTTAAAAACAAACAAGATGGCCACGATTTTATTGGATTTCTCAACTCAGCTTTAAACCTGAGTATCTTCACTGCTCAACTGCAACTTATTTTCATGAATGCCAATGTCGTCAGATTTAACTTCAGATGCATAGTGGTCACGGGCTTCTCTGATAATCTGCATAGCCTTCAACGCTTCGAAGTCGCTGGAGAAATCCAGAGTGATTGCGAACGTCTCTTCTGCGAAGTCCGCCTCACAGTGTTTCGCCACCAGCTCCAGCAACTCACGCATCTTGGTAGCGCTGAACTGAGGCATCGCATCATTCAGGGTCAGTTTATTTTTGCCACTCGCTTTAGCTTTCTGCAGCTGGGTTTTGGCAACGGTCTCAGCTTTCGCGCCATGCTCACGAACCATGGCAACTGCAGTTGATGCCGCGACTTCACCAGCTTTAACCATCGCGATTAACCCATCGCCAGCGGTCAGCAACTGGAGGTGATGATCCACATCAGCTGTTGAACGCTTAACCTTCTTGGCAATTTCGGCAGGCTCCCAGCCCTGATTTTTCAGCCTCTGGTATGCTGCAGCGCGTTCCAGCGGCTCCAGTGGGCGGCCCTGACTGCTCGTCACCATGAAGGCGATGCGCTCGGCCTCGTTACCTACGAAATCTTTGCACTCAAGGCGGATATCATAGCCAGCCTCTTTCGCCAGCCTCGCGCCGTGCCAGCGGTGGTGACCGTCAATCACCTTCACGCCCTGGTTTGTCACCTGAACGGTCAGAGGTGGAACATTCTCACCAGCAATGTACGCATCGCGGAATTCTTCGACGTGAGCCTGATCGATGTCGCGAACGTTGTAACCAGGTTCGATATACAACTCACTAACACCCAGCAGGTAAGTTTTACGTACCGTAATGTCGGTTTCGTTGTCGTCTTTGTTTTTGTAAACCTGAAGCAAATTGCTCATGCTGTTTTCAACTCCCATATCAGGGCAATAACTAAACCGGTAATCATCAGGACCGCTGCGCGAATGCCACGGTAGTAATCTTCGTTGCGCCAGTAGTGGGCTTTGATGGCTGCTTTCATCGGCGGAAGCTCCCACGGTTACCAAACGGATCGGGTGCTGGCTTCGGGTCACGCTCTTTGGCCTTCGCTACGCACATGTTTGCCCGGATTCGCGCTTTCTCACGAAGACCAGCCTTGCGGGTTGACTGCTGAGCCTGCTGCCAGACATTGGCGGCGCGGTTCCACAGGTTGCGCTCCTGCAGGCTGTAGGCCTTGTCGCAGAGGGCAATGTATTTTTCATCGCCTTCGCCAGCTGGCTCTGCGGTGAAGTAATGGGCCTCGGCATCGCTCCAGACATCACCAACAGCGGTCATCACCGGCAATGCGGAAACTACGGTGCTGCGCGTGCGCCCGATTGCTCTGGCGATCTGCGCAGGGGTCTGCCCGGGAAAGGCCATCAGGTGCGTAAGAATCAGCGTTTCAGTGTTCATCGTTACCCCCGGAAGCCGTCAGGAATCTGATAATCCATGCTCGCCACCTGCGTGGTGTCGCGCTGCCATTTGCCCTTGATGCATGGCGGACGGCCGGCGCGCTCCCATGCCTGAGCCGAGCCGAGGTACGCGGGAAATTTACCCTGACGAAAAATTGTTTCCGGGCGGACGTAATCGCGCATCTTGGCGTCATCAGCCCATTTGGCGATGGTGTAATCCACGGCGAGAATTAGTTCTTCGGCTGTAAAATCTTCTGCCAGGCGTCCGCGAATTGGTCCGAGTGATGACCGTGATTTCTGGTAGCGCAGGCCAGCAGCCCGATTCAGATGATCAAGAACCCTGAACTCATCCTGTTCATCGTCGGGTTTCGCAGAAACCGGACAAGGATTTTTACCTGTAATCTCTGTAGTAATCTCTGTTGTATTCTCTGTAAGACGAGTGCAATTTGCCCCCATCGATGGGTTTAATTTGCCCTGTTCGATTGGTGCATCTTGCCCTGTTCGATGAGTGCAATTTGCATCCTTCGATGAGGGCAATTTGCACTCATCGGATAACAGTGGGTTTGCGTGGTTAATCGCGTAAAAATTCGTGCGGTCATGCTGCGTCTTTTTTAACTGCTCAACGTAGATAAGCCCGCTTTTTTTAAGCGATGTCAGAGCGCGTTTTACCGTGTCTGATGACCACCACGGAAATTGCTCATTCCAGTCTTCTATGGTGTTGTAAACCCAGCGGCGGCCTTCATGCTCAACACCCGATGTGGTGTCCTCCAGCCAGTAACAAATTTGCTGAAGCACGATCGCTTCATTGAGGCCTATACGGCATGCAAGCAACGGGCTAACTACCAGCGGTTTTACCTTCAGAAGTAAACTCATGCGGTGCCTCTATTTCCCGAAAGTCGCGCTGGAACTGGAGCAGAGGGCAGAAGCACTCACCATGTTCATAATTGTCGCGGAGGTAGATAACGCGGCCTGATTCAGGCTCCCAGCGAATAACTCGAACGGGAACACCGCGACGATCTCTGAACCAGCGGTTAAGCTCTCGCACTTGTCAGCCTCCGGTTTACGGTAAAAGTCATTCCACGCGTTCTGAACTACCAACGGCTCCGCAGACTGGTAGTTGTCGGCCTGACCTGCAACGCGTAATATTTGCTCATAGCGCAACTGACCAGCCTCCACGCGGCAGCGGAATTGCACTGAAGGTCTTGTTTGAATTAAGCTGTTCATGTCGTTACTTCTCCACGCAAGTTGATTTGACGATGCCGAGCGCTCCGGTCTGCAAACTGGGGCGCTCAACCTTTCTGCTCTACCCATCTCATAATTCCTGTGCCTGAATCTGCATGCCCACTTCTGCTTTGCGGTTGGACATGAACATGTCTACCGAATGCTCTGTCACGCCAACGCCGTACAGCGCGAGGAAGCCAAGAAAGCCATGAATCTGGCCGCGCATCTTTTGCTGAAACAATCCAGACAGCGTTTTAAGCTCCTTCTGGTCAATAACACCGTCTGCTACCGCTTCCTGCTTAGCGATCGCCAACTTCCCGGCAGTGGCTTTGTTGCGCAGCTCAATGTCATACAGATCAACCTTGTCCACTTTTTCAACGGTTGAAACGTCCACCAGCGTCAGGCCTTTGCGATTAGCGAAATACTCAGCCAGGTAGGTGCTACGCGACAGGTCTTCCATATGCAGCAGCTCATCCAGCGAGAAAAAGCGACTGCCGCACTTGCGGTAGAGGTGGTTGTGGAACTGGTCGATGGTCATGCCCAAGTCAGCAGCCATACCCAAACGACCGTGTGGGTGTGCTTTGCACATCAGGCGAATCGCTGTGTTGATGGTGTCTACCATTTCATTCTTCCTGTTGTAGTTACCGCTAAGCGGCGGTCGCTTTAGAATTCAGTTCGGGCCATATTTTCATCCAGTCATCGGGATGAAGGTCTTTTCTACTTACAGCGCCGGCTGAGTTAATCTCGATCAGAACTGATAACGCCGGACCTAATTTTTGACCCTTACTAATTGCCTTACGGAGGTATTCAAGTGAAGTTTCGCAAGTTGCAGCGAAGTCCCGTTGCTTACCCAGCGCAAGGCCGTTCAGATACGTTCGTAACGTTTCCATGAAGCCTCCAGTGGTTGACGAAATGAGTATACCCCCAAGTATATTTTATTCAATACCTGAGAGTCATTTACCTGTGAGTAATTTTTCGTATCATCTTGGTATGAAAACCGAACCAAGCCATGACATCTACGAAATCCGCCGACTTAAGCTTCAAGAGCTGGTTGATGGATATGAAACTCAGCGGAAGTTCGCAGAGGCAGCAGGCCTTGATGCGACCGTCGTTTCTCGAATGCTTTACCCTTCAGGTAAGGCGAACAAGCGCAATATTGGCGAGCAATCTGCACGTCAAATAGAAGACTCTTTAGGCCTGAGTCGCGGTTGGTTGGATGGTTTAGCAAACACTAAAAATTCAAATGTGGCCTATGCAGGCCCGAACGAGCCCAAGGGAAACTTTCCAGTGATCAGCTGGGTTAGTGCAGGACAATGGATGGAAGCTGTAGAACCCTATCACCGTAAAAGTATTGACCGCTGGTATGAAACAACTGTTGATTGCTCTGAGAGCTCATTCTGGCTAGACGTTAAAGGTGATTCCATGACAGCGCCAGCTGGGCTAAGTATCCCCGAAGGCATGGCAATTCTGATTGATCCAGAGGTTGAAGCCAGAAATGGCAAGCTTGTAGTCGCAAAGCTTGATAGTGAGAACGAAGCCACCTTTAAGAAATTGGTCATTGATGCAGGTCGAAAATTTCTTAAGCCGTTGAATCCGCAGTACCCTATGACTGAAATCAACGGTAATTGTCGGATAATAGGGGTTGTAGTGGATGCTAAAGTCACCAACCTACCTTAACCCCTATCAGTCCCCTCTAACCCGGTCTTAACCGGGTTTTTTGTGCCCTCAGTCTCTCGCCGATAAATAAATTCTCTTACAATTCATATCCATATACCCGTGCGTACAATTTGTTTACCTTTGAGTATTTACACTTAGTATACTCGAAAGTATATTTAACTCACCGGATGTACACATGAGGTAGCCGCAGTGAAGATGATCAAGCAAATGGCCGACACCAGCTTACGGGACTTGATCACCTTCCTGTACCTCTTCCCTGATGCCGAACTCATCTGTGATGCAGATACCGGTGTCATGACGTTCGAATGCTGTGAAGTGGATGTGGAATACAAGGCTGTGTTTTAAACGTTGAGTGTTTGGGCGGTTTCTCCGGGGCTTTCAACCCTATCAGGAGAGGGAAGATAGTGTTCGACCGGTTTAACCGCCACTTTTTCACAACGATGAGAGCATTTGACGGGCGCACCGAGCCGCGTCACTGAGGCGTTAAGTGCTCTCAACGTTGTGGTGAATGCGTAGGCTGATACGCGGGAAATTACGAGCAATCTGCCTTCTGGCGTCGCTCTGGACAAGGCGCACTGCATGTCGGGGATCAGCGCCGGCCATCACAATACGAAGGATTCCCACCGCCCATAAGACAAAGTGTGGGGAGCGATGCGAAATTACCTGTTCCAGCCGCACGCAGAGCTCACCAAGGCAGGACCACAATTTGACTCTTCGCAAGCCAAGGCTGAGCGAGCCGGACCAGTAACCGGCACACAATGGTGAGAGGGCTGAAAAACAGGCGAGAACCGGCTAACCCGTAATGCCATCCGGTCGGGCAGCAATCTCAACCATTGTGGTGATGGCACCAAGTGCGAGTGTGGTGAACTGGCCCAAACGATTACGCGATCGGTTGAGGCTCAAAGTCTAAAACCGCTCTGGTTATTGCCAGTTCCGCCAGAGCTCCGGGAGGCACCCGGCACCGCAATACCTTTCAACGTGGAGTAACGAGGCTACAGGTTTTGCAGGACCTGTCAGCCAATTAAATGAATCCCTAAATGATTTATTGCCAGCATTGGCAAGGGATTCCCGCAACCAAAAAAGCGTGGAGGATGTATGCAGCATTCGAAGGACCATATCACCGTGGGCATTGTCACCCTGCCCTACAGCATCATTTTAGCCGGCTGGATTATGCCTGACGGCTCAGTGATCAGTAACCCAATCGCAGCCCAACAAGCTGCCGAGCGCCTCAACAGCGCAAGCCGAACCGTTCACTGAGGGCCACCAGCATGACTAACCAAAAATCAAACAAAGAACTCGTGGCAGCAGGTCACGCTTTCGCAATCGCACAAGGTGCCGATGCGCCATTAACGGAAATCGCCAAGCTGGTTTCTGATTTGGCGACTCGCCTCGACGTTATGACAGTGCGTGCTGATGTTCTGGCTGTTGAAAACATGAAACTGAAGTCCGGAGCTGGCTTTTTCTTTTATGGCTCTGAGTACGGCTTCGAGAAGTTTAACAGTGCGAAAGAAGCCGCTGATGCCGCACAAAGTGCCATTGACGATTACCTCGGTGATGCCTGCGACGGATGGTCTGAGGAGGTTGAAACCGTTTGTTGGGGTGTGGTGATGCAGCAGGCGACTAAAAATAATGAGCGTCCACGTGGGGATGAAGACACGCATCTTGGCGAACACATTCAGTCAATCTGTGATTACGACCTTCTACCAGCTATGGCGGCTCCTATCGCTGATGAATCTAATGATAGCGATCAGCAGCAACTAAGTGCATTACCGGTTGAGCGTGACAAATACGGTTACTGGACGCATCCAGTTTACGAAAATTTTTGCGATGGGCGCGAAAACATTGCTGCTGATGAGTTCAATGAATGGTTGAAACAGCAGGGATTGAGATGCTCTATCCAGTACCGCGATGAAGAAGAAATAGACCCAAACGTTGATGGTTATGACATCTCTTCCTGGCAACCACAAGCGCCAGCAGGTGAAGGTTGGTTCGTTGCATCAATCCATGACACTGAAGACGGCGCAGTCTGCATTTGGCTCCGTGCAACTAAGGATGGTGAGTGATGACGCCTGCATATGATCAGCCGATCCTCGACATGTGCTGCGGTTCGCGCATGTTCTGGCTGGATAAGGGTGACTCGCGCGCAATTTTTGCTGATGTACGCGAAGAATCACACAAACTGTGTGACGGTCGTTCGCTTCATATTGAGCCCGACATCATCGCAGATTTTCGTGCTTTGCCCTTCCCCAATAACAGCTTTGCCCAAGTGGTATTTGATCCGCCGCATCTTGCGCGTGCTGGGGAAAATAGTTGGATGCGCAAAAAGTACGGTGCCTTGGACAAGAAAACATGGCGCGACGATATTCGCGCCGGTTTCAGCGAAGCGTTTCGCGTATTGCGGCCACACGGCACGCTCATCTTCAAATGGAATGAAACGCAGATACCCGTTAGCCAGGTAATCGCCCTGACAGACGTCAAGCCAACAATCTGGCAGCGCACAGGTAAGTCTGACAAAACGCACTGGATCATGTTTTTGAAAGATTCCCCCGTCTGCTCAGCACAAGATGAAGCAATCGGCATGCTGCTCATAAAGGCTGAAGAAAAGAGAGCGCGCGGGCTTTTGTCAGAGGCAAATGCAATTGGCTATGCCATAGCCTTACTCAAGCAGGAGGCTGAGAATGCGTGAGCGCGGAATTATCTTCAACGCCGAAATGGTTCGTGCAGTTCTGGAAGGCAGAAAGACGCAGACGCGTCGGATAATGAAGGTGCAGCCGGTGAGCCCTGAATTGGAATTATCACGGATTATCGAATCCACACGCCGTACCGAAGATGGAAAGTTCTTCTGGCGTGAGCCTGGATCATTTGTGAATAACCGCCGGTCAGTTCTGTTCTCATGCCCGTTCGGTGAAGTTGGTGACCGCTTGTGGGTGCGTGAGACGTGGGCAGAAGCTGGCGGCAGTGCGCCGGAATTGCAGCTTTATCGCGCCAATTATCCAACGCATGTGCCATCTAAGTATGAAAACGTGCCGCCTGCTGAAAGTATCCGCTGGCGTCCATCCATCCACATGCCGCGCTGGGCTTCCCGCATAAAGCTGGAGATTACCGGCGTTCGTGTGGAGCGGTTAACTGCATTATCCGACGATGATGCACGCAATGAAGGTTGCCCTGCCCAATTACCGCATAACCCTGAAGATGAACATCAGGCGCGCACATGGTTTCGTGGGCTATGGAGTGAAATGTACGGTGAGGAAAGCTGGCAGGCTAACCCTTGGGTGTGGGTGATCGAGTTTCGCAAACTGGAGGCCAAATCGTGAGGAATAGTGAGTTTGCTCTTTTAAGGCTCCGGTTTATTGAGGCGATCCTCATAACACATGGATGCATTAATCGTCAGTTAATAATCGGCATGTTCGGTGTAACTGAGCCTACTGCAAGTCGTGATTTACGCGCCTATCGAGAGATTAACAGCGGAGTAGTTTTCAATCACTCACTTAAGCAATACGTATGCACCGATGATTTTATGCCATCGAAAGACCTACTTCACATTGAGGCTGGCTGGTTTATTTCGATGACAGAGCGCCTATTCAACAAAAAGGTTGGCATGGTGGCCCATAAACAAAATCTCGGGGTGATCGAGTTTAAGCGCGAGGAGGGTGCGCATGTTCAAACTTCATAAGCTGGGACGCACCGGCTTTGATTATCTCAATATGAAGTCGCCACGCCACCAGCTAAAGCTGCAGCGCATCAATGTAGCTGGTCGCTCTTACTCCGCATGGCGTGATTCACGTGCCGTTGTTGTTCGGGGGAATTGATGGCTAAGTCACCCGCAGTACGCAAAGCAGAACAGCGCGCACGTCAGGCAGCTGCCGGTGAGCAGAAACTGGAGCTGGTTCTGGATAGTCAGGAGTTAGCGATGCTGGCCCACAACTGTGCCGCTCGTCGGCCCGGGCGCGAACCCTATGATGCAGCAGAGTACATCACGCTACTGATTCGCCAGGATGATGCGCGTGTACGTTTGAGATTTCGGGTAATCAGCAAGCGTAAGTGCGGTAAGTGTTGTGATCGATTGCCAGTTAGGGATTGTCCATGTAAAGGCGAAGCAGCATGTTGGGCTAATCGCGGCTGGCATGAAACCAAAATAACGCTGTGACATGTCACAGCAATCAAACCTGTTGCAGCAGGTAACGCGTGGAGGATATGTGCTGATGCAGAACGACATAATTTCTGATGCTGATATCGAAAAAATCACAGGCTACAAAATTCCGTCAAAGCAGTGCCATTGCTTAAAGCAAGCAGGCATATTTTTTGTGGTTCGGCGTGACGGCAGACCAAGAACGACCTGGCAGCACTTTAACGATCCGATTACACATCGCAAAGTTGCTGAACAGGAAATCCATGAACCAAACTTCGGCGCGTTAGATTAATGGCTAGAACAAGAAAAAATACTGAAGATGCATGGATGCCGCCGCGTGTTTATCGCGGCAGATCAGCGTATGAGTTCCACCCAAAAAACGGTGGTGCCATACGCCTATGCAATCTTGATTCACCTCAGTCAAAGGTGTGGGCGGCATATGAGGCGCTCATTAACGAAATACCCGATGACAAACTATTAGCGTCTTTGGCAGATCGTTTTTTCAAGTCAGCCGATTTTTTTGAATTGGCGCGTGAAACACAGAAGGATTACCTGAAGTATTCGAAAAACGTGCTTTCAGTTTTTGGCGCAATGCCATCTGATGCAATCAAACCTGAGCACGTCCGAAAATATATGGACAAGCGCGGACTTAAAAGCCGCGTGCAGGCCAACCGCGAAAAAGCTTTTATGTCACGCATGTACCGTTGGGGATATGAACGGGGAATGGTTAAAGGCAACCCCACAAAAGGAGTTAAGAAGTTCAAGGAGGAGTCGCGAGATCGTTACGTAACGGATGCGGAATACCAAGCGCTTTATTCCTGTGCGCCGGACATTGTTAAAATAGCGATGGAACTGGCTTACTTGTGTTGCGCCAGACAGGCTGATGTCTTGTCGATGAAAAAAAGCCAAATCGTTGAAGAAGGTATTTTGATTAAGCAGAGTAAAACCAGCGTAGCCCAAATTAAAGGGTGGTCCCCTCGCCTTACATCTGTGATCAACATGGCGTCAGGTTTAATCCTCAAGCCTGGCATGAGCAGTATATTTATCATCCACCAGCCAAACGGTTCTGGTTATACGCGCGACGGCTTTAATAGTCGCTGGAGTGCAGCGCGCGAAGAAGCCCGGATTAAATTCCCGGAGCTGCTTTTCGATTTCACCTTTCATGATTTGAAAGCCAAAGGTGTATCCGATCTTGATGGGGATTTATACGAGAAGCGGGCAATTACAGGCCATAAAAATGTAGAACAAACCGCAGCTTATGACCGCAAAATTGTCGTAGTGCCAGTGGTTGGCGGGCAGAAGAAAAGCATCTGATATTAGGAATCGATATTAGGAACCAAATCGCAGGCACAAAAAAACCGCCCTTGGGCGGTTACGACATTACTGCATATTGCTTTGATTTTATTTGGTTTTTCACAGCTTGAAATATGGTGCCCGGGGCGGGACTTGAACCCGCACAGCCATAAGCCGAGGGATTTTAAATCCCTTGTGTCTACCGATTTCACCACCCGGGCAGGGTGTAAATT
>Ga0207696_1000556_pt1 | contig 29660 bp, 26 predicted proteins | sample KBSS54metaG_FD_184403 | JGI IMG/M metagenome (GOLD analysis project Ga0207696, IMG submission 184403) | Switchgrass rhizosphere microbial communities from Kellogg Biological Station, Michigan, USA - KBS S5-4 metaG (SPAdes) (version 2) | ecosystem: Host-associated > Plants > Roots > Rhizosphere >...
GTGGTACTGGCACAATCAATCGGCGCAGAGTGCCGCTCCGGCAGGCGCTAACGGCCAGACGCAACGCCCTGCGGGCGGTGGACGCCACGGCATGCGCGGTGGCGCGCTTGCTCCGGTACAGGCCGCGACCGCCGTCAGCAAATCGGTTCCTCGTTATCTCACCGGTCTTGGGACGGTCACCGCCGCAAACACAGTGACCGTGCGCAGCCGCGTCGATGGACAGCTGATGGCGATCCACTTCCAGGAAGGCCAACAGGTCAAAGCTGGCGATCTGCTGGCTGAAATCGATCCGAGCCAGTTCAAAGTTGCCCTCGCGCAGGCGCAAGGCCAGCTCGCCAAAGATAAAGCAACGCTTGCCAACGCCCAGCGCGATCTGGCGCGTTATCAGCAACTGGTAAAAACCAATCTCGTTTCCCGTCAGGAGCTGGACACGCAGCAGTCGCTGGTGAGCGAAGCCCAGGGCACCATTAAAGCGGATGAAGCCGCCGTCGCCAGTGCACAATTGCAGCTCGACTGGAGCCGCATTACCGCGCCGATTGACGGACGCGTCGGCCTGAAACAGGTCGATATCGGCAACCAGATCTCCAGCGGCGACACCACCGGCATCGTGGTGCTCACCCAAACGCATCCAATTGATCTCGTCTTCACCCTGCCGGAAAGCGAAATCGCCACCGTCGTTCAGGCGCAAAAAAACGGCCAGACGCTGGCGGTAGAAGCCTGGGATCGTGCGAATAAAGCCAAGCTGAGCGACGGCCAGCTGCTGAGCCTGGATAACCAGATCGATACCACCACCGGCACCATCAAGCTTAAAGCCCGCTTTACCAATCAGGATGACGCCCTTTTCCCGAACCAGTTCGTCAACGCGCGCATGCTGGTCGCTACCGAAGAGAATGCGGTGGTGATCCCAACGGCGGCGCTGCAGATGGGCAACGAAGGCAACTTTGTTTGGGTACTGAACAGTGACAATAAAGTCAGCAAACATCTGGTGAAACCGGGCATTCAGGACAGCCAGACTGTGGTCATCAGCGCGGGCCTTTCCGCAGGCGATCGTGTGGTGACGGACGGGATTGACCGCCTGACCGAAGGGGCCAAAGTCGAAGTCGTTGAAGCACACACGGATACGGCCACCAGCGAAAAACCGGCTAAACGTGAACACGTGAAACAGGGAGCGGCGTCCTGATGCAGGTATTGCCACCCAGCTCCACAGGTGGGCCATCACGCCTGTTCATTTTACGCCCCGTCGCCACCACGCTGCTGATGGTGGCGATCCTGCTGGCAGGGATTATCGGCTATCGCTTCCTGCCCGTGTCGGCCCTGCCCGAAGTGGATTACCCAACGATTCAGGTCATCACCCTCTATCCTGGCGCCAGCCCGGATGTGGTGACGTCAGCGATCACTGCCCCGCTGGAGCGCCAGTTTGGGCAGATGTCGGGCCTGAAACAGATGTCATCGCAAAGCTCCGGCGGCGCGTCGGTGGTGACGCTGCAGTTCCAGCTCACCCTGCCTCTCGACGTGGCCGAGCAGGAAGTGCAGGCGGCGATTAACGCAGCCACCAATCTGCTGCCCTCCGACCTGCCCAATCCCCCGGTTTACAGCAAGGTCAATCCGGCGGATCCACCGATCATGACCCTCGCCGTCACCTCCTCCGCCATGCCGATGACACAGGTGGAAGATATGGTGGAAACGCGCGTGGCGCAGAAAATCTCTCAGGTCTCCGGCGTCGGGCTGGTGACACTCTCCGGTGGTCAGCGTCCGGCCGTGCGCGTGAAACTGAACGCCCAGGCGATTGCCGCCCTCGGATTGACCAGCGAAACCATCCGCACCGCCATCAGCAGCGCCAACGTCAACTCGGCAAAAGGCTCGCTGGACGGCCCAACGCGCGCCGTCACGCTCTCGGCTAACGACCAGATGCAGTCCGCCGACGAGTATCGTCAGTTGATTGTGGCATACCAGAACGGCGCCCCCATTCGCCTCGGTGATGTGGCCACCGTAGAGCAAGGCGCAGAAAACAGCTGGCTCGGCGCATGGGCCAACAAACAGCAGGCGATTGTGATGAACGTCCAGCGCCAGCCGGGCGCGAACATTATCGACACCGCCGACAGCATTCGCACTATGTTGCCGCAGCTGATCGAAAGCCTGCCGAAATCGGTGAGCGTCAAGGTCCTGTCGGATCGCACCACCAATATCCGCGCCTCCGTCAGCGACACCCAGTTCGAGCTGATGCTGGCGATTGCGCTGGTGGTGATGATTATTTACGTCTTCCTGCGTAACGTTCCGGCGACCATCATTCCTGCCGTCGCCGTTCCGCTGTCGCTGGTCGGGACCTTTGCGGTGATGGTGTTCCTCGATTTCTCCATCAACAACCTCACCCTGATGGCGCTCACCATCGCCACCGGGTTCGTGGTCGATGATGCAATCGTGGTCATCGAAAACATTTCGCGCTATATCGAAAAAGGCGAGAAGCCGCTGGCCGCAGCGCTAAAAGGCGCAGGCGAGATCGGCTTTACCATTATCTCCCTCACCTTCTCGCTGATTGCGGTGCTGATCCCGCTGCTGTTTATGGGCGATATCGTTGGCCGTCTGTTCCGCGAATTTGCCGTCACCCTGGCAGTGGCGATTCTCATCTCCGCCGTGGTCTCCCTGACGCTGACGCCGATGATGTGCGCCCGCATGCTGAGCGCGGAGTCCCTGCGCAAGCAAAACCGTTTTTCTCGCGCCTCCGAGCGCCTGTTTGAACGCGTGATTGCGGCCTATGGCCGGATGCTAACCAAAGTGCTCAATCACCCGTGGGCGACGTTGAGCGTCGCGCTGGGGACACTGGCCCTGAGCGTGCTGCTGTGGGTGATGATCCCGAAAGGCTTCTTCCCGATTCAGGATAACGGCATTATTCAGGGTACGCTGCAGGCACCGCAGTCCGTCTCCTTCGCCAGCATGGCCCAGCGCCAGCAGCAGGTGTCCGAGGTGATCATGAAAGATCCGGCGGTCGAGAGCCTGACGTCGTTTGTCGGCGTCGACGGCACCAATCCGTCGCTGAACAGCGCTCGCCTGCAGATCAATCTCAAACCGCTGGACGACCGCGACGATCGCGTGAATACCGTGATCGAACGGCTGCAAACTGCGGTGGCGAGAGTGCCAGGCGTCGAGCTGTACCTCCAGCCGACTCAGGATTTGACCATCGATACCACCGTCAGCCGCACCCAGTACCAGTTCACCCTGCAGGCCACCAGTCTGGAGGCGCTCAGCACCTGGGTTCCACAACTGGTCAGTAAGCTCCAGGAACTGCCGCAGCTGTCGGACGTGAGCAGCGACTGGCAGGATCAGGGGCTGGCGGCCTACGTCAACGTTAACCGTGACACCGCCAGCCGTCTGGGCATTTCCATGGCCGATGTGGATAATGCGCTGTACAACGCCTTCGGCCAGCGCCTGATCTCCACGATCTACACCCAGGCCAACCAGTATCGCGTGGTGCTGGAGCATAACACCGAACAGACGCCGGGCCTTGCGGCGCTGGATTCGATTCGCCTGACCAGCAAAGACGGCGGGATGGTGCCGCTGAACGCAATAGCCACCGTCGAGCAGCGCTTTACGCCGCTCTCCATCAACCATCTCGATCAGTTCCCGTCCACCACCATTTCGTTTAACGTGCCGGACAATTACTCCCTCGGGGAAGCGGTGGAGTCCATTCTTAACGCCGAGAAAACCCTTAGCTTCCCGACGGATATCCAGACCCAGTTCCAGGGCAGCACCCTGGCGTTCCAGGCCGCACTCGGGAACACCATCTGGCTTATCGTGGCGGCGGTTGTGGCGATGTATATCGTGCTCGGCGTACTGTACGAGAGCTTTATCCATCCGGTGACGATCCTCTCCACCCTGCCCACGGCGGGCGTGGGCGCGCTGCTGGCGCTGATGCTGTCGGGCAGTGAGCTGGATGTGATCGCGATTATCGGCATTATTTTGCTGATCGGCATCGTCAAGAAAAACGCCATCATGATGATCGACTTCGCCCTTGCCGCCGAGCGCGAACAGGGCATGGCCCCGCGCGAGGCCATTTTCCAGGCCTGCCTGCTGCGTTTTCGCCCGATCCTGATGACCACCATGGCCGCCCTGCTTGGCGCACTGCCGCTGATGCTCAGTACCGGCGTCGGTGCGGAATTGCGCCGTCCGCTGGGGATCGGTATGGTCGGCGGTTTGCTGGTAAGCCAGGTGCTGACGCTGTTCACCACGCCGGTGATTTACCTGCTGTTTGACAGTCTGGCGCTGAGGCTCAAAGCGCGCTTCCCGAAACGTGAAGAGGAGGCGTAAGTGAAGTTTTTCGCCCTCTTCATTTACCGCCCGGTGGCAACGATTTTGATCTCCCTCGCCATCACCCTGTGCGGCGTGCTCGGCTTCCGGCTGCTGCCGGTGGCCCCGCTGCCGCAGGTGGATTTCCCGGTGATCATGATCAGCGCCTCCCTGCCCGGCGCGTCGCCAGAAACGATGGCCTCGTCGGTGGCCACGCCGCTGGAGCGCTCTCTCGGGCGCATTGCGGGCGTCAGTGAAATGACCTCCAGCAGTTCCCTCGGCAGCACACGAATCATTCTGGAATTCAACTTTGATCGCGATATCAATGGCGCCGCCCGCGACGTGCAGGCCGCCATCAACGCCGCGCAAAGCCTGCTGCCCAGCGGCATGCCGAGCCGGCCGACCTATCGCAAAGCCAACCCGTCCGATGCGCCGATCATGATTCTGACGCTGACATCCGACACCTACTCTCAGGGCGAACTGTACGATTTCGCCTCAACGCAGCTGGCGCAGACCATCGCCCAGATCGACGGCGTCGGTGACGTCGATGTCGGCGGTAGCTCCCTGCCCGCGGTGCGCGTGGGCCTGAACCCGGAAGCGCTGTTTAACCAGGGTGTCTCGCTGGATGATGTGCGCAGCGCCATCAGCAATGCCAACGTGCGCAGGCCGCAGGGGGCGATTGAGGACAGCAGCCATCGCTGGCAGATCCAGACCAACGACGAGCTAAAAACCGCGGCGGAATATCAGCCGCTGATTATTCATTACAACAACGGCGCGGCGGTGCGTTTAAGCGATGTGGCCAGTGTCACCGACTCGGTGCAGGACGTGCGTAACGCCGGGATGACGAACGCCAAACCGGCGATTTTGCTGATGATCCGCAAACTGCCGGAAGCCAATATCATCCAGACGGTGAACAGCATTCGCGAACGCCTGCCGGAACTGCAGGAGACGATTCCGGCGGCGATCGATCTGCAAATCGCCCAGGACCGCTCCCCGACCATCCGCGCCTCGCTGGAAGAGGTTGAGCAGACGCTGATTATCTCCGTCGGGCTGGTTATCCTGGTGGTGTTCATGTTCCTGCGCTCCGGTCGCGCGACGCTGATCCCTGCCGTGGCGGTGCCCGTATCGCTGATTGGCACTTTCGCCGCCATGTACCTGTGCGGATTTAGTCTTAACAACCTGTCGCTGATGGCCCTGACTATCGCCACCGGATTCGTGGTCGATGACGCCATCGTGGTGCTGGAAAATATTTCGCGCCATCTGGAAGCAGGGATGAAACCGTTGCAGGCCGCGCTTCAGGGGACGCGCGAAGTGGGCTTTACGGTGCTCTCCATGAGCCTGTCGCTGGTGGCGGTATTCCTGCCGCTGCTGCTGATGGGCGGACTGCCGGGGCGGTTATTGCGCGAGTTCGCCGTCACGCTTTCTGTCGCCATTGGTATTTCGCTGGTGATCTCCCTGACCCTGACGCCGATGATGTGCGGCTGGATGCTTAAGCGCAGCAAGCCCCATTCCCAGCCGCGTAAAAAAGGCGTTGGCCGCCTGCTGGTGGCGATGCAGGAGGGTTACGGCAAGTCACTGAAATGGGTGCTGAACCATACGCGAATCGTCGGTTTTGTGCTGGTGGGCACCATCGCGCTCAACGTCTGGATGTACATCAGCATTCCGAAAACCTTTTTCCCCGAGCAGGACACAGGCGTGCTGATGGGCGGGATTCAGGCGGATCAGAGCATTTCGTTCCAGGCGATGCGCGTGAAGCTGCAGGATTTCATGAAGATCATCCGGGAAGATCCCGCCGTTGATAACGTGACGGGCTTTACCGGCGGTTCGCGCGTTAACAGCGGAATGATGTTTATCACCCTGAAAGCACGCGGCGAGCGCAACGAAACGGCGCAGCAGGTGATCGACCGCCTGCGCGTGAAGCTCGCCAAAGAGCCGGGCGCGAATCTGTTTTTGATGGCCGTTCAGGATATCCGCGTCGGTGGGCGTCAGGCTAACGCCAGCTATCAGTACACCCTTTTGTCAGACGATCTGGCCGCCCTGCGCGAGTGGGAGCCGAAAATCCGCAAAGCGCTGGCGGCCCTGCCGGAGCTGGCCGATGTGAACTCGGACCAGCAGGATAACGGCGCGGAGATGAACCTGACCTATGACCGCGAAACCATGGCGCGGCTCGGCATTAACGTCGAAGCGGCCAACAGTTTGCTCAACAACGCCTTTGGTCAGCGCCAGATTTCCACTATCTACCAGCCGATGAACCAGTACAAAGTGGTGATGGAGGTCGATCCGCGCTACACCCAGGACATCAGCGCGCTGGATAAGATGTACGTTATCAACAACGACGGTAAATCGATCCCCCTCTCCTACTTCGCCAGCTGGCAGCCCGCCAACGCGCCGCTGTCGGTAAACCATCAGGGGCTGTCGGCGGCGTCAACGGTGTCATTTAACCTGCCAACCGGCTCGTCGCTTTCTGAGGCCAGCGATGCGATCAACCGTGCCATGACCCAGCTTGGCGTGCCGTCGACCGTGCGCGGCAGCTTTGCAGGCACCGCGCAGGTGTTTCAGGAGACGATGAACTCACAGGTGATTTTGATTCTGGCGGCGATTGCGACGGTCTATATCGTGCTCGGCATTCTGTACGAAAGCTACGTCCATCCGCTGACGATCCTCTCCACTCTGCCATCGGCGGGCGTCGGCGCGCTGCTGGCGCTGGAGTTATTCGGCGCACCCTTTAGCCTCATTGCGCTTATCGGGATCATGTTATTAATAGGCATAGTGAAGAAAAACGCGATCATGATGGTCGATTTCGCCCTCGACGCGCAGCGCAACGGCAATATGTCGCCACAGGACGCCATTTTCCAGGCCTGCCTGCTGCGCTTCCGCCCGATTATGATGACCACGCTGGCGGCGCTGTTTGGCGCACTGCCGCTGGTGATTTCCGGCGGTGATGGCTCTGAACTGCGCCAGCCGCTGGGGATCACCATCGTCGGCGGGCTGGTGATGAGCCAGCTGTTGACGCTCTATACCACACCGGTGGTGTATCTGTTCTTCGACCGCCTGCGGGTGCGTTTTTCACGTAAAAACAGAGAAACGGTAAGCGAGTAAATGACTGATCTGCCCAACAATGTTCGCTGGCAACTGTGGATTGTCGCCTTCGGCTTCTTTATGCAGTCGCTGGATACCACCATTGTTAACACCGCCCTCCCCTCGATGGCGAAAAGCCTGGGGGAGAGTCCGCTGCATATGCACATGGTCATCGTCTCCTATGTGCTGACGGTGGCGGTGATGCTGCCCGCCAGCGGCTGGCTGGCGGACAAAGTTGGGGTGCGCAATATCTTCTTCACCGCCATTATTCTGTTCACCCTCGGCTCGCTGTTTTGCGCGCAGGCCGACACGCTGAACGAGCTGGTGATGGCGCGCGTGTTGCAGGGCGTCGGCGGAGCGATGATGGTGCCCGTCGGCAGACTGACGGTGATGAAAATCGTGCCGCGCGAGCAGTATATGGCGGCGATGACCTTCGTGACGCTACCCGGCCAGGTCGGGCCATTGCTCGGCCCTGCCCTCGGCGGGATTCTGGTGGAGTACGCCTCCTGGCACTGGATTTTCCTGATTAATCTTCCGGTCGGGGTGGTCGGCGCAATCGCCACGCTGTGGCTGATGCCAAACTACAAAATGCAGACGCGGCGCTTTGATATCTTCGGTTTTGTGCTGCTGGCAGCGGGCATGGCGACCCTGCCCCTGGCGCTGGACGGGCAAAAAGGGCTGGGGATTTCCACCCTGACGCTGGCGCTGCTGGTGACTATCGGCGTTCTGTCGGTGCTGTGGTATCTGTGGCACGCCAGGGATAACGACCAGGCGCTGTTCAGCCTGTCGCTGTTTCGCAATCACACCTTCCGCCTCGGGCTACTCGGCAGCTTCGCCGGGCGTCTTGGCAGCGGCATGTTGCCGTTTATGACGCCGGTGTTCCTGCAGATCGGACTGGGCTTTTCGCCGTTCCACGCCGGTTTAATGATGATCCCGATGGTGCTTGGCAGCATGGGCATGAAACGCATTGTGGTGCAGGTGGTTAACCGCTTTGGTTATCGCCGGGTGCTGGTCGCCGCAACGCTGGGACTGGCGCTGATCAGCCTGCTGTTTATGGCCGTGGCGCTGATGGGCTGGTACTACGCTCTGCCGCTGGTGCTGTTCTTCCAGGGCGTGATTAACTCCACGCGTTTCTCGTCGATGAACACCCTGACGCTGAAGGATCTGCCCGACGAGCTGGCGAGCAGCGGCAACAGTTTGCTGTCGATGATCATGCAGCTCTCCATGAGCGTGGGCGTGACCGTCGCGGGCCTGCTGCTCGGCATGTACGGTCAGCATCATCTGGGTGCTGATACCGCCGGCGCGCATCAGGTCTTCCTTTACACCTATCTCAGCATGGCGGTGATTATCGCCCTGCCCGCCTTAATTTTCGCCCGGGTCCCGGATGATACCAGCAAGAACGTCGTCATCAGCCGACGTAAAAGGAGTGAGTCATGAAATTCTGGCGCCCCGGCATTACTGGAAAACTGTTTCTGGCGATTTTCGCCACCTGTATCGTGCTGCTCATCACCATGCACTGGGCCGTGCGGGTCAGCTTCGAGCGGGGTTTTATCGACTACATTAAGCGCGGGAACGAACAGCGACTGCAGGGCTTGAGCGACGCGCTGGCCGATCAGTATGCCCTGCACGGTAACTGGCGTTTCCTGCGTAATAACGACCGCTTTGTGTTCCAGATCCTCAAATCGCTTGAGCACGATAACGACGACGATCGCCCGGGGCCGGGTATGCCGCCGCACGGCTGGCGCACGCAGTTCTGGGTGATCGACCAGGATAAATACGTGCTGGTCGGGCCTCGCGCGCTGGTTCCACCAGACGGCACCCGGCGGGCCATTATGTTTAACGGTGCCACTGTCGGCTGGGTGATCGCCTCGCCGGTCGAACGGCTGACGCGCAACACGGATATCAACTTTGATCGCCAGCAACGCCAGACCAGCTGGCTGATTGTCGCCCTCTCCACCCTGCTTGCGGCACTGGCGACGTTCCCGCTGGCGCGCGGCCTGCTGGCACCCGTCAAACGGCTGGTGGAAGGCACGCACAAGCTGGCGGCAGGAGACTTTACCACCCGCGTGGATACCCGTAGCCAGGACGAACTGGGCAAACTGGCGCAGGACTTCAACCAGCTCGCCAGTACGCTTGAGAAAAACCAGCAGATGCGCCGCGATTTTATGGCCGATATTTCCCACGAGCTGCGCACGCCGCTGGCAGTGCTGCGCGGTGAACTGGAAGCCATTCAGGACGGTGTACGCCAGTTTACGCCTGAGTCCGTCACCTCGTTGCAGGCAGAAGTGGGCACCCTGACCAAGCTGGTGGACGATCTGCATCAGCTTTCCATGTCCGATGAGGGCGCGCTGGCCTATCAAAAAGCGCCTGTCGATGTGATCAATATTCTGGAAGTGGTCAGCGGCGCGTTCCGTGAACGCTTCGCCAGCCGGAATCTGAACATTGTACTCTCCCTGCCGGATAGCGCCGTGGTCTTCGGCGATCCGGACCGTCTGATGCAGCTGTTTAATAACCTGCTGGAAAACAGCCTGCGCTATACGGACGGCGGCGGCGCACTGCGCATTTCTGGTCGCGTCGAAGACGGGCGCTTCGCCCTCACCTTTGCCGATTCCGCGCCGGGAGTGCAGGACGCGCAGCTGGAGAAACTGTTCGAGCGCTTTTACCGCACCGAAGGTTCGCGCAACCGTGCAAGCGGCGGTTCGGGTCTGGGGCTGGCGATTTGCGTTAACATCGTCGAGGCGCACGGGGGCACTATCCGCGCCGCCCATTCGCCTTTTGGCGGGGTTAGCATTACAGTAGAGTTACCGCTGGAACGCGATTTATCGAGAGAAGTATGACTGAGTTACCCATTGACGAAAACACGCCACGCATTCTGATCGTGGAGGACGAGCCTAAGCTTGGGCAGTTATTGATCGACTATTTACGCGCGGCAAGCTATGCCCCCACGCTGATTAATCACGGCGATCAGGTGCTGCCCTATGTGCGCCAGACGCCGCCGCATCTGATCCTGCTGGATCTCATGCTCCCTGGCACCGACGGCCTGACGCTGTGCCGCGAAATCCGCCGTTTTTCCGACGTGCCGATAGTGATGGTGACGGCGAAAATCGAAGAGATCGATCGCCTGCTGGGGCTGGAAATCGGCGCTGATGATTACATCTGCAAACCCTACAGCCCGCGTGAAGTGGTCGCCCGCGTGAAAACGATTCTGCGCCGCTGCCGTCCGCAGCGCGAACTTCAGGTGCTCGACGCCGAAAGCCCGCTGATTGTCGATGAGAGCCGCTTCCAGGCAAGCTGGCGCAGCAAACTGCTGGACCTGACGCCGGCGGAATTCCGCCTGCTGAAAACCCTCTCTCACGAGCCGGGGAAAGTGTTCTCCCGCGAACAGCTGCTGAATCATCTCTATGACGATTACCGCGTGGTGACGGACCGCACCATCGACAGCCATATTAAGAACCTGCGCCGTAAACTGGAAGCGCTCGACGCCGATCAGTCGTTTATCCGCGCGGTGTACGGCGTGGGGTATCGCTGGGAGGCGGATGCCTGTCGGATCGCATAAAAGATTTACCCCCATCAAATCTGACCCGCCCGCTGGCGGGTTTTTCTTCACTAGAAAGTCTCACATTATCATCCATACTCTTCTTGTTGGTGCGTTTAGCTGTCGCCTGTTTCTCGTTAACTTTCCTCAAGGAGTGTTTTATGGCTGGTTGGTTCGAACTAAGCAAAAGCAGTGACGGGCAGTTCAGGTTTGTTCTGAAAGCAGGAAACGGAGAAATTATCCTCACCAGTGAGCTGTACACCACAAAATCCGCAGCAGAAAACGGCATTGCCTCCGTGCGTACCAATAGCCCGCACGATGAGCGCTATGAGAAAAAAACGGCGACCAACGGGAAATATCACTTCAACCTGAAAGCGGCAAACCACCAGGTGATTGGTTCAAGCCAGCTTTATGCTTCCGAGCAGACGCGGGAAAGTGGTATCGCCTCGGTGAAAAATAATGGCACCAGCCAGACGGTGAAAGATTTAACCTGACCCGCCAGACCCGCCGGGCAGGCTTTGCAGCCAACCGGCGCTTTACCTCCCTCCCCCGCAGCGCTACAATGCCCGCCCTTAAAGTAGGGGATCTCCCCTTACCGCTGCACCGGGTGCACGCGGATCTGACCTGTCATCAGAACGAGAACAAACATGTTTAAACCAGAACTCCTTTCCCCGGCGGGAACGCTGCAGAATATGCGTTACGCTTTCGCTTACGGTGCCGATGCGGTGTATGCGGGCCAGCCGCGTTACTCTCTGCGCGTGCGTAATAACGAATTCAACCACGAGAATTTACAGCTCGGCATCAACGAAGCGCATGCCCTGGGCAAAAAATTCTACGTGGTCGTGAACATCGCGCCGCACAACGCCAAGCTGAAAACGTTTATTCGCGATCTGAAGCCGGTTGTGGAAATGGGTCCTGATGCGCTGATTATGTCCGATCCCGGTTTAATCATGCTGGTGCGTGAGAATTTCCCGGAGATGGATATCCATCTTTCCGTGCAGGCCAACGCCGTCAACTGGGCGACGGTCAAATTCTGGAAACAGATGGGCCTGACGCGTGTGATTCTGTCGCGCGAGCTGTCTCTTGAAGAGATCGAAGAGATCCGCACCCAGGTGCCGGAAATGGAACTCGAAATCTTCGTTCACGGCGCCCTGTGCATGGCCTACTCTGGCCGTTGCCTGCTCTCCGGCTACATCAACAAGCGCGACCCGAACCAGGGAACCTGCACCAACGCCTGCCGCTGGGAATATAACGTCCAGGAAGGGAAAGAAGATGATGTGGGCAACATCGTGCACAAGCATGAACCGATTCCGGTGAAAACCGTTGAGCCAACGCTGGGCGTGGGCGCCCCAACCGACAGCGTGTTTATGATTGAAGAGGCCAAACGTCCGGGCGAATACATGACGGCGTTTGAAGACGAACACGGCACCTACATCATGAACTCCAAAGACCTGCGCGCGATTGCGCACGTCGAGCGTCTGACGCAGATGGGCGTGCACTCGCTGAAAATCGAAGGCCGCACCAAGTCTTACTACTACTGCGCCCGTACCGCACAGGTGTACCGTAAAGCCATCGACGACGCCGCAGCGGGAAAACCGTTTGATACCAGCCTGCTGGAAACCCTGGAAGGCCTGGCCCATCGCGGTTACACCGAAGGCTTCCTGCGTCGTCATACTCATGACGATTATCAGAACTACGAGCACGGCTACTCCATCTCCGAGCGCCAGCAGTTTGTCGGCGACTTTACCGGCGCGCGCAAAGGCCCGCTGGCGGCAGTGGCAGTAAAAAATAAATTCACCAAAGGCGACAGCCTGGAGCTGATGACCCCGCAGGGCAATATCAACTTCACGCTGGAGCATCTGGAAAACGGCAAAGGTGAAGCAATCACCGTCGCCCCTGGGGATGGTCACACCGTGTGGCTGCCGGTACCGGAAGAGGTGGAGCTGGAATACGCGCTGCTGATGCGCAATTTTGCTGGCGAAAGCACCCGTAATCCGCACAGTAAATAGTCAACTGTCGGGATTTTTTCAGCATGGGATAATTCTTAGAATCGGATCACATACCGCTTCGTTCAATACGGGTATTATCCCCTGCGCTGAAAAACATAACCCATAAATGCTAGCTGTACCAGGAACCACCTCCTTAGCCTGCGTAATCTCCCTTACGCAGGCTTATTTTTTTGTTATAACTTAATGAAATAAATGGATTTATTTCTGGTCGCGTCCACACATTGACCACATCGATACAAGAAGCCCCGCATTTGCGGGGCTTTTAAACATCAAAGATCAAACGTTTCACAATGCTCTATGCGGTCAGCCGCAAATCCATCCAGCGCCACAATTACAACAGCAGTTTGTTGCCCGGCACCATAGAATCCCTACATTCCCTGGATCATCTTTATCCCGAGTACCACCTTCTGGAACTTCAAAAAGGGCCTTTTTAAACTCTAAAACACCAAGTGTTTGAGCTGCTTTATCAAGGATCTTTGCCTTAAAAGACCCTTTCAAAACATCAATGGTTATTTCTAAGTGATCGTGCGTAGCCATACATGAATCAACACCATCTTTTGGTGCAATATATATTTCACTATTATCTGACATAACAAAAGCATAACCTGATAGTTGCATACCAGTACCCTCTAGTTTGATGATAGGAAATGCCCCCTTCTTATCCTGATTAAAGGGGTGAATTCACATTAGACAAGATTAATAATTCATACCTCATGCTTTAAGGTTGTTTAAGGTGATATCTGACACAAAATCCCAAAAAAAACACATGTATCATACGACCATGCACTGTGAAATATTCATGGAAACAGGGGATTAGCATAGATGGATACGAGAAGAAGATTAAAACGGGCTCTTAGTGCCATTGATGATGCTGTGTCTACTTTAAAGCGCACTCGATCTAAAGTTGATAATGGCCGCTCAGATATCGACAGAGCTATAACCGAACTAGATGACGCTGAATCAAATATCCGCAAGGCTATACGCGAACTACCAGACGATGCCTAATACAGAAAGCCCCGCATTTGCGGGGCTTCTTTTTGGTCACATCCAGTGGATCTGTTGCTGACCTGACGTTGTCGGATGCGGAGGCGCTGGCACTACTTCACCCGGTGAAACGATAAACCGCTCGACCGTCTCAGTGGTAACAAACGTACAACTGCAGTTGATATTTGTGCACTGATGATAGCGCTCTTTTGTCGTATCAGAGAAATAGCGGCTAGTGCGAGCGTGGGCGGCGTAGTGGCATTTTGGGCAGTGAAACATGATGAGCACCTTTTAACGTTTCCGATGCAGTCATTTTATCCAACTTAACTATATAAAACAAACACATACCATTGATTTAGCCATCTATTTCGTCTGCTTCATACTCTACATCCGAGACCTTCACCTCAAGCTCTAAGCCTGTCGTGTAGCCGTTCCCGTTGAGGTTATGCACCACCCGGCTGATTATCCACGCCTGCTCGTCTATAACGCGCTTAAAGCCTTTGACCGCAACCGGCGTTTCAGGAAATAAATCCGCCCGGCCAGTGGCGAGCGTAATCGAAAACTCCGCCACCCCGCGCTGCAGTTTATCCCACTTCGCCTGAGCCGCGCGCATCGCCTGCGCCTTTGTCGCGTAGATGGTCGTGAGCTCCAGCACGTTGTCAGACTCACCGGCCATATACTCACCCTCTCGCGCCTCCTGCTCCTTTTTCACCAGGCTCTTTGCCGGTGCTTTGACGGCTTTCGGGTGTTGCAGTGCGCGCAGGTGCTGCACCTTCGGCTTGCGTTTCAGCTTCACCTTTTGCTTTTGCGGTTTCGGGTCTTTGGTATGCAGCCATTTCGCCGTCACGCCGGTGTACGCCTCGCGGTCAGCAATGGCAAACTGATGCCGGTCGCCGTCGCCACGTTCGACGGTCATCTGCGGGATGGGTTTGCCACTGGCCACCTTGCCGCTACCGGCTTTAAGAAATAACAGTTTTCCCGCTTTGACAGAAACCGACGCACCGTTTCGGTCAGCCAGTCGGGAAAGAAACGCCGCGTCGGATTCCTGTGACTGGTCGATATGCGGCACGGCGATCGCTTTCAGGGTCTCAGCGACGCTGGCCGTGAGTTTGTTACGCTGCGCGATGGTATCGATAATTACCCCGAGCGTGGTGTCATGCCATGACTGCTCGCGGCGTGAGTTCAGCGTCCCGCGAAAATCCGCACTACGCCCCCGGATGGTCAGCGTATCGGGCGCGCCCCGGTGCTCGATTTCATCGACCGTGAACGTCCCTTTTTTTATCAGCGCGGAATCCTGCCACCCTAACCACAGCGTCAGCGTAGCTCCGCGCGGCGGCATTGCTATCTGGCCGTCAGTGTCATCGAGCTCGATATCGAGCTGGTCGGCCTCGAATCCGCGATTGTCGGTCATGGTCAGGCTGATAAGGTGGTCACTAAAATCCTGCGTGATATCCTCGTTATCCAGCTTGAGCATAAACGCCGGGGCTATCTTCGCCCCGGCCTGCACGTTCATTCCCGTTATCATCCCGCCAGCCCTCCGAGCCAGTCACCGGCAGACGTGACCAGATTATCAGCCTGCGTTTTCAGGTCGCCATAAATGGCCGCGACAGAATCATCGACGCGTTTCAGCGACAGGCTAAAGTCGATTTTGCGCGCCTGACCATCGCTGAAAAACTCGGTGTGCGTATGGGTCACTTTCTCGATGACATACATCCCGAGGATAAGGCCTGTCCCGTCAATCAGCGGCCACGCGCGCCCTTCATTCGCCATCAGCTCGACCGCCGTCAGCGACAGGCGACCGCCGGTGATTTCAGGGTAAAGCGTACCCGACAGGGTGCGGGAGGTTTCCCCCTCTCCGAGAAACTGATACGCCGGTGGCTTGCCGATGCGGTCATTAGACGCCCAGCGGTAATCCTTCGAATATTGCATAGACTGATACGGCAGGGTATGCCGTTCAAACACAAAAAAGCCCAGCACCATTAGCATGTGTTTCCCTCCTTAATCGTGTCTCATGCTGGAGCGCTGGCGGGCCCGTTTCTCACGGTCGAGTTTTTCGACGGCCTCGCGCAGCTGGCGGTCGAGGTCACTGCCCGGCGCGCCCCCACCCTGCAGGGTGATGTTGTACTCGCTTTTGCTCTGGTCGATATAGGATTGCCCGGCAGAGGCCGTCACTGGCCGGTAAGCCTGATAACCACCATACCCTGCGGTCTGCGGGATGTACCCGCCACCCGGCGCAGCCTTGTCTGCTTTCGCCGCCGTCTGGTCAAGGTTGCTGGATTCCTTTTTGATAACGCCCAACTTTTCCAGCAGCCAGCCGACCTTGCCGCTCAGGCTGTTAAAGATATTCAGTGGAGCCATCAGCGCATCGGCCAGCCCCTTACCAAAGGCCACCCCGACATTTTTGCAGCGCTCGAAAATATCCTGCAGGGATTTAACCGGCGCAAACAGGTCTGTAAACCACTTCCAGACAGCACCGAGCTTTTCCGCGATAGCGTCAAACACCGGCGAAAGCGAGGCAAAGGCCGTTTTAATCCCGACCACTACCTCCGAGAAAAAGGCGCTGATTGGCTCCCAGTATTTATAGATGAGCAAGGCAGCGCCCACGACAGCCGCCACCACAGCCACCACCGGCACACTGATTGCAGTAATGGCCGTGACAATGGCCGTCCCGGCAGTGGTAAAAATCACACTCAGCAGACCTGCAGCGGCGATGATGCCGTTTATCCCGGCGATGACCGGCCACGCAATAAGGCCAATCCCGCCCAGTATGCCGACCAGCGCCAGCGCACCGGCTGTCACACTGAAAATGGTCTGCGTCAGCTCAGGATTTACTTTCGCCCATGCAGACACCTTGCCGAGCATCTCGGTCGCGGAAACCGTCAGGCGACGCAGCGCGGAGTTCTCTTTATCGAACACCTCAATCTGCAAATCTTCATAGGCCGACTGCAGGTTTTTCAAATCCCCGTCGAGGTTGTCGGTCTGGATTTTGGCTATCCGCTCCGTGGTTCCCTTCGAATCCCCGATTTGCTGGCGTTTGCTGGCAAGCGATCCATCACCGGCGGCGGCGACGAGCTTAATCGCGCCCTTCATTGCCTCCTCACCAAAGATGACTTTCAGGTATTCGCCCTGCTCCGCCGTACCGAGCTTGTTTTTCACAAAGGATTTATGAATATCTTTGAGGATCTTCTCGACCGGCAGCATGTTCCCTTTGCCGTCGCGGGTTTTCACGCCCAACTCTGAGATAGCATCAACCGCTTTGCCCATCGGTGCCTGCAGGCGGTTGAAAATAGCGCTTGCCCCGGTCCCGGCCATCGAGCCTTTAATCCCGTTATCCGCCAGAATACCGAGCATCGATGTCGTGTCTTCAATACTCGCCCCTGCAGCTTCCGCAATCGGCGCGACATATTTCATCGCCTCGCCCAGCTCGACAAGGCCAGTATTGGATGACGTAAAACCTTTGGTCATCACATCCGCGACGCGCTCAATCTCGGTTGTCGACAGGTTAAACGCTGACTGCATGTTGGTAATGATGTCGGCGGCTTCGGCAATATCCACATCAGCCGCAAGGCTCAGGTTGACGGTTGACCCGGTCGCGGCCAGCACATCGTCGGCGTTATAGCCCGAGCGTGCGAGCGTGGTCTGTGTGCGCGCCACATCACCCGGTGAAAAGGCCGTGGTCGCACCGATATCACGCGCCTGTTTGCGAATGGCCGCGAGTTTGTCATCGCCCTTATCGAGACCGAGGATCGCCTGCGTGCCTGACATCTGTTTATCAAAACCAATACCCGGCGCGATAAACCGTGATGCGCCATATAGCCCGGCGGTCGCCACACCCACGCCGACCATTCCGGCATTGCGCGCACCGGCGGCGAGCTGTTGCCCGGATTCATAGCGTTTTTTTACCGCACTCAGTCTGGCCTGTTGCTGACTGACCCGCGCCAGTGCATCGCGCTGACGGTTAAGCTGTGCGGTTGTCTCGCTGATGCGCGACTTAAGCCCCCGCTCATCGGTCGACAGCTTGCGGGTATTTATCCCGGCCTGTGCGAGCTCCGTGCGCTGGCGCTGCACCGAGTGCCTGAGCCCGTTATATTTGAGCTGCAGGTCAGCAGCGGATTTCTTTGCCGCTTCCAGCGCGCGCGCCTGCGCAAGTGTCGGGGTCTGGGTGTTTTTAAACTGGACGGCCAGCGCAGCCGCTTCCTGTTTCGCCTTATTGAGTGACTGGCCGGTCACGCCGAGCTGCGCGCTGGCTTTCCTGAATCCGTCAATGCGGGACGCCTGCGCGTTAAGGTCGCGCAGGTTTTTCTGTGAATTGCGGATATCGCCAGACAGGGATTTGCTGGCGGTCTGGATAGCCTTAAGCGGTCGGCTTGCCCGGTCGACTGCGTTCAGCAGCACCTCAAGTCTGACATTATTGCTCATGATGGTTTCCGCTACGTTGCAGCGCTTTCTCGCGCCACGTGAAGAGCTCGGTCACGCTCAGGGAATTCAGCTCTGATGGCGGCCAGTGAAAAACCACCGCGATATCCGCCATCAGGTCATCAACCGACAGGTCTTTGTGAAATTCTAGCGTTCCGAAACAGGTGACAAAAAACCGACCACCTTACCGGCGAGCGAAATCAGGTCGGACACATCCAGACGCGAGACCTCATGCTCGGTGAGTGACGGAAAGGTCATGCGCGGCAGCACCTTAATCAGCGCATCGACGTCAGACTGCGCCAGCGCCGCCAGCGACACACCGCGCAGGGTTCCCGCGTTCGGTTTGGTCAGGGTGATTTGCCCGATTTTCTGCTCGCCGCGCATCAGCGGGGTGTCGAGGATCACAACGTTCGGGTTTTCGGTTTTGGTAGCGTCGATTTCTTTGGTGTTTTCCATGATGTTTATCTCTTCAAAGTTAAGTGACCGGCCAGCATCGCTGACCGGGTCAGGGTTACAGGCCAATCGCCCTGCGGTGCTCAGCCAGACGGTCGACACCGTCCACTTTCAGCACCATGTTAATCACGTCAATCTCGATGACTTCTTTCCCGTCAATCGTGAGCTGGTAGTAACTGCATTCGGTCGACATTTTGGTCGTCCCGCTTTCGCCCTGCTTGTTTTCGCCGCCGTCGTACTCTTTGTGACGGCCACGCATCACCACCTCAACGGCAGAAATCGCACCGGTGTCGTCGCGCTGATACGAGCCGGTAAAGCGCAGCGGCACGCTGTCAGCACCCGGCGAGGCGTACTGCGCCCACAGGTCAACGTCGGGCAGACCGCCGAGCGTCCACTCAAGCGACAGCGCGTCGTCATCGAGACCGAGGTCAATCGATACCGAGCCCGGCATCCCGCCGCCGCGATACTTCTCAAATTTGCGGGTCAGCTTTGGCAGGGTGACGGATTCAACGACGCCCATGTAGCTCAGGCCATCGTTGAACATGTTCAGATATTTAAGCTTGCGCGGTAATGCCATGCTTTCAGCTCCTTAGCTGTTGACCGAGTCCGACAGGTTCGCCAGATAGGTATCGGTGATGCGCTGGCGCAGGGTCAGGTTTTCCAGCGGCGGGACGGGGGTGTAGTCGTAATCGATATACAGTTTCCCCACTTTCAGGGTCGCGGTGTCGTTCGACTCCGGGTCGTACCAGCAGGAGCCATCGACGATATAGCCGTTGTTTTTCAGCTCGCGGAATTTGGCATTGATACCGGCGACGATGTCGCGGATAAGCGTCGGGGTAATGGGTTTATCCATCGCCCACGCGTGCGCCTCCGCCATGGTGTCGGCCAGCACCTGCGCGGTGCGGGTGTAGTTCTCAAACAGGAAAAGCGGGTCATCTGAGCAGGTGCGGTTGCCCCAGAACTTAAAGCCGTCGTTGCGAATCAGCGTGGTGACACCGGCCTGATTAAGCAGGTTGGCGTCGGTCGCTGGCTCCTGCAAATCCCACGACACCGAAGCGCTGACGCCAGTGACGCCATTCACGCCGACGTTTGACAGGGTTTTGTGCCAGCCGGTCGTCTGGTCGATTTTGGCACGCAGACCCAGCGCGCGCGCCGTCGCCCAGGCGGTGTCCGTCGCGTTCGCCGTGGTATCCCACGCCAGAAAATCAGGGAAGATGACCATCAGCTCACGCTGGCTGAAATTCTTGCGGTAGTCGATGGCTTCGGAAATGGTTTTGCAGCCCCACGCACTGATATAGCCAAAGGCGCGCAGGCTCTGACCGGTAGACGCGAGCGCGGTCGCCACTTCCTGCGTATCCAGCCCCGGCACACCGAGAATGCGCGGCTTAACGCCGGTGACGGTCTGCGCCGTCAGCAGCGCTTTCAGGCCGGTATATTTCCCGTTTTCGTCCGTGGTGCCGATGATGTTCGAAATCGTTTCTTTCTGTGCCGCGTCCGGGTCGTCGGGGTCATCGACACCTTCGGCCACGCGCACGACGACAATGACCGGTTTGCACTGGTCGGCGATGGCCTGCAGGGATTGTGAAAGCGTGCCCTGTTTACCGGCTTTACCGATAGCGGTTTGCACGCTGGTAATCAGCACCGGCTCATTGAGCGGGAATGCCTTTTCGTCAGCATCGCTGGCCGTGCAGACCATGCCGATGATGGCCGTTGAGACGGTGGAAATGGTGCGCACGCCGTCGTTAATCTCGATGACCTGCACGCCGTGATGATAGTCGCTCATCCGTTAAACTCCGTGGTGAAGTGGAGCCACTATTTTCTGTTGTGCGCGCGACTGGCGCGATGAATGTGCGTTGGTGGAGGCATAACACAACCAGTAAAAAGCCCTCCGGGTGGAGGGCTTCGTTTATGCAGGCAATTCAGGCCACTGTATATCCGGTGCGTTACTGATATCCAGTCGGTTTAACATGACGCGGTAAAGCCGCCAGCGCTCAAGCGCCGCTAACTCATCATCTGTGGCTATCCCGAGCTCCTGCGCATCCAGCAGCGGCGTAAGCGCTTCACTGGCGACTTTCATCAGGGAGGCCTTTTCAGTGGATGCCTGCTTTACCCGTTCTTCCAGCGAGGGTGCCGGTGGTTCAACCAGCACAGGATAACAACGTTTATCAGGGGCGATCACCTTGCCGGTGGCCTGCCCGGCCATGAGCACGTGATAATCCGCATCCGCCACGCGAACATAAAAACCCGGCCACGTTCCCGCCGCACGATAATCAGCCTCCAGCGCATCGTTATAAAATGCCCCCGTCATAGGGCGATAAACATAACCCATATTAATAACCTCGCGCTTCAAAGTAGGCTGTCACCTCGCCGCTGCCTGCAACATAGGTGAAGCCTGATTTGTCCGGGCTCTGAACATAGACATTCTGGTCGTGAAAACCACCCGGCCAGACGAGCGTCAATTGCACACCGGTACAGGCATTCGGAAACGCCGTCGGGAAGGTAATACGCGTAGAGTTTGCACTGCGCGTCGCCACTCCCCATTGCTTCATGACGCCTGTCGAATTGTCTTTTTCCCACCCCGCCGCCGCCTTGCTGGCTGTATTTTTGAGGTTATAGCGTGCGTCACTTTCGGCTTTGGTATACGCCCCCGTGCGCGGCATACATGCCGCATCGGACTGTGCTTTGGTGTAGTAGCGCGCGTCGAAATTAACGAAATTGACCAGACCCAGCTTATTGATGGTCACGTCACCTGTTGCCAGATTCACCGCGAACGGGCGCAGACTGTTATACGCGCCATACTGATCACCGGCATTTGTGATCATCAGATATAAATTGGCACCGTCCTGACGCCACATCGTCCCGTAACTGCCATAAATCATGCGATAGCTGTTTGCGGATGTCGTCTGCACCTCAGCGGCAACCTTCAGCGTGCCCGTCATCGTATCGCCCCCCTTAGATACCGCATTGACTTCTGCAGCAGTGGGCCTGTTCGCCGCGTCATACTGCTTTGTCCAGGCGGTCCACACGCCGCCATACAACGTGCGGATATAGCTACGCGAGTTGTTATAGACACGATAAATCTGAGTCACACCGGCATGTTTATACACCTCAAGCGAACCAGCATTGGCCTCGGGGTAATTGATTCCGGATATGGCCTGCGCATTCGCTGGCTGGTAATACAGCCCCGGTATGGTGTAGTTGTTTAAGTCGAGCGCATTGCCGATACCCACCGTCTGACCGTTGAAAATATCCTGCGCGGTGACACTGATGTCAGCCGTCAGCGGCCTGCCATTCACTTTGCGACCAGAGGGTACACGCCCGTTAGCGTTATCATTTGCCGCTTTCACCGCTTTCGGCGTGGCAGCAAAGGCTTCAGACGTGCTATCGGTCACACTGGTTAGCTGGACAATGCCCTTTCTCGTCGTGGTGGCTTCCTGAGCCGTATATTTCCCGCTGGCAAGGTCATACGCCGCCTTGACCGCTTTCGGCGTCGCGGCGAGCGCCTCTGACGCGCTGTCGGTTGCGCTACTGAGCTGGACAATCCCCTTCTGCGCCGTGGTCGCGTCCTGAGCCGTATATTTCCCGCTGGCAAGGTCATACGCCGCCTTGACCGCTTTCGGTGTCGCTGCGAGCGCCTCAGACGCGCTGTCGGTCGCACTGCTTAACTGCGTGAAGCCCTTTTCTTTCAGCGTGGCGTCAGGATGGCGACGGGACTGCTCATGCTCCGCGAGTTTGTCGTCGACATAATCCTGCGTTGCCATCACCAGTGTGGTATCGATGGACAGCTCGACCGTCTCGATGTCGCTCACCATGATAACCATGCGCAGGGTCTGCGCGCGCCCTGACCCTTCCGCCAGCTCGGGCTTGTAGCTCTCCGCCATATTACCGACCGCAATCAGCGTGCCGGTGTCATCGTAAAGCCCCATTTCACGCAGCCAGAAACCGCCAGTCTCTGGCGGAATAACCAGCTCGGCGACGACATAGTTTTTGTGCTTTTTGTCCTGGCTGATTTTATTCAGCGTATGACGCCAGACCTCATTGACCAGTTTTGTCTGACTGGCGTTCGGTTCGGGCAGTTTCCCGCCGCCATCCCCGACGGCCATCGCCACAAAATTGACTTTCTTCCCGTTCGGGACGCTCGCCGCCGCCAGTTTCTCCGCACCGGCTTTGGTGATAACGGTTTTATATTTTACTGTCATTGTGCTCTCACTTATCCGGGGTAAACCGTGGTGATATCGCCGTCATAGGTCAGCGCGCCGTAATACAGATGCCCCGGAATATCCTGAATAATATTCAGACCGATAAGATGGCGGCTCGCGGGTTTGGCATCGGCAATCAGCCGCTCCATTTCGTAATACATTTCCTCAGTGATGCCGGTCTCTAGCACGCCGATATCGAGGCGGAATGTGCCGGGCGGGTCGTTGGTTTCCCACCATTCTGTGACGTTAATCAGATACCCGAGCGGCTCGACCACACGGCGCACCGCGCCTATCGTCCCTTTGTGCGCATGAATAAACCACGCCGCGCGGATCACCTCGCGTTTTGTTTCTTCCGGCCAGCTTTCATCCCAGCGGTCGACCGAAAACGCCCAGGCAAGCCACGGCAGCAAATTTGACGGGCAGGTGTCGGCGTTCCACAGACGGCGCAGCGGGACGGGGGTATTTTCGATATCTGCACAGGCGCGTGCCGCCGCCACCTCAAGCGGTGACGAGCCGACCGGCAGCAGTCGGTTATTACTCATCGTTACCCCCGACCGTCACGCTATACGCGGTGCAAAAAGAGGCCTGCGTATCATCGAGCACGATATCGGCCACGGGTGCTACCAGTTCGACACGCTGCACACCCTCGACGTGGAGCGCGGCATAAATGGCTGACTTGCGAATATCCCGCCCGAGCCGGTGCTGTGCGCTGATATAGGTCTGCAGCTTCGCTTTTGCGGCACTGAGCACCGGCTCGCTTTCGGGGCCGGGATAAAGGTAAAGCGCCGCGTCGATGGTGTAGTCGACAATGGTCGCCGACTGGACGGTCACGCGGTCAGCGACCGGCCTCACGTCCTCATCGTTCAGCGCGGCACGCACCACGGCGAGCAGCTCGTCGGACGCCGCGCCGTTAGTCTCGCGGGACAACACCGACACGGTCACGCAGGCAGGCTCCGGGCTGATGACTGAAATATCGGCGACTTGCCCGTCAGCGCTGCGGCCATGAAACTGATACGCACCGGTCGACCCGGCCACGCTCATTCCCTCAAAGGCCTGTTGAATGCGCAGGCGATAGTCGGTGTCTGATTCCATCACGGCGGGTGTCGGCGGCAGCGTGGTCTCATCGGCTGGCGTGATAACGAGGCGCTCGACGTTGTAGTTTGCTCCGAGATTATCGAGGTCATGCCCTGCGGCATACGCCAGCATCACCGCGCGGGCCGACTCATTGACACGCTGTCGCCAGATAACTTCACGATAAGCGTTCTCCTGCAGGAGCTTCACAATCGGCTCAGATTCAAGCGTTAGCGTGCGCGCGACCGCCTCCTGCTGGTCTTCGGGATAAAGCGAGACAAGCGTCGCCTTGCGCTCGGTCAGGATGGTTTCAAAATCCAGCTCTTCCACGACATCGGGCGCGGCGAGCTGGTTCAGGTCAACAATAGCCATAGCGTTTAACTCAGTGGGATAGTGAGGGAAAAAGGCTGGTTTGAGTTGGTGCGCGTGCCGGTAATATCGACATACAGCGCGCCGTCATCCTCACCGCGCTCAAAGGTGATGGTCGACAGACTGACGCGTGGCTCCCACTTCTGGATCGCCGAGTAGCACGCGGCCATAATCTGCAGCCGCAGCGCCGGGGTCTGCGGCTGGTCAATCAGCGCTGACAGCAGCGAGCCATATTCACGGCGCATCACACGCGAACCAACCGGCGTGACCAGAATGTCGCGCACGCTCTGCCTGATATGGTCGGCCTCAGAAATACTGAGCCCGGTGTGGCTGTTCATACCTAAATAACGCACCGTCATTTCGTCCCCTCCGTTCTGCTACCGCCGCGTTCTACTCCGCCGTGGTCGTGGTCATCCACCTGCACGCCGTTCGAGGTCAGTTTCCCGCCGCTGTGCTCGATATTTCCTTTCATCGTCCCGCCCTTCTGCACTTCGAGTGAGCCGGTGATGAGCTTGTTAGTGCACACCACTTCTGGGGTATCGAGCGTGATGCGGGTTTCAGCTTTGACCAGCACCACCGGCACAGTGGCGGTAAGGGAATCTGACGCGGTGACGTCAGCGGTTTTAATCCCGGACACGGTGAGCGCCCCGCTTTCAGGCTCGTACTCAATGACCGCGCCGTCAGGAAAGGCGATGTGAAGCGCATCCGGCGAGGCATCCGGCGCGGGATGGTCATCCGAGAAAATGGCGGGCAGCACAAACGCGGTGTCGAGTTCGCCACCGATGGCAAGAATCAGCACCTGCTCGCCAACGGAAGGAGCCCACCACACACGCGAGCGACCGGCGCGGGAGGTCAGCCAGTTAAGCCAGGTGGTTTGCATCCCGCCGGTCTGGACGCGACAGAGCCCAGCATCGTGATCGACGTCGGTCACGATGCCGGTACGGATAAGGTTGCGCATAGCGCGAGCGATATCCTGAAGTGAATTTAATGTGTTCATGGAGGTAGAATGCCGCCTGGTATGGTCAACGACAATTAAATGCAGTTTGAAGAGGCATGAAACAACACACTGATACTGTGCGAGATCAAAAAACTGTCGTTCCCTTGTTGTTCAACCTCTTACTTTTAAATAATTGAGATATTGAAAGTCATACAAGTGAACTATTCCATTGCAATCAGGAAATATTTAAAAAAATAAAACCAATTAACTCATGCTATAAGTTAAAAAATTTCCGATTGAACCATGAAGGAAACTAGGCAATAATAATAGCGTAGGTAAACCAAAAACTAAGCAATGATATATTAGCGGACGGTGATGTCGCCAACTCCGCTCTTTTCATTAAATTAAACCCAGCCCTCCAGAATAATTATTACAATAATAAATGCTTGAAAGTTAGAAAAATATGATCATGAAATTAAAATCGTGGTGCCGGGTGCCTCCCGGTGCTTCTTTGCCAGACCAAAGAAGCGCGAGCATATCGCAAAGGTGTCTGGTTCGACCCGCCGCATAGGGGGATTCACCACACCTAGAAAAATAGAAAACAGTCTCACGTGAGTCAAGTTTTTTTAGCAGACATGTGTTTTTTCATGATCCCATGATCACAATAAAGAAATGTTGTGTCAGCTATGCTTATACCAAACGAAAAAGCATGCTTTTGTCACATCAGCTTAGTTTATATTTCCAACATTAATTGACAATCATTATCTGACCTGCATGAAAACGCAAAAAAAAAGTCCATCAATAAATTGACAGACTTCTGAAATATCAGAAAAGGTGCTTACCAACCATTTACTTCAGATGAAGTAAATTTAGCATAGCACCACTTATGAGAAACGTACAAGTTTTTAGTATTCATTACCTATAGAACCAATAGAATGCTTACCATGCGTCTATGATAAAACACATGGAACCACTCAGTAAGGACCTGCTTAACCACACAAAACTGCTTCAACTCTATTTAAATCAATAACTCCAGCTTAAAATAGAGAATATATGAATACGTTCTCCATAACTCACTTCAGTTTTCTTAGAATCAACTGTTCAATGAGAAACTTTTCTTGCATATCGAACACGAGTAACTTGCGTTCTGGGTATTGCACATTTACTGCCACCAAACCTTGAATAGCCAATCGAAAAATAGTTAAAGATATTTTTCAATTGCCGTATTTAAAACGAACCACCACTATTAAATGCCACATTCCACATTTTGCTGACAGTAGCATTTTTCAATCTTCATTCTGTTTACCTATCGCATAATTCGAGATTCGACACTCATCCAACTAAATATATACTCTACTAACGGATAATTCCACGTGTTGAGTGCTGGAAAAACCATTCGAATAGTTCGCCAACAGGATGCTTATTTAACCTCTCTTTTAACATAACCTTCGCTTCATGTAACGATAGTGATTTATTGTAAAGTATATCGTAACAACCTTTTATTAAGCTCTGATCGCTCTGACCCGACCCGGTGAAATATCTGGATGTGGTGTCTCTTCCATTGGGTTCAGCATAGTTACCGCTAGCATAAACAAATGGGGGAATATCCTGAGTTACACCTGAGTGATGCCCAACATTTGCATATGCACCTAATACACAGAATTGATGGATTGCGCACATGAACCCGACCACAGCACCATCACCCAGTGCAACATGTCCTGCCAGGCCGCTGTTATCACCAATGTGCGTACTATTACCAATGATGCAGTCATGCCCAATGTGAACGTTATTCAGGAGGGTATTATCGTCACCTATTATAGTGTAATTATTATCTTGCGCCGTGCCTCGATGGATTGTTGCATTGTTACCAATATTGTTACGACTCCCTATAATTAGCCTGGTTGGCTCATTTTTATATTTTAGATCTTGATTCACTTCACCTATCGATGAAAACTGCCCAATCTGATTATCACACCCGATAACTGTAAATCCATTAATAACTGAATGGGACCCTATAATAGTTCCCTCACCAATAACAACATCCGCAGAAATAATACAAAATGGACCGATATTGACATGTGCCTCGATCACTGCGCCTGGTGCTATGATACTGCTACTCGGAACGCGTGCAGTAGAAGAGATCGTCATTTATATTTCCTGATAGCTAGAATGCTTATCGTCCAAAAAACGTTACGTTGGCTATCGTTCTGGAACAGCCACAAGGTAACGCTAACACTTTTATCAAGCTACAGAATACTCGTAATATCGTTACGTAGCGAATGTCTTGGCAGGAACAGTTTCTGCTATAACCTGGCTATTCAAGCGCTTTAAATACTATCATAATGAAATGCAAAATTCCCATCCGAAATTATTCAAAGGCTGAACTATCCCCAAGGTAATCAACTATCAGCTCCTCAATATATTTTTTATCAGCACGACTAAATCCCAGCAACTCACGCTGTGGATACTGAACATCCTGACTATTAGGGGTTGGCCTGTCTTTAAGTCCGTACTGATGGATCTGCACGATACGTTGCACCTTACCGGTAAACTGCACCACAGCAGTATCATTGCGGCCACGGGCTTTCATGTAGCGGCTGGTTCGCAGCTTCTGAAACATCGCCCTTTTAATACGCCCTTTTTTTGCCCTGATCGGCTGACGCTTTCGCGCCTGATACGGCGTGCCATCCGGGGCTTTTTGCAGTTTAATCCGTTGCTGTTGCGATTTTCGCAGCTCTTTCGCAATCGCAGCAGCAAGCTTTCGCCGCCCCGCCGGTGACAGCGCCCCAATCAGCCCGGCGAGCTTATCGTCAAAAGGCTTAAACTCATTCATCCCATTTGCTCACCAGTTCGCCATTGATATAGAGCTCGGTCGGGCGCGTGACCGGCTCGGGTAATGGCGGCTCAGGTGCATAGCTGACGTGCAGCGCGCCGTTCTCCTCCCTGACCAGCGTGCGCTCGGTAAGCTGCAGACTGATACTGAGATCAACGTTGTCACCGTCGTTTAAATCCATCTGGAAGCGGTAGCCCTTTTTGCGCCCCTCATCCGAGGTGCAAATATCCGGCTGATTCTCACGCAGCCACGCCGTCACCGGTACAAAAATCAAATCGGGGTCGCCGACAAAGTCACACACGATCACATTCAGGGTGTAAATCTTTTCGTGCGACAGCGAGGCCGCGAGGCGTGCATCGATATTCCCCTCGTCGGCAAAGATGCGCATCATTTCGGGATTTGTTTCTAACTGCGGCACGGCATCAGTGAGTGCCTTGCGCAGACTTTTCATTTTCTGCATCGATTTTGTCCTGACAGTCTTTAGTGGTCTCGACCTTGAGCGCGCAGGCGGCGAGCGCATTCTCAAGCCTGCGGATATCGGCACTCAAATCGCCGTTAATCGTGGGCTCGCTTCCCGGCATCGGGCAAAGGCTCACTTTCGGGCAGTTGTTGTAAACAATGACCGGCGGAGGCGCAGGCCTTTCGGGTGTGCAACCGGCGCACAGCATCAGGCAAATCAGCGCGATACCAGCGGCGTAAATCTTCGTTTTCATTGAGTAACCTCGTGATAGTTTGTTCGCGCCTTACCGCCTGCTCACCGGCGGCAGTCAGTTCATCAGCGAGCCTGACCTGACCGGCCTCATTCGCCCTGGCGATACGTTGCGACACGGCAAGCTGATTTTTCAGCATCCCGATAGTCGTCTTTTGTTCGGTGGCGACTTTATTCGCCCTGTCGAATGAGCGCCGTAAATTGCCGTTCTCATGACGCAGCCAGAGCACCGACGCCAGCACCAGACCGGCGGCAAGCAATATCACAATGATTCTGGACACAGGCCAGCCTCCTTAATGCGCCGACGGTACGAACAACGAACCATGTTAAACAGGATCAGCCAAAGTAAGTACGTGAATGCGATAAACACCTTGCCCCCGGTAAGCAGGCATAAAACCGTACCAGCAGAAAGAATCAGAGACCAAAATCGACGCCATAGTGGGCGGGGCTTTCCGATAAGAGACCTAAAAATAGCCATGTGTTTTGGCGTTCGGTAAGGGTCAGACTGACTCGCAAACCAGTCCTCATAGCTGACAGCAGCCAGCACACTTCCTCCGATACAAACCAAACAGCCAAATAACGCCCAGACGGCAATAAAATTAACGGCCACACCGTCGGGATTGTTCAAACCCAGCACAAGTAGAACGGCAATCACGACATTAAAAATCAGAGAAGATAACAACGCTTTCATTGAGGTACTCCTTTCATGCAGTAAGCCCATTCCCGCGCACGGCGGTTTTCCAGTCCTTGATTTTTGACGCCATTCACAAACACCCAGCGGGTAAG
>Ga0207696_1000557_pt1 | contig 29652 bp, 30 predicted proteins | sample KBSS54metaG_FD_184403 | JGI IMG/M metagenome (GOLD analysis project Ga0207696, IMG submission 184403) | Switchgrass rhizosphere microbial communities from Kellogg Biological Station, Michigan, USA - KBS S5-4 metaG (SPAdes) (version 2) | ecosystem: Host-associated > Plants > Roots > Rhizosphere >...
CTGGCGGAGCCGCAGTAATGAAAGGCAAAACGCTCGCCGCGCTATTGCTGCTGCCGTTTGCGCTGTTCTGGGTGGCATTCCAGCTCGCGCCGCTGCTGTGGATTGCCATCAACAGCTTCTGGAGCGATATCAATGAGCGTTGGGGCTTCGACAACTACAGCGATATCCTCACCTCGCCGTTCTATTTGCAGGCGTTTCGCCTGTCGCTCGACATCTCCATCTGGTCGAGCATTTACGGCCTGCTGATCTCACTGGTTGCCGGATATTCGCTACATCAGCTCGGCAGCGGCCGCTTTCAGCGCTTTTTGATGTCATTTACCAACATGACCAGCAACTTCGCCGGCGTACCGCTGGCGTTTGCCTTTGTCATTCTGCTCGGTCTGAATGGTTGTCTGACGCTGCTGCTGCGCCATTACGGCGTGCTGGAAGGCTTCAAACTGTTCTCGCGTGACGGCATGGTGCTGGTGTACACCTGGTTCCAAACCCCGCTCGGCATTTTGCTGCTTTATCCCGCGTTTGATGGCTTGCGACAGGATTGGCAAGAGTCTGCCGCGCTGCTGGGTGCGGGCCGCTGGCGCTATTGGTGGCACATCGGTTTGCCGATTCTGTTCCCGGCGCTGCTCGGTACTTTCGTGATTTTGCTGGCGAACGCGCTCGGCGCTTACGCCACCATTTACGCGCTCACTACCGGCAACTTTAACGTGGTGCCGGTACGCATTGCCGCGCTGGTCTCTGGCGACATCTCGCTTGATCCCAACACCGGCGGTGCGCTGGCGATGTTGCTGGTGCTGATTATGGCGCTGATTACCGTGGTGCAGCAGTACCTGGTGCGCCGCAGCTATCTCAACGCCAAACCTTCCTGAGGAGCTACACGTGTCGCGCGCGGAAAAATTTTATCATCGCCTGATTGTCTGGCTGCTGCTGGCCATTTTAGCCGCGCCGCTGCTGGCTACTTTGCTGTACGGCATTTCCACCAGCTGGAGCGACACCATCCTGCCGCAGGGCTTTACGCTGAAGTGGCTCAGCGCGCTGTGGAGCGATGCGCGTTTCCTGACCGCGCTCGGTCATTCACTGCTGGTTTGCTGCGGTGCGCTGTTGTTCTCGCTGGTGCTGGTGCTGCCTGCCATGTTTGTAATCGCTTACTATTATCCGAAACTGGATGCGGTGATGAATGTGCTGATCCTGATGCCCTTCGCCGTGCCGCCGGTGGTGTCGTCGGTCGGGCTGCTGCAACTCTATTCGTCGTCGCCGCTGATGCTGACCGGCACGCCGTGGATTTTGATCGGCTGCTACTTCACCATCGCCTTGCCGTTTATCTATCGCGCCATCTCCAACAATATGCAGGCCATCAACCTGAAAGAGCTGATTGATGCCGCGCAGCTGCTCGGTGCCAGCACCTGGCAGGCGGCGCTGTTTGTGGTGTTGCCGAACCTGCGCAAAGGGGTATTTATCGCGGTGCTGCTCTCCTTCTCCTTCCTGATTGGTGAGTTTGTCTTCGCCAATATGTTGGTCGGCACCCGTTATGAAACCTTGCAGGTTTATCTGTTTAACATGCGCAACGGCAGCGGGCACTTCACCAGCGCGCTGGTGATCTCCTATTTTGCCGTCGTCCTGCTGGTTACCTGGCTGGCGAATGCCCTCAATCCTGAACGAGGCTGACCATGAGTTATCTGAGCGTCACCCAGCTGAACAAAAGCTATGGCCCGACCACCATTTTTGAAAACATCGATTTCAGTGCCGAAGAAGGCGAGTTTGTTACGCTGCTCGGCCCCAGCGGCTGCGGCAAATCGACGCTGCTGCGCTGTATCGCCGGGTTAACCGAAGTGGATAGCGGCAAAGTATTGCTGCAAGGTCAGGATATCGTGCCGCTGCCGCCGCAGAAGCGCACCATCGGCATGGTGTTCCAGAGCTACGCGCTGTTCCCCAACATGACGGTTGAGAAGAACGTGGCGTTTGGCCTGAAGATGCAGAAACTGGCGAGCAGCGAGATTCAGAAACGCGTGATGGAGGTACTGGCGCTGGTGGAACTCACCGACTTCGCGCGGCGTTATCCGCATCAGCTCTCTGGCGGACAGTGTCAGCGCGTGGCGCTGGCGCGTTCGCTGGTGACGCGTCCACGCTTGCTGTTGCTGGATGAACCGCTGTCGGCGCTGGATGCGCGCATTCGTCGCCATCTGCGTGAACAGATCCGCAATATTCAGCGCGAGCTGAAACTCACTACCTTGTTTGTCACCCACGATCAGGAAGAGGCGTTGACCATGTCCGATCGCATCGTGCTGATGAATCGGGGAAAGATCGTGCAGAACGGCAACGCGGAAATGCTCTATACCCAACCGGCCGATCTGTTTGCCGCCGGCTTTATCGGCAACTACAACCTGCTGAGCGCCGAACAGGCAACGCAGCTGACCGGACAGGCGTTTAGCGGTCAGGTAGCGATTCGCCCGGAGTCGATCCAGCTGTGCGCGCCGCAGGCGGGCATTCCCGCCACCATCCTCAGCCACAGCTTGCTTGGCAACGTGATTCGCTATCGGGTGCGTGCGCAAAACGTGGAACTCTCGATAGATGTACTCAACCGCAGCGTGGCAGATTTGCATCCCGCTGGTATGCAGATTGGGCTACAGTTAGAGATGTCGACGTTGCGCCAGGTTGCTTAATTTAAACGAAAAAAGGCGACACAACGCGGCGAAGGTTTTACCGGTTGTGCTCACCGTCAGGCTGGCAATCGGTGTGGTTTGAGCCTGACGGATGAGGAGCCTCTATACGTGTTAACTCTGCTTAATCTACTCTCTGCCGTTGCGCTGCTGGTGTGGGGCACACACATTGTGCGCACCGGCATCATGCGCGTTTACGGTGCCGATCTGCGTCGCGTACTCAGCCGCAGCGTCGAAAAAAAACCGATGGCGTTTCTTGCCGGTATTGGCGTCACGGCGCTGGTGCAGAGCAGTAACGCCACCACGCTGCTGGTTACCTCCTTTGTTGCACAGAATCTGGTCAGTCTGACGCCCGCGCTGGTGGTGGTGCTGGGCGCGGATGTCGGGACCGCGATCATGGCGCGCATCCTGACTTTTGATTTGTCGTGGCTGTCGCCGCTGTTTATCTTCTTTGGCGTGGTGTTCTTTCTCAGCCGCAAGCAAACGCGCATTGGGCAGTTAGGCCGCGCCAGTATTGGACTTGGCCTGATTCTGCTGGCGCTGCAGCTGATTGTCGCGGCTGCCAAACCGATCACCCAGGCGGCGGGCGTTCAGGTACTGTTCTCAACACTGACCGGCGATGTGATGCTTGATGCACTGATTGGCGCGGTGTTCGCCATCATCAGTTACTCCAGCCTCGCGGCGGTCCTGATTACCGCCACGCTGACCGCTACCGGTGTCATCTCTTTCAAGGTGGCACTCTGTCTGGTGATTGGTGCCAACCTCGGCAGCGGCCTGCTGGCGATGATCAACGCCAGCGGCTCCAATGCAGCGGGCAAACGCGTCGCGCTCGGCAGCCTGCTGTTTAAGCTGATTGGCAGCATCGCCATTTTGCCGTTCGTCAATGTTGTCGCCGATGTGCTGGATAAGCTGCCAGTCAATGATGAAGAGCTGGTGATCTTCTTCCACGTCTTCTACAACCTGATTCGCTGTTTAGTCATGGTGCCGTTTGCCGATCCAATGGCGCGCCTGTGCCGCCGTATGATTGCCGATGATCCCGAAAACGAAGCCCATCTCAAACCCAAACACCTCGACAGCAGCGCGCTGGATACGCCGGCGTTAGCGCTGGCTAACGCCTCACGCGAAACACTGCGCATCGGCGATGTGGTCGAGCAGATGATTGAGTCATTCAATAAGGTGGTGCACGGCGACCTGCGCGAAGAGCGCGCGGTGCGGCGGCTGGATGATGATGTTGATGTGCTTTACACCGCGATCAAACTCTATCTGGCGCGTATGCCGAAAGAGGATTTGCCGGAGGATGATTCGCGCCGCTGGGCGGAGATCATTGAGATGGCGCTCAACCTGGAGCAGGCGGGCGACATTATCGAACGCATGTGCGCCGACGTAGCGGATAAGTCACTGACCGCGCGCCGCGCCTTCTCTGCCGAAGGGCTGGAGGAGCTGCAAACCTTGCAGGAACAGGTGCTGTATAACCTGCGTCTGAGTTTGTCGGTGTTTTTGTCGCACGATGTCACCAGCGCCAAACGCCTGCGCCGATCCAAGCATCGCTTCCGCATCCTGATTCGCCGTTTCTCCCACGCGCACGTCGAGCGCTTGCATCTGCAGAATGTGCAAAGCATTGAGACAAGCTCGTTGCACCTTGGCTTGCTGGGCGATTTGAAGCGTTTAAATTCGCTGTTCTGCGCCGTGGCGTACACGGTTTTGGATCAGCCGGATGATGAGCGGGAAGAGGATTAAGAAGGTCAGAATCGCGCGATAAATCGCGCCGCTACAAATCCGCGTAATGGTCCGTAGCGGCGCAATGTATTGCGCTGGTTTTACATCACGACAGCAAACTGAACGCAATAATGCCAACAATCGCGCCGGTGGTGCCCAAAATGGTTTCCATCAGCGTCCATGTCTTCAGCGTTTCGGCTTCGGTGGCGCCGGTGAAGCGGCCAAACAGCCAGAAACCCGCATCATTCACATGACTGATAATGATCGAGCCGCCGCCGATACAGATCGACAGCGCGGCCAGCTGCGCGCCGCTGTAGTGCAGCGGTTCAATCACCGGCATCACTAAACCGACGGTGGTTAAACACGCCACGGTGGCCGAACCCTGAATCACGCGAATCGCGCCAGAAAGGATGAAGCACGCCAGCGCAATCGGCATACCTGCGCCGGTCAACGCATGCCCTAAAACCGGGCCAACGCCCGAATCCACCAGTACCTGCTTAAACACGCCGCCCGCACCAATCACCAGCAGAATAATGCCCGCCGGTTGCAGCGCGCTGCCGCACACCTGCATCACCTTCTCTTTATCCATGCCCTGACGATAAGCCAGGCCATAAATCGCCACCAGACAGGCCAGCAAAATCGCGGTGAACGGATGGCCGATAAACTCCAGCCACTCATACAGATGGGAACCCGGCGTAGTGAAGCGTGCGCCGATGGTTTTCAGGCCAACCAGCAGCAGCGGGAACAGAATCAGCGCCAGACTAAAGCCAAACGACGGCAGTTTGCCCTCTTCCACTTCCGGCTGATGATCTTCCGGCGGTGCGCTAAAGCTGACATGTCGGGCAATAAAGCTGCCAAACAGCGGGCCCGCAATCAGCATGCCCGGAATCGCGGCGCACAGGCCCAGCAGAATCATCCAGCCAAAATCAGCGTGCATCTGCGCCGCCAGCAGCATCGGCGCGGGTCCCGGCAGCAGAAACGCGGCGGACGCCGCAACACCGGCAAACAGCGGGATCACCAGCTTAACTAAATTGCCTTGGGTGCGACGCGCCACGGCGAACGCAATGCTGATCAGCAACACCACCGCCACTTCAAAGAACAGCGGCAACGCACAGATCAAGCCAGCGACGCCCATCGCATAGTGCGCGCGGCTTTCCCCAAAGGTTTTCAACATGCGAATGGCGATCTGATCGACGGCGCCGGTTTCATGCAGGATCTTGCCGAACATCGCGCCCAACGCCACCACAATGGCGAGAAAGCCGAGCGTTCCGCCCATGCCTTTTTCCATGGTTTCAGCGATTTTATCAAGCGGCATGCCGGAGAACAGACCGGCACCAACGGAGACTAACATCAGGGCAACAAAGGCGTGCATACGCGCTTTCATCACCAAAAACAGCAGCAGCAGGACAGAGCCTGCTGCGGTTAACACTAGCGTTGCGGTACTCATGACTAACCCTTGTTGATTGCACCCTCAATGGTCGCAACCGTGGCCGCAACTACCTCATCCAGTGAATGATTGATATCAACCACCAGTACATCGGGCTCATCCGCGCCGGGTTCCTGCAGCGTGGCGAACTGCGTCACCAGCATCTGCGGTTTGAAGAAGTGACCTTTACGCGCTTTCAGGCGGGATTCAATGGTTTCGAAGTCGCCCTGCAGATAGATAAATTTCAGGTTCTCGTTGCCCTGACGCAGGATGTCGCGATAGGACTTTTTCAGCGCCGAACAGACGATGATGGAGATCTCCTGCGTGCGCTGCATGGCAAATGCCGCATCATTCAGCGCCTGCAGCCACGGCTGGCGATCGTTGTCGTCCAGCGGATGGCCATCCGCCATTTTCATGATGTTGCTGCGCGGGTGGAGGAAATCCCCATCGAGGAACGCAGTGTTTAACTGATGAGAGACCTGATTGGCGACGGCAGATTTTCCGCTGCCGGAAACGCCCATCAGGATAAAGACGTGGTGCGATGGAGATGGCGTTGTCATTGTTTTGCGCTCCGGCAGTGAATTCTGCCCAATGTTACCGATAACAAATCGAGCTGCCATTGTCAGAGCCCACTGAAAGGCTGGCAACCCTTCTCAGGTGGAAAAGCACGAAAGTGTGAACTGACTCAAATAATCGCCAAAATCAGATGCTGTCACCTTCGGAGATTTCAAAGCCAACATCCAGCGGTTGCGTTAGCGTGCGATCGCCGCCAATGCGCGCCAGCAGCATCGCTGCCGATTCCCGTCCCATACGCTCGCGCGGCGTTAACACCGTGGCGAGGCGCGGATTCACCACTTGCGTAATGTCGTGGCCGTGGAAACCGGCAATCGCCATCTGCTGCGGCACGCGTAATCCCTGACGCTGGCACTCAAACATCGCGCCTACCGCGAGGTCATCGTTGGTACAAAACAGGCTGTCAGTTTCCGGATAGCGCTTTTGCGCCTCGCACAGTAGTTGCGCGCCGGCGCTGAAAGAGGAGGCATCTTCCATCATCACGCTGTGTGGCGTGAGCCCCGCTTCGCGCATCGCTTTTTCGTAGCCCTGTTGCTTCTGCAAGGTACGTTCATCAAGGCGCGCGCCGAGGTAAACCGTATGGCGATGGCCTTTTTTCAGAATAGCATGCGTCATCTGCCGCGCGGCTTCGACGTTATCAAAGCCCACCGCCATATCGAGGCACGGCGTGACCGAATCCATCATCTCAATCACTGGAATGCCCGCGACTTCCAGCATGCGCAGCGTGCCCGGTGTATGGGTACGCTCGGTGAGGATCACGCCGTCGATGTTCCAGCCGAGCAGCGATCGCAGCTGTAACTCCTCTTTCTGCGCGTTGTAGCCAAAATGCGCCACCAGCGTTTGGTAACCCGCTTCGTCGGTGACGGCCTCAATGCCGCGCAATACGTCGGCGAAAACCTGGTTGGTTAAGGAAGGCAGCAGCACGCCGATAGCGCGGCTGGTGGCGTTGGAGAGCATATCGGGGGCGCGATTGGGGATGTAACCGAGTTCGTCCAGCGCCACGGCGATTTTGTCGCGCAGCGCCGCAGAGACCTGATCGGGATTGCGCAGGTAGCGGCTGACGGTCATTTTTGTGATGCCGACGCGATCGGCAACGTCCTGTAATACCGGTCTTTTCTTCTTCATCGTATGCGCCTGAAATCAGAGATACGACGAGTTTATCATTTTTTTGTCATGCACTGCCTTTGAGGAAAACCTGCGCGATCAATCGCGCCGCTACAAATACGTGCAGATATTGCAGCGGCGCCGTTCATTGCGCGACCTTTAAACCGGTGGCAAATCAAACAGCAGAATCTCTGCATCGCTGTCAGCTTTGATGCTCAGCGCGCTTTCATCCCAAATCGCCAGCGCATCGCTGCTGCCAACCTGTTCGCCATTCACGCTCACCAGCCCTTTCACCACCTGAATCCACACGCGACGACCGGCTTCAACTGTCACTTCATCGCTTTCGCCCTCAGCAAAGACCCAGCGCGACAACGTCATGTCCTGAAACACCTTGAGCGATCCGTCACGTTCATCCGGCGTCAGCACAAACTGGCGGCCTTTAACATCATCGAAACGGCGCTGTGCGTAACGCGGCTCAATGCCTTTGCGCTCTGGAATAATCCAGATCTGATACAGGTGCAGCGGATTGGTGGCGCTGGCGTTGTACTCCGAATGTCGCACGCCGGTACCGGCGCTCATGATTTGGAACTCACCGCTCGGAATCTGCTCTTTATTGCCCATGCTGTCTTGATGTTCAACGGTGCCAGACAGCACATAGGTCAGGATTTCCATGTCTTTATGCGGATGGGTGCCGAAGCCCTGACCACCATCGATAACATCTTCGTTAATCACGCGCAGTGCCGAGAAGCCCATAAAGTTGGCATCGTGATAATCGGCGAAAGAAAAGGTGTGCCAGCTATCCAGCCAACCGTGATTAGCGTGACCGCGTTCTTCAGCTTTACGTACATAAATCATGTTCAATTCTCCTCAGTGTTTTTTACAGTTTGGTACTGCGAAGGATTGATTGATAGCTGAAAAACTTCATCCCTCTGTTCAAAAAAAGTGAATGAAAACGAAAAAACGACCCAGGTTTTACTGATGAGGAAGTGCGAACGAGATTGGTCTTGTAGATAACCCACTACATAACAATGAGCATCACGGACCCTGCAAGCAGGAATAACAAGGAAAAATTATGTCAGAACACATCACTCCACCCGCTAAGCGCCCGATTGAGCGCTTTTTGAATACCGTTGAATGGCTGGGTAATTTATTACCGCATCCGATTACTCTATTTGCCCTGTTTTCACTGTTTATCATTGTTGCGTCTGCCATTGCCGCAGCGTTTGGCGTCAACGTGATCGATCCCCGCCCAGTTGGCGCGGCAGGACGCGCACCAGACGGTGTGATTCACGTGGTTAGCCTGATGAGTGCCGAAGGTTTGCAACGCATCGTCAGCCATCTGGTCACCAACTTTACCGGCTTTGCGCCGCTCGGCACCGTGTTGGTTGCGCTGCTCGGTGTGGGGATTGCCGAACATTCAGGGCTGCTCTCGGCGGCGATGCGCGCGCTGGTGTTTAACGCACCGAAAAAGCTCATCACCTTCACCATCGTCTTCGCTGGCATTATCTCCAACACCGCTTCTGAGCTGGGCTATGTGGTGCTGATTCCGCTGGCCGCGATGATTTTCCACTCATTGGGCCGTCATCCCCTGGCGGGCCTGGCCGCGGCGTTTGCCGGGGTTTCTGGCGGCTACAGCGCCAACTTACTGCTTGGCACCATCGATCCGCTGCTCTCGGGCATTACCCAAAGCGCCGCGCAGATTATCGATCCTGACTACCATGTTGGCCCGGAAGTGAACTGGTACTTTATGTTTGTCAGTACCTTCGTGATTGCCATTCTTGGCACCTGGATCACCAACAGCATCGTCGAACCTAAACTGGGCAAATATCACGACAGCGAAGGTGATGCGGTGCGAGGCGATATGGGCGCGCTGACGACGCAAGAACGTCGGGCGTTGAAAGGCGCGGGCTGGGCGGTTCTTGGCGTTACGCTGCTGCTGATCCTGACCGTGATTCCGGGCTACGGCGTGTTACTCAACCCGAAAACCGGCACGCTGGCGGGTTCACCGTTCCTGAAGGGCATCGTGGTGTTTATCTTTGTCTTCTTCGCTATTCCCGGCATGGTATATGGCCGCCTGATCGGCAATATGCGCAACGATCGCGACGTCATTAACGCCATGTCCGCCAGTATGAGCAGCATGGGCATGTATATCGTGCTGGTGTTCTTTGCTGCGCAGTTCGTGGCGTTTTTTAACTGGAGCAATTTCGGCACCGTGGTGGCAGTGAAAGGCGCTAATCTGCTGGCATCAATCGATATGGGCGCGCCGCTGCTGTTTGTCTGCTTCATCATGATCTGCGGCTTTATCAACCTGATGATCGGCTCCGCCTCGGCGCAATGGGCGGTGACCGCACCGATCTTTGTCCCGATGCTGATGCTGGTCGGCTTTGCGCCCGAAGTGATTCAGGCGGCATATCGCATCGGCGATTCGGTGACCAACGTGATTACACCCATGATGAGTTACTTTGGCCTGATTATGGCGGTGGCGGCGCGTTATCGACGCGATATGGGCATCGGTACGCTGGTGGCGATGATGTTGCCGTATTCGGTGGTGTTTATGATTGGCTGGACGCTGCTGTTTGTGCTTTGGGTGTTTGTCTTCAATCTGCCGGTCGGGCCCGGTGCGGCAACCTGGTACACGCTGTAAAGGCAAAAAAAAAGCCAGCACCCGAGCTGGCTAAATAATACCTGGAAGCAATGTGAGCAATGTCGTGCTTACCCGGTTGTCAGGAGACGTTTCCGAGCTCGCATGGCAATAATAATCATTATCATTCGCGTCTGTAAAGCCCTTTTGCGAATTATTTTGCATTGACGAAGAGCGAGAATTCCTTGATGTTAAAGGGGATTTTATCCATTTTGCACAAGGAGTCGCTCATGAGTCAGATCGTTGTTCGTCACGCTATTCCCGAAGATGCTGCTGCTTTAACGCGCATGTACAGTCAGCCTGAACCGCAGGCCAACACGCTGCATCTGCCGTATCAATCGCCGACGCTGTGGCAGGACCGCCTCAGTAATCTGCGTCCGGGTGTGCATATGCTAGTGGCGTGCATTGACGATCAGATTGCCGGGCAACTCACGGTGGAAGTGCTGTCGGTGGCGCGCCGTCGCCATACCGCGACATTTGGCATGGGCGTCGATTCTGCTTTTCATCGGCGCGGCGTCGGTAAAGCGCTGATGTCAGCGATGATTGATTTGTGCGACAACTGGCTGCAGGTGACGCGCATTGAGCTGACGGTGTTCGCCGATAATCATAAAGCGCTTGGCCTGTATCGGCAGTTTGGCTTTGAGATCGAAGGCACCGCACGTCGCCACGCCATGCGCGACGGCGAAATGGTGGATACGCACTATATGGCGCGCTTGAAATAACCTGTTAAATCGCGCCGCTACAAATGCGTGCACATACCGTAGCGGCGCAATTTATTGCGCATTAGCGTTCAATAACCTGCGCTTAAATCATCCACTGAACGCGGATCCGATGCGCCATAACGCGTGCCGTCCGGCCCAATCATAATGCTCTGCGTGCTGCCCATCGCGGGCATCACTTTCACATGCTGGCCTTTGGCTTCCAGCAGGCGCAACGTATCCGGGCTGAAGCCTTTCTCTACGCGCAACTGGTCGGGCAACCATTGATGATGGAAGCGCGGTGCGTTGGTCGCTTCCGCTACGTTCATGCCGAAATCGATGCTGTTCACCACCATTTGCAGCACGGTGGTGATAATACGGCTGCCGCCTGGGCTACCGGTAACCAGCCAGGTTTTACCGTCTTTTGCCACAATAGTGGGCGACATCGATGACAGCGGACGTTTAGCCGGTTGCACCGCATTCGCCTCGCCGCCGACTAAGCCGTAGACGTTTGGCGTACCCGGTTTGGCCGAGAAATCATCCATTTCATTGTTCATCAAGATGCCGCTTTGTCCGGCGACAATGCCGCTGCCGAAGTAAGTATTCAGCGTGTAAGTCACCGCGACCGCGTTGCCATCTTTATCCACCACCGAGAAGTGCGTGGTTTGATTGCTTTCATACGGCGCCAGTTTGCCCGGCTTGATCTCGCTGGATGGACGCGCTTTATTGACGTCAATCTGCTGCGCCAGGGTTTTGGCGTAGGCTTTGCTGGTTAGCGCCTGCTGCGGCACTTTGACGAAATCAGGATCGCCAAGGTATTCGGAACGGTCGGCGTAAGCGTATTTTTCCGCTTCCGCCATCACCTGCATCGCATCGGCGCTGCCAAAACCAAACTTCGCCAGGTCGAAGTTTTCCAGGATATTGAGGATCTGCACGATGTGAATCCCGCCGGACGATGGCGGCGGCATGGAGAACACTTCATAGCCGCGATAGGTGCCGCTCACCGGTTTGCGTTCTATCGCGCGATAAGCCGCCAGATCCGGCTTGCCGATCAGGCCGCCGTGCTGCGCCATTTCACCTGCAATTTCATCGGCGATTTTGCCCTTATAGAACGCATCCGGCCCTTGCTGAGCAATCAATTGCAGGCTACGCGCGAGGTTTTTCTGCACCAGACGTTCGCCCTTCTGGTACGGCTTACCGTCGGCTTTGTAGAAAATCGCGCGGCTGTTGTCGTGGTTGATCAACGTCTCTTTGCCGTAGGTGGCGAGATCGTCGGCCAGCGCATCGTTCACTACGATACCGTCACGCGCCAGTTTGATGGCAGGCGCCAGTAATGTGCTCAGCGGCAAGGTGCCGTATTTCTGTGCCGCCAGAGCAAAACCGGCCACGGTGCCCGGCGTGCCTGAGGCTAAATGAGAAGTGAGTGACAACTTACTGTCAGCGTTGCCCTGCTTATCAAGGAACATATCGCGTGACGCGCGCGCCGGTGCCATTTCGCGGAAGTCGATGGCGGTGGTGCGTCCCGATGCGGTGCGTAGCAGCATAAAGCCCCCGCCGCCGAGATTACCGGCCTGCGGATGCGTCACCGCCAGCGCGAAACCCACCGCAACCGCCGCATCCACCGCGTTACCGCCCTGCTTAAGAATATCGACGCCGACTTCTGTCGCCATCGCATCCACCGATGCCACCATGCCATGTTTGGCTTTTACCGGGTGAAAGGTATCACTATCAACGCCATACGAAACCGGCGGCGCGTTGGCGGGCGCAGCGTGTGCGCCCTGCACCACGGTAAAACTCATCAATAATGCCCAGCCGAACTGACGCACGTTGCCCTGTATCCTCATCCTGCCACCATCCTTTTAAAGTTATTTATACCCTTCATACTTCAAGGTGCAGATGCGTTGGCTGCTCTCGTTCACCCGAATCACTTACTTATGTAAGCTCATCGGGACTCTCTCGTTTGCCGCCTTCCTGCGCCTCGAATTATTTTGGGTATCCATTTGTTATTTATTGATGCAAGTGTTTGCAAACACGGTAAAAAGCGTAGCAGTAAGCTAAATTCGGCGCACTCCTGGATCATAGGTTTGTGATATCGCATAAACTTATGGCTGCAGCGCGTGTTGCCACTTTGGCAGCATCAGCACACAGCAGGCTGCATGAATGGAGGAAGACCATGAACAAATGGCTAATTGTGATCGCAGCATTGCTGCCGTTAAGCAGCATGGCAAATACGTTGAACAGCACCAACGATCCGAACAAACCCGGCTTCAACCCGAGCCAGCAGCGGATGCAGTCGCAGATGCAGAATCAGCAGCAACAGCAGAAGCTCAGGTTGCAGCAGAATCAGCAGCAGCAAAGTCAGGATGTCCAGCGCAAGGTGCAGGAACAGCGGGATAGCGCCCAGCAGCGGGTGATTCAGTCGCAGCCGGGCCAGAAACAGCAGCAGAACTAGCGGAAGTCGGGACCGATAATATCGATGCGGTCGGTGCAGATAGCATCGACGCCCCAACTCAACAGCTCGCGCGCCCGCGCGGGCTGATTCACGGTATACACCAGAATATGCAGACCGGCCGCTTTCAGCTGCGCGGTGCGTTCGGCGTCGAGTAATTTGTGGTTGAGATGGATCGACACGCAATCCAGACGCGCCGTCAGCGCCTGCCAATCGTCGTGCCACTCATCCAGCAGCAACCCGCGCGGCAGTTCAGGTGCTGACTCCATTACCGCCTCCAGCGCAGCGTAAGAGAAGGAGGAGAGCAGCGGCGCGGTTTGTCCTTGCCACAGTTCGCGTGCGGCCAGCGCCACATTGCGGCCAGTTTCCACCTCCTGCCCGGTGGTGGGTTTGATCTCGATGTTCGCCATCATCTGATGCTGGCGACAACGCTCGGCCACTTCGCTCAGCAGCGCCAGCGGTTCGCCTTCGTAATCGCGGCTAAACCAGCCGCCGGCATCCAGCTGTGACAGCTTATGCCACGACAGCGCGCCCGCCACGCCCCAACCGTTGCTGGTGCGATCCAGCGTATCGTCGTGCAGCAGGAAAATTTGCTTATCTTGCGACAGCTTGGCATCAAACTCGATCATGGTGTGACCGTGCTGCGCGCCGACATCAATTGCCGCGAGGGTATTTTCCGGGGCCAGTTTGCCGCCGCCGCGATGCGCGACAATGTGCGGATAAGGCCAGTTGTGTTGACTCATTCCAGACGCTTTCCATAGGTTGAATCGAAGAAGTGTAACGCATCTGACGGCAGATGCAGCCACAAGGTGCTGCCCGCCAGCGGGCGCTCGCTGTGTGGCAAACGGACCACCATGCGTGCGTTACCGATGCGGCCGTGCGCCAGATTGTCCGCGCCGAGCATCTCCAGCGTTTCAACCACCAGCGGAATGCCGCCCGCATCGCGGCTGCTGAGTTTAATGTGTTCGGGACGAATGCCGAGCGTCAGCAGGCGATTGGCCCATTTGGCTCTGCTCTCGCCCAGCAGCAAGCTGTTAAGCGCATCCAGCGTGAAACGCGTGCCGTCGCTGCTGATTTGCCCTGGCAGCAAATTCATGGCGGGCGCGCCGATAAACGAGGCAACAAACTGGCTGGCCGGACGCTCGTAGACTTCCACCGGCGTGCCCACCTGCTCCACCACGCCTTTGTTCATGACCATTACGCGTTGCGCCAGCGTCATCGCTTCCACCTGGTCGTGCGTCACGTAGATGCTGGTGGTTTTCAGGCGGCGATGCAGCTGTTGCAGCTCAAGACGCATCTGCACGCGCAGGCGCGCATCCAGATTCGACAGCGGCTCATCAAACAGGAAAACCGCCGGTTCACGCACGATAGCGCGCCCCATCGCCACGCGCTGACGCTGTCCGCCCGACAGCTCACGCGGGCGGCGATGCAGCAGATGATCCAGCTCGAGGCTGCGCGCGGCTTCCATCACGCGCTGATCAATCTGCACTTTGCCCATGCCGCGAATTTTCAGGCCATACGCCATGTTTTCGCCCACCGTCATGTGCGGATAGAGCGCGTAGTTCTGGAACACCATGGCGATGCCGCGATCTTTCGGCTCCATGTGGGTGACGCGTTTGTCGTCGATGTAGATGTCGCCCGACGATACGCGCTCAAGGCCCGCCACCATGCGCAGCAGCGTCGATTTACCGCAGCCGGAAGGGCCGACCATCACCATAAATTCGCCATCGTTAATGGTGATATTCAGTGGCTGAATGATCTGATTTTTGCCGTCATACGATTTGGTAACGGTTTGAAGGGTTACGCCTGCCATTTATTTATCACTCTCTACCAGGCCACGCACAAACGCACGTTGCATCACGAGTACCACCACCACCGGTGGAATCAGGGTTAATAACATTGCCGCCATCACTTCATTCCACTGCGTCGGCCCGCCGCTGCTGTTGATCATGCTTTTCACTCCGGCGACGGCGGTGCTGAGGCTGGCATCGTTGATGATCAGCAGCGGCCACAGATATTGGTTCCAGCCGTAGATAAAGGTGATCACGAAGAGCGCGGCGAGATTGGTTTTGGACAGCGGTAACACAATGTCCCAGAAGAAGCGCATCGGGCTGGCACCGTCGATACGCGCCGCCTCAATCAGCTCGTCCGGCAGCGACATAAAGAACTGACGGAACAGGAAAGTGGCCGTCGCCGATGCCATCAGCGGCAGCGTTAAGCCGCTGTAGCTGTCGAGCATATTCAGCGTCGAAATCACTTCCACCGTCGGAAAAATACGCACTTCCACCGGCAACATCAGGGTGATGAAAATCAGCCAGAAAAACAGCGAACGCAGCGGGAAGCGGAACCACACCAGCGCGAAGGCGGAGAGCATCGAGACGCTGATTTTGCCAATAGTGATACCGAGCGCCATCAGCAGGCTGTTGAGCATCATCATGCCAAACGCCGGACCGTTGCCATTCACGCCATGCGTCCAGATGCGCGCGATGTTCTCCCACAAATGCGTGCCCGGCAGCAGCGTCATCGGCACCTGATACACCGCCTCGTTATCCAGCGTCGCCGCGACAAAAGCGATGTAGAGCGGGAACAGAATGGTCAGCACGCCCAGCACCAGCAAGGTATGGCTGAAGATGTCCAGCCCGCGTCGATTCTCAATCATTGGTATTGCACCTTACGCTCGACAAAGCGGAATTGCAGGATAGTCAGGCCAATCACCAGCAGCATCAGCACCACCGATTGCGCGGCGGAGGATGAGAGATCCAGCCCGGTGAAGCCTTCGCGATAGATTTTGTAGATCAGCGTAGTGGTGGCCTGCACCGGACCGCCGCCGGTGGCGGCATCGATCACCGGGAAGGTATCGAAGAAGGCGTACACCAGATTGACCACCAGCAGGAAAAAGCTCACCGGCGTAATCAGCGGCAGGGATAAATTGAAGAAGCGACGCACCGGACCGGCGCCATCGATCGCCGCCGCTTCCACCAGCGATTTGGGAATCGACTGCAGCGCGGCAAAGAAAAACAGGAAGTTGTAGCTCATTTGCTGCCAGATCGACGCCAGCACAATCAGGAACATCGCCTGACCGCTGTTTTGCGCGTAGTTCCAGTTGTAGCCCATTTGGTTCAGCAGATGGCTGAACAAACCGAGGCCCGGATTAAACAGGAACATCCACAGCACCGCCGCTACTACCGGCGCCACCGCGTATGGCAGCAGCAGCAAGGTTTGGTAAAGCTTGCGCAGGCGAATCACGTAATCCACCAGCGCCGCCAGCAGCAGGGAAAAGGTCATACCGCAAATCGTGACCAGCGCACTGAATTCAATGGTGGTCCAAAAGGACGCCAGATAGTACTCGTCGCTGAACAGGCGTTTAAAGTTCGCCATTCCGACGAATGTGCTGGAGATGCCAAAAGGATCAATGCTTTGCAGCGAATACCACAAGGCTTCACCGGCTGGCCACAGAAAGAAGATGGCCGTGATCACCAGTTGCGGCAGCAGCAGCAAATAGGGCAGAAAACGGGAGCGAAATACCGGGCGCGATGAGGACATAGCAGGCTCAATCCAGGAGAAAAATCGGGGCGAACGCCAGGCGTCGGCCCCGAGATAACAGCGTTACTTCACTTGCTGCTCAAAACGGCGCAGCAGTTCGTTACCGCGTTTCACAGCGTTATCCAGCGCGGCTTGCGGCGCCTGTTTGCCGGTCCACACGCCTTCCAGCTCTTCGTCCACGATGGTACGAATCTGTGGCATGTTGCCCAGACGCATGCCTTTGGTGAACGGCAGCGGATCTTTGTTCAGCATCTGACGCGTAGCGATGTCTGCGCCGGGGTTCTTATCATAGAAGCCCTGTTGCTTAGTCAGTTCGTATGCGGCGGTGGTGATAGGCAGGTAACCGGTTTTCTGATGCCATTCGGCAGCGATTTCCGGCTGTGCGAGGAACTTCATGAACTCCGCCGCGCCTTTGTAGGTGTTGGCATCTTTGCCTTTCATCACCCACAGGCTCGCGCCGCCAATGATGGCGTTTTGCGGTGCATTTGGAACGGTTTCATCGTACGGCATCATGCCAACGCCGAAGTTAAATTTGGCGTAGTGTTTGATATCGGCCAGCGAACCGGACGACGCGGTGGTGATGCCGCAATCGCCGTTGTAGAACTTGGCGGTGGATTCATCTTTGCGACCGAAGTAGGTGAAATCCCCCTTCTTGTTCATCGCTTCCAGCATTTCGATATGGCGCACCTGCACCGGCTTGTTGAACTCCAGCACCGCATCGGTACCGTCAAAGCCGTTGTTTTTGGTGGCGACCGGCAACGCGTGCCAGGCGCTGAAGTTTTCAATCTGAATCCAGCCCTGCCAGCCGCTGGCGTAACCGCAGGTCAGGCCCGCTTTGCGCAGCGCTTCGGCGTCTTTCGCCAGCTCCTGCCAGGTTTTTGGTGGCTGATCCGGGTTCAGACCGGCTTTTTTGAACGCATCTTTGTTGTAGTACAGCACCGGCGTGGAGCTGTTGAACGGCTGCGAGATCAGCTGGCCTTTGCTGTCGCTGTAGTAACCGGCAACGGCTGGCACGAACTGCCTGGGATCCATTTGCATGCCGGCGTCTTTAAACACCTGGTTGACCGGCACGATAGCTTTTGACGCCATCATGGTCGCCGTACCGACTTCATACACCTGCAGCAGCGCAGGTGCTTTACCGGCGCGCACTGCCGCGATACCCGCCGCTAAGCTCTGCTCGTAGTTGCCTTTGTAAGTCGGAACGATTTTGTAATCGGGATGAGCCTGGTTAAAACGTTGTGCCAGAGAATCAACTTCTTTGCCTAACTCGCCTTCCATTGAGTGCCAGAAAGGGATCTCAGTTGCAGCCAGCGCATTACCGCTGAGCGCCAGACCGAGCAAGACACTCATCAGGCGGGGACGAAGCGTAAAAGCGGACATAAGGTTTTTCCTGTGCTGTTAAGTACGCGCGAATGCGCGCATTTTTTAGTTCGCGACGTAACATGACACGGGGAAATGACGGATTAATAACAGGTTTATGACGGGGATGTGACAGGTGGGTTGGGAGTGCTGGCTGGTACGTGCTGGCTGTCCCCCTCCTCGGTCCTCCCCCATTAATGGGGGAGGAAGATGCTGCTATATGTGAGTTGGGAGTGGCATGTGGCAGCGTCTCCTTCCCCCGCTTGCGGGGGAAGGCCGGGATGGGGGACAGCGAGCACCAACTTACGCGCCTAAATAAGCACTCCGCACCGCTTCGTTGGACAGCAGCGCTTCGCCGCTATCCTCCAGCACCACGTGGCCGTTCTCCAGCACATAGCCGCGATCTGCCAGCTTCAGCGCCTGATTGGCGTTCTGCTCGACGAGGAAGATGGTCATGCCCTCTTTACGCAGCTGCTCAATGGTGTCGAAGATCTGCTGAATGATAATCGGCGCCAAACCCAACGACGGCTCATCCAGCAGCAGCAAACGCGGCTGGCTCATCAACGCGCGACCAATCGCCAGCATCTGCTGCTCACCGCCAGACATGGTGCCCGCGCGCTGTGCTTTACGTTCTGCCAGCCGTGAAAACAGCTGATAAACGCGATCGATACGCTCCAGATACTGCTGACGCGTGGCGAAAAAACCGCCCATCGCCAGGTTCTCTTCCACCGTCATGCGCGAAAACACCCGACGGCCTTCCGGCACGATGGCAATCGCTTCACGCATGATTTTCGCGGTTTGCCAGTCGGTGATCGTTTTACCATCAAAGGTGATGGTACCGCTGGTGGCGCGTGGTTCGCCACACAAAGTGCCGAGCAACGTGGTTTTACCCGCGCCGTTGGCACCGATCAGCGTGACGATTTCACCCTGATTAATGTGCAGGTTGATGTTGTGCAGCGCCTGAATCGGACCGTAATGGGCGCTGACACCCTGCAAGGTTAAAATCGGGTTTGCCATATTACGCCTCACCTAAATAAGCACGGATCACATCCGGATTGTTACGCACCTGTTCCGGTGTGCCGTTAGCCAGCGGCGTTCCCTGATTTACCACGTAAATGCGGTCAGAAATGCCCATCACCAACTTCATATCGTGTTCAATCAGCAGCACGGAAACCTTGTGCTCACCGCGCAGTTCGGCGATCAGCTCATCGAGTTCGTGCGTTTCACGCGGGTTAAGACCCGCCGCCGGCTCATCCAGCATCAGGATTTCCGGACGCGTCACCATGCAGCGCGCAATCTCCAGACGACGCTGCTGACCATAAGCAAGGTTTCCCGCCTGACGGTTAGCCAGATCCAGCAAACCGATGCGTTCAAGCCAGGTTGCCGCGCGATCCAGCGCTTCGCTCTCACCGCGACGGAAAGCCGGGGTTTTGAACAAGCCGGAGAACACGCCGCTTTTCAGGTGCTGATGTTGTGCCACCAGCAGGTTCTCAATCACCGTCATTTCACGGAACAGACGCACATGCTGGAAGGTACGCACAATGCCCATGCGCGCAATCTTCTGGCCTGGCAAACCTTGCAGTTGTTGATCGCGCAGTTTGATGGTGCCGCCGGTCGGTTTGTAGAAACCGGTCAGGCAGTTGAACACCGTGGTTTTACCGGCACCGTTCGGACCGATCAGCGAAACAATTTCCTGTGGATGCAGCTCAAGCGCCACGTTGTTGACGGCTAACAGGCCGCCGAAGCGCATCATCAGGCCTTCAACGGCTAATAAAGGCTGACTCATGCCTGCTCTCCTTGTTTACTGCTTTTCATCTTCAGATGCGGACGCTTCATCGGCAGCAGACCTTGCGGACGCCAGATCATCATCAGCACCATCAAACCGCCGAGCACCAGCATGCTGTACTCGTTCAAATCACGCATCAGCTCGCGTGATACCACCAGCAGAATCGCTGCAAGGATCACTGCCAGCTGCGAACCCATGCCGCCCAACACCACAATCGCCAGCACAAAGGCCGATTCGACGAAGGTGAAGGATTCCGGGCTGACGAAGCCCTGACGAGCGGCGAACAGCGTCCCCGCGAAGCCTGCGAACACGGCGCTGATGGTGAAAGCGGTCAGCTTGATGCGCGTTGGGCTCAGGCCGAGCGAACGGCAGGCGATCTCATCTTCACGCAGCGCTTCCCACGCGCGGCCCAGCGGCATACGCAGCAAACGGTTGATCACAAACAGCGTCAGCACCACCAGCAGCAGCGCCACCAGATAGAGGAAAATCACGCGGTCGCTGGGATCGTATTTCAGGCCAAAGAAATCATGGAAAGTGCTCCAGCCGCCTTCACTGACGCGGCGGCCAAACTCCAGACCAAACAGACTTGGCTTGGGAATCTGCGCGATGCCGTTCGGGCCGCCGGTGATCGCGGTATTATTCAGCAGCAGAATACGCACGATTTCACCGAAGCCGAGCGTGACGATCGCCAGATAGTCACCGCGCAGGCGCAGCACCGGGAAGCCGAGCATCAGGCCAAACGCACCGGCGACTAAACCGGCCAGCGGCAGACTTTCCCAGAAACCAAAACCGTAATAGTGATTAAGCAACGCGAAGGTGTAAGCGCCGATGGCGTAGAAACCGCCGTAGCCCAGCACCAGCAAACCAGACAAACCCACCACCACGTTCAATCCGAGCCCGAGCATTACGTAGATCAGCGTCAGCGTGGCTATATCGACGCTGCCGCGCGAGACCAGAAACGGCCAGATAACGGCGGCGGCAATCACCAGCGCCATCAACAGCTTCTGCTTTGGCGTTGATCCATCAAAACCCGGCAGAACAAAACCTTTGCCGCTGCGTTTGAATTTGCCCTGCACCAGCGGACGCAGCAGCTGGAAGACAAACACCACCGCACAACCCATGAAAATCCAGTTCCAGCGCACCGCGCCCGCATTGGCGACCACCAGTTTGGTGCCGTCCAGATCGAGGCGCACGCCCATAAAGAAGGTAGCGAGAATCAGCAACATCACCGTGGAGATCACGGCGTTGACCAAACCGAGGCGTTTCATACTTTCTCCACCTCCGGACGGCCAAGAATCCCGGTTGGCATCACCAGCAGCACCACAATCAGCAGCGCGAAGGAGACCACATCTTTATACTCGGTCGACAGATACGCCGAGGTTAGCGCTTCTGCAATGCCCAGCACCAGGCCGCCAATCATCGCGCCTGGAATACTGCCGATACCGCCTAATACCGCGGCGGTGAAGGCTTTCATCCCGGCCATAAAGCCAATGAATGGGTTAATGGAGCCGTAGAATTGACCGAGCAATACGCCCGCCACCGCGGCCATCGCCGCACCAATGATAAAGGTGAGAGAGATAACGCGATCGGTGTTGATACCCAGCAGGCTGGCCATTTTCAGGTCTTCTGCACAGGCGCGGCAGGCGCGGCCCATGCGTGAATAACGGATGAACAGCGTCAGCGCCAGCATCGACAGGAAGGTCACCACCCAAATCACCAGTTGCATGGTGGAGAGCGTGGCCGCAAAGCCGTTGCTTTCGCCCAGCGTCCACTGGCCGGTGATCAGGCTTGGCAGCGCAAGATCGCGCGAGCCTTGCGTCAGGCTGACGTAGTTTTGCAGGAAGATCGACATCCCGATCGCGGAGATCAGCGCGATCAGGCGCTTAGACGATCGCACCGGCCGGTACGCCACGCGCTCGATGCTCCAGCCATAGGCGCTGGAGATGATCACCGCCATCACGAAACCGGCGGCGATCATCAGCCACGAGGTATCGATGCCCATCATCATCAGGGCGGCAATCACGATAAAGGAGACATAGCTACCGATCATATACACCTCGCCGTGGGCGAAGTTGATCATGCCGATAATGCCGTAAACCATGGTGTAACCGATGGCGATCAGCGCGTAGGTGCTCCCGAGGGTCACCCCGTTGAACATCTGCTGAATAAAATAGAGAAACTGCTCGGACATAGTGAGGACCTGCTCTGGAGCTGAATAATTCCCTCTCCCGCGTGCGGGAAAGGGAATTTTGGGGGATTACTTAACTGCGGTAGAAGAGCCGTCTTTGTGCCATTTGAAGACACCAAATTCGAAGCCCTTCAGGTCACCTTTCTCATCCCAGTTCAGGTTGCCCATCACGGTTGGAACGGCAGCGCCCTCTTTCAGGTTCTTCGCAATTGCATCAGGCTCATCGCTCTTGCTGCGTTCGATTCCGGCCACCAGCGACTGAATCGCCGCGTAGGTGGTCCAGACGAACGGACCGGTTGGATCTTTGCGGTTAGACGCGGTGTTGGCTTTAATCGCATCAACAATCGCCTTGTTCTCTGGCAGCTGGTCATAACGTTTCGGCAGGGTCACGAACAGGCCTTCAGACGCATCGCCAGCGATGTTAGACAGGGAAGCGTTGCCCACGCCTTCCGGCCCCATGAAACCGGCATTCAGGCCAGCGGATTTTGCCTGACGCAGAATCTGGCCCAGCTCCGGGTAATAGCCACCGTAGTAAACGAAATCGACGTTTTCTTTCTTCAGACGCGCAATCAGCGTGGAGAAGTCTTTATCACCGGCGGTGATACCTTCAAACAGCACCACGTTGCCGCCTTTGGCTTTCAGGGTTTTCTGCACCGATTCCGCCAGACCCTGACCATATTGCTGTTTGTCATGCACCACAGCGATACGTTTTGGTTTGATGTGGTCGAGGATGTAGGTCGCCGCCGTTGGGCCCTGATCGGAATCCAGACCGGTAGTACGCAGCACGTCAGCATAGCCACGTGCAGTCAGTTCAGGCGCGGTAGCGGCTGGGGTGATCATCAGCACGCCTTCGTCGTTATAGATGTCTGAAGCTGGCTGAGTAGAGGAGGAGCACAGATGGCCGATAACGTATTTGATGCCGTCGTTAACCACTTTGTTGGCAACCGCAACCGCTTGTTTCGGGTCACAGGCATCGTCATATTCCACGCCAACCAGTTTGTCACCGTTAACGCCGCCTTTGGCGTTGATGTCCTTAATCGCCTGCGCGGCACCGGTAAACTGCATGTCACCGTACTGCGCGACCGGACCGGTTGATGCGCCTACGATGGCAATTTTGATGTCTTTAGCCAGCGCCGCATGGCTCATCGCCAGGGCAACGCAGCCCGCCAGTAATGCGCGTCCTTTACTCATTTTCATGCGAACTTCCCCATCTGTTGTGTCGTGTTTGTTGTGATTGTTTATTTTCTGCCAGTCAAAGAGGAAAACTCATTCTGCAATAATGGGTTAGCGCGCTTTTCTGGCATTTATAGGTAATAAGGCTTTATTTTTCAGGTTATTAAACAGGAACTTTCTTCTGTAAATCAACTGACATATTCAGAATTGACTGAGTGGATCAGCAGAATCGTCTGGTTGTTATGGCCGATTTTTCAGCAGGATACCAGCGCGTTATGCTGGCTTTTTCAACTATCGTTGATGGCTTACTCCACAATCCTGGCAAACTGACCGGCATTTGACCTATTTTCATCAGAAAAAAGTGACAGCGCTCTGACTGTCTAAATTCGCTACACTATCGCCTTTGCACTAGTACAGGTATTAGGTATGAAGCTGACAATCCAGCGCTTAGCATCGTTAACCGCTCAGGATCGTATCGATTTAGCTAAAGTCTGGCCGGAAATCGATATTGTGCAACTGGAAGCACAACTCAGCGACACGCAGCGTTTGTATGCGGCGCGTTTTAACGACCGATTACTGGCGGCGCTGCAGCTGACCCTCAGCGGCACGCAGGGGAAAATCATCCACCTCAACGTTCGCGAAGTCACGCGTCGACGTGGCGTGGGGCAATACTTGCTGGAAGAGACAATCGCGCAGAATAGCGCGTTAGCAGATTGGTGGATTGCCGATGACGGCGACGCCGATCAGGGGGTGCGTGCGGCGTTTATGCAGGCTTGTGGTTTTCGTGCGCAGGCTGATGGTTGGGTACGTTGAAAGGATGTCGCGCGGAATGTCTGAACGTGATGCGTAGCGACCAGGTAATAAAAAGGGCGACTTAAAAGTCGCCCCGTTTTTCCACCCGATCACTATCAGGCTTCAATCGCCACACGCAGTTTCTTCATGGCGTTCTTTTCCAGCTGACGCACGCGCTCCGCAGAGACGCCGTATTTGTCGGCCAACTCCTGCAGCGTGGTTTTGTTGTCATCGTCCAGCCAGCGGGCACGGATAATGTCCTGACTACGCTCGTCAAGGCTCAGCATCGCATCGCTCAGCTTGTCAGCCGCATGTGCATCCCAGTTGTCCTCTTCGATGCCATCGGCAAAGTCAGAGGTTTTATCCTGCAGATACAGCACCGGCGCCATCGCTTTGCCTTCGCCTGCTTCGTCATCAGATGACATGTCGAAAGTCATATCCTGCGCAGCCATGCGCGATTCCATTTCCAGCACGTCTTTACTGCTCACGCCCAGCTCGCGTGCGACCATTTCCACTTCGTCCTGGTTAAACCAACCGAGACGCTGTTTGCTTTTACGCAGGTTAAAGAACAGCTTGCGCTGCGCTTTGGTAGTCGCGACTTTCACGATACGCCAGTTACGCAGCACGTATTCGTGAATCTCTGCTTTAATCCAGTGCACGGCAAACGACACCAGACGCACGCCGACTTCAGGGTTGAAGCGACGCACCGCCTTCATCAGGCCGATGTTACCTTCCTGAATCAGGTCCGCCTGCGGCAAGCCGTAACCGGAGTAGTTACGAGCAATATGAACAACAAAGCGCAGGTGAGACAGGATCAGCGTCTTTGCTGCATCCAGATCGCCCTGGTAATGCAGCCGCTCAGCCAATGCTTTTTCCTCTTCTGCCGTCAGCACCGGCCAGTTGTTGGCAGCCCGAACGTAAGATTCCAGGTTACCCAGAGGAGCAATCGCTAAAGTTTGCATTTCTTTGGTCATTCAAACCCTCACAAATTCAATGGACTTGCTGCACAGTTCCTTGCGCAGACGCTACATTATGTCAACGTCGCGAAAAAACCAGAAGCAATCTGTGCTACTTGGACGACAAAGTTATCCACAAGTTCAATTATAGCAGTGAATATTTTACACACAGATGACGGCGGGGGATATAGGAGAATTCCTCTGCTCCCAGGTCGTCGGCAGCAGAGGAAGAGTATAGCAAAAAACGTTGCTTTTGGTTACTGCGGCGTAAAACGGCGTAAATGTTGCACTGTTGCCAGCCAGGCGGCAATCCAGCCGATGATGGCAGCGATCAGCAGTAACAGCAGCCCTTCATCCCAGGAAAAACCTTCCAGCACAAAGGTGGTACCGAATACGGTTGCTACTTGCGCCACCACCGATTGCAGGCGCAACACCAGCACTTCCGAGAGCAGCAGCGACAGCACCGCGCCGCCCAAACCTAACAGCGCACCGCCGTACAGGAATGGACGCAGGATAAAGCCGTCAGTGGCACCAATCAGCTTCTGCACGTTAATAGTATCGCGCCGCGCAAAGATGCTGAGCCGCACGCTGTTGCCGATCACCAGGAACACCGCAACCACCATCAGCAGGCCAATCATTGAGGCAATCTGTCCCACCAGCCCGGTTAGCGCCGCTAAACGCGCGAACCAGCTGTCATCCATACGCACTTCATCAACGCCCTGCACTTTAGATACGCGATCGCGCAGATTCGCCATGGTGTCCGAATTCTGGAAATTAAGTTTAGGCGTGATGATGGCCACCGCCGGCAGCGGATTCTGCTCCAGCATGTCCATCGAACCACCAAAACCAGACCAGTTGCGGAACTCATTCAACGCTTCTTCACGCGTCAGATAGTTGACGTTGTCCACGCCATCGAGCTGCTTGAGCTGCGCGGTGACATTCTCCGCTGCAGTGTCATCCAGCGCTTTATCCAGATAAACCGTTAGCTGCGGCGCGGGATACCACTGCGTCGCCGCCTGGCTGACGTTCTTCCACACCATGTAGCACACGCTCGGCAGCGTCAGGGAAATGGCGATCACCATCACCGTCAGCAGCGTCGCCAGCGGCTGACGCCACATATCCGACAGCGTGCCGCGCAGCGCATAGCGCCACTGTTCCTGCCAGCCGCCCTTCAGCGCCTTGCTTTTAGAGGGCTGCTTCGCTTTCGGCGCTGGTGCGCGCTTGTTGCGTTTATTGACCATCGTGGCCTCCGTGCAGACGTCCCTGATTGAGCGTCATCACGCGGTAATTCCGGCGTGCAATCAGCCCGACATCGTGCGTTGCCATTAACACCGTAACACCAACGCGGTTGAACTCTTCGAACAGGCGCAAGATATCTTCCGACAGCGCATTGTCGAGGTTCCCGGTGGGTTCATCCGCCAGCAGCACCGCAGGCTTGTTCACCACCGCGCGGGCAATGCCGACGCGCTGCTGTTCACCGCCAGAGAGCTGAATCGGATAGCTTTTCGCTTTGTCGAGCAGGCCGACTTTATCCAGCGCGGCCGACACGCGCCGACGAATATCTTCGCCGCTGGCACCGGAAATGATCAGCGGGATCGCCACGTTGTCGTAGACCGAACGATCCATCAACAAATGGTGATCCTGGAAAATCATGCCGATTTGACGTCGCAGGAAAGGCACTTCGCTGTGACGCAGACGCGAAATATCGTGGCCGCTAAACCAGATCTGCCCAGCGCTAGGGCGCTCAATGCCACAAATCAGCTTTAGTAAGGTACTTTTCCCCGCACCGGAATGGCCGGTCAGGAACGCCATTTCGCCGGGACGCAGATGGAAATCCACTCCCTGCAGCGCCTGACGTCCTCCCAGGTAAGCTTTACTGACCTCTTCAAAGCGAATCATCCCAATCATTCCTCTCGGGCAAACAGTGCCTCAATAAAGTCTGCGGCCTTAAACGGCCGTAAATCCTCGATGCCTTCCCCAACACCGATATAACGAATCGGAATGCCGAACTGATCGGCAACCGAGAAGATCACGCCGCCTTTGGCGGTTCCATCCAGTTTCGTCAGGGTGATGCCGGTCAGGCCCACCGCTTCATGGAACAGTTTGGCCTGGCTGATAGCGTTTTGCCCGGTGCTGGCGTCGAGCGTCAGCATCACTTCATGCGGCGCATCTTCGTCCAGCTTCTTCATCACGCGGGTAATTTTCTTCAGCTCTTCCATCAGGTGCGATTTGTTCTGCAGACGACCCGCGGTATCGGCGATCAGTACATCCACATTGCGCGACTTGGCCGCCTGGATGGCGTCAAAAATCACCGAGGCAGAATCTGCGCCGGTATGCTGCGCCACCACAGGAATGTTGTTGCGCTGGCCCCAAACCTGCAGCTGCTCAACGGCGGCGGCACGGAAGGTATCGCCCGCTGCCAGCATCACCGATTTGCCCTGCGCCTGATACTGACGCGCCAGCTTACCGATGGTGGTGGTTTTACCCACGCCGTTGACGCCCACCATCAGGATGACGAATGGCATTTTGCCACCCACTTCCAGCGGCTGATCCACTTTTTCCAGAATACCGGACATTTCCGCTTTCAGCAGGCCATACAGCGCTTCCGCATCGCGTAGCTGCTTGCGGTTGGCCTGTTGTGTCAGATTGGTGATGATGCGGCGGGTGGTTTCGACGCCAACGTCGGCAATCAGCAGCTGCTCTTCCAGCTCTTCAAACAGATCGTCATCGATTTTCTTGCCGCGGAACAGGCTGAGAAAGCCCGAACCGAGGTTTTCGCGGGTTTTTACCAGGCTGCGTTTCAGTCGGGCGAAGAAGCCCTCTTTGGTCGGACGCTCCTGCTCCTGCGCGATGATTGGCGCAGCCGCCAGCGGCAGATCGCTCACGGTATCCTGCGTGGCTTCGGCTAGCTCAGCATCTTCCGCATAGGTTTCCGCTAACGCCAGCGCTTCCAGTTCTTCGTCAGTTAATGGCGCTTCTTCGTGCAGTTCAGGCTCATCAAGCGCCAGCTCTTCCAGCTGCGGCTCTTCTTCAATCGGTACCACATCCGGCGCTGCTATCTCTTCTGGCAGCACCTCTTCAACGATTGCGGTAACCGGCTCAGGTTCCTGCGGCTCGATAACCGGCTCTTCAATCAGTTCCGGTTCAACCTGCTGCTGTTCCGCCACCTGTTCGGTGACGGCGACGGTTTCAACAGCCTGCGCTTCGGCGCGATCGAGCGCACTCTCTTCAACGGCAGGCTCAGCGACCACCTCGGCAGTTTGCTGCTGCTCTTCAGCAGGTTGTTGCGTCTCTTCTTCTTTGCCAAAGCCTAACCAGGAAAAAAAGCCGCGTTTTTTCTCTTTTGCCATTGTGTGACCCTACTCCTCGATGGCTTATTCCCGGTAGCACGCTTGTTCCCAGGGGATAAAATATTCAATTTTAAGCGGGTGAGCGGCGTAAAAATCAGGTAATTACGCGCGCTATACCAACTCAGTAGTCTAACACTTTCCAGCCAGCGCACCACAGCACCCTTTTTTAACGTTTCTTCTGCCCGCTACGCCCGTTAAACTACGCAACAAAATATGACGAGTTGTGAGCGAAATGAGTAAATCCCCCCGCAGCAGCAGCGCTGGCCAGATCCGCATCATTGGCGGTCAGTGGCGCGGCCGTAAATTACCGGTGCCGGATAGCGCAGGTTTGCGCCCGACCACCGATCGTGTACGTGAAACCCTGTTCAACTGGCTGGCACCGGATATTCAGGAAGCGCGCTGCCTCGATTGCTTCGCCGGCAGCGGCGCGTTAGGGCTGGAAGCGCTGTCTCGCTATGCAGCGTCGGCCACGCTGCTGGAGCTGGAGCGTTCGGTGGCGCAACAGCTGTCACAGAATCTGCAAACGCTGCGTGCTACGCAGGCAAAAGTGGTGCAAACCAACACGCTGCAGTGGTTAAGCCAGCCGGGCGAGCCGTTTGACGTGGTGTTTGTTGACCCGCCTTTCCGTAAAGGGCTGTTACAGGAAACATTGTCGCTGCTGGAGCAAAATGGCTGGTTAGCGGCTGAAGCGTTGATCTATGTTGAGAGCGAAGTGGAAAACGGCGCGCCTTTCGCACCCGCAAATTGGGATTTGTACCGCGAGAAGATTGCCGGTCAGGTGGCTTATCGCTTATATCAACGCCAACAGGAGACGCATGATGTGGCTTAATTTGGGACGTTTGCTGATGATTTGCGTCTGGGCCTTTTTATTGCTCAATCTGGTGCAACCTTTCCCAACGCCGCTGCGCTATTTCGTGCACGTGGCGCTGTTCTTTATGGTGATTATGCACGGCCTGCAGCTGGTGTTGCTGCGCGCCACCCAGCCAAAAGACGCCCCAAAACTAAGCGGCGTAACCCAGGCGAAGATCTTCTTTTTTGGCGTGTTTGAGCTGCTGGCGTGGCAGAAAAAGCATTATCCGAAGATGTAGTTTCGTGCGGTTTATAGCCAGGTCGCCATGAGTGAACTGAACCCCATAACCTGGACCGTTTAGTTAAAGCGCTGCGTAATGCTGAGTCCTGTACGCTACCGGACTCAGCCCACCCAACCCCATTTTTATCCGCTTAGTATTCCAGAAGTGGATATAGTC
>Ga0207696_1000559_pt1 | contig 29518 bp, 21 predicted proteins | sample KBSS54metaG_FD_184403 | JGI IMG/M metagenome (GOLD analysis project Ga0207696, IMG submission 184403) | Switchgrass rhizosphere microbial communities from Kellogg Biological Station, Michigan, USA - KBS S5-4 metaG (SPAdes) (version 2) | ecosystem: Host-associated > Plants > Roots > Rhizosphere >...
GCTGCAACCCGGACATCGACAGCTATTCGGCGTTTCTGGAAGCGGATCGCGTCACGACCACGGGTCTGGCGGGTTATCTGAAGGAACGCGGGATCGACACGGTGTACATGGTCGGTCTTGCGCTGGATTTCTGCGTGATGTTCTCCGCGCTGGACGCGCGGGCGGCGGGGTTCAATGCATTTGTGGTGCTGGATGCGTGTCGGGCGATTGATTTGAATGGCTCGCTGGCGACGGCGATCGAGCGGATGCAAGTGGCCGGGGTTGGATTGATCCAGTCCACTGAGATCATCTAATCCAGAGCACTGATCGTTCCCACGCTCTGCGTGGGAATGCCGCCATGGACGCTCTGCGTCCACTGTGACGCGGAGCGTCACGGTATGCATTCCCACGCGGAGCGTGGGAACGATCATCAGGTCGGCGTTGGTAGCCAGAGCCTGAACCGCGCCCCACCCAACGGCGAGCCTTCCACTGTCAACGTCCCGCCCTGCGCTTCCAGCGCACGACGGCTGATCGCCAGCCCCAGGCCAAACCCGCCGGTCGCCCGATCGCGACTGCGATCCAGTCGATAGAACGGCTCGAAAATCCGCTCCCGCTCGTCTTCCGGAATGCCGATCCCGTCGTCATCCACCCAGATCTCACAGCCCTTCGGACAAACCTGCACGCCAATCTGAATGCGCTTCTCGCAGTAACGCATGGCGTTGCGCAACAGGTTCTGAATCGCTCGGGCCGTCAGGCGCGGGTCGAGGGAGAAGCGTTCCAGCTGGTTGTGCAGCAGCACATCGATGACGATTTCCGGGGATTCCAGTTCTTCGTCGACGCTGCCCAGAATGCTGTCGATGAACTCGTCCAGCGACACTTCGACCTGCTCCGGCAACTTCGCCGGGTTCTGCAGGCGACTGTAGGACAGCAACTCCAGCACCAACTCATCCAGTTCGCGAATGTGCGCAACCAGCCCTTGCAGGCGTTCGCGGCTGGCTTGCGGCAAGTCATCGGACAGCGCCAGCGCGAGGCCGAAGTCCAGGCGAGTCAGCGGCGTGCGCAGTTCGTGGGACACGGCGTTGAGCAGGTCACGCTGCTGGTTGAGCAGGTTTTCGATGTCGCCGGCCATGGTGTCGAACACATTGGCCAGACTGCCGATGTTGGAGCTTGCGCCAATCTGCGTGCGCTCGCTCAAATGGCCCTTGCCGAAACGTTCGGCCGTGCCCTTGAGGCGTTCCAGATCGCGCCAGTGCGGGCGAAACCAGAGCAACAGGCACGCCAGCAGACTGGCGCCGATCAGCACGTTGATGCTCCAGTACAACAGGTTCACGTCCATCGGATCCGGCGGCACCACCATCTGCACTGCCATTTCGTCGTTGAGCGGCGTGACCGCCAGCGTGCGCCAGCCCCAGTCGCCCACCCGCACCATGTTTTCGCCGCGCCGCAGACGTTCTTTCTCGATGTCGGTGAAGCCGGGGTCATCGATACGGGCAAGCACGATGTGCAGCGGCTGAAAATCCTTGTCCATCGATGCTGCCAGCGCCGGCCACTGATCCTGCGGCACCGCGCGAAACTGCTTGGTGATCAGCGATTGCAGGCCACGGGAATAGTCGAGGTTGTAGGTGACAAATCGCTGCTTGAACGCCATCACCACCAGATCCGGCACCAGATAGATCGCCGCGCTGTAGGAAACGATCGTCACCAGATAGAGGCGAAACAGGATTCTGAACATCGAATCAGCATTCCCACTCGGAACGGCTGAACAGATAACCCTTGCCCCACACGGTCTTGATCTTGCGCGCCTCGCCGGCGTGGTCGTCGAACTTGCGCCGCAGCTTGGAAATCGCCACGTCCACCGAACGGTCGGTGCCGTTGAACTCGATGCCGCGCAGGCGTTGCAGGATCTGATCGCGGCTCAGCACTTCACCGGCATGACGGGCCAGCACCACCAGCAGGTTGTATTCGCCGCTGGACAGTTCCACCGGTTGCTCGCGCCAGGTCACCGTACGCTCCGACAGGTCGATACACAGGTTGCCCATCAGGATCCGGTCGTTGGCAGTCATTGGCTCGCCGAGGCTGCTGCGGCGCAGCAAGGTGCGCACCCGCGCCAGCAGGACGCGCGGCTCGCAGGGTTTGGTGACGTAATCGTCGGCGCCCATTTCCAGACCCAGCACCTGATCGTGGCTGTCGTCGCGGGCGGTGAGCATCAGGATCGGCAGCGTTGCCGAATCGGCGCGCAACAGGCGGCAGACCTGCAAACCGTCGAGGCCCGGCAGCATGAGGTCGAGAATCACCAGGTCCGGCGGATTGAGCCGCGCCCGTTCGCGCACATGGTCGCCACGGCCGATCACGCTGACGGAGTAACCGTTGCGTTCGAGGTAACTGGAGATCAGTTCGGCGAGGGCGGTGTCGTCTTCGACCAAGAGGATGTTGGGCATTTAGGTGATCCAGAAATACAGTGGCGACCCATCGTCCGCTATCGCGAGCAGGCTCGCTCCCACATTTGGAATGCAATCCCTTGTGGGAGCGAGCCTGCTCGCGATGCTTTATCTGTCGCAATAAATATCAAGGCGTAAAGGATATACGCCCTCACTCGTCCCTGAGCAAAACCCTTACACAATTTCACACAGCGCCTACAAAGCTTCACCGCTACCCTCGGCGACTGTCCGTAGGATGCGCAGATCAATATTGGGGGTTGTACATGTCGAAGAATCTGCTGGCCGGGCTCGGCCTGATCGCATTGGCGCTGACGCTGAGTGCCTGTGATAAATCCTCGAACGCCGAGGAACAGGCGCCGCCGGCCACCGTGCGGATCGAAACCCTTGAGGCGCGCCCCCTGTCGATCAGCAGCGAACTCAGCGGGCGGATTGCCGCGCCGCGCATCGCCGAAGTCCGCGCCCGGGTTGCCGGCGTCGTGCTGCAACGCACCTACCGCGAAGGCAGCGACGTGAAAAAGGGCGACGTGCTGTTCCGCATCGACCCGGCGCCATTCAAGGCTGACCTCGATAGCGCCGAAGCCGCCCTGCGCAAGGCCGAAGCCAACGCGTTCCAGGCAAAGCTGCAGGAACAGCGCTACGCCCAGTTGATCGACGACAAGGCCATCAGCGCTCAGGATTACGATAACGCCCGCGCCAACGCCCGGCAGACCGCCGCCGACGTTGCCGCCAACAAGGCCGCTGTCGAGCGCGCGAAATTGAACCTTGGTTACGCCACCGTCACCGCGCCGATTTCCGGCCGCGTCGGTCGTGCCCTGGTGACCGAAGGCGCACTGGTCGGCCAGAACGAAACCACGCCCATGGCGCTGATCCAGCAACTGAACCCGATCCACGCCGACCTCACCCAGTCGACCCGCGAACTCAACGAACTGCGCCGGGCCTTCCGTTCCGGCCAGTTGCAGCAGGTCGGCCAGGATCAGGTCAAGGCCACGCTGATCCAGGACGACGGCAGCCTCTATCCGTTGCCGGGCAAACTGCTGTTCAGCGACATCACGGTCGATCCGGGCACCGGTCAGATCATCCTGCGTAGCGAGTTTCCCAACCCGGATCTCGATCTGCTGCCCGGCAGCTACGTTCGCGTTCGCCTGGAACAAGGCGTGATTCAACACGGCCTGACCGTGCCGCAACGTGCGGTGCAGCGTGACAGCGCCGGTGTAGCGCAAGTCCTGACCGTCGACGATCAGATGCGCGTCGCCCAACAGCCGGTTCAGCTTGGCGCTGTGCAGAACGACCGTTGGATCGTCACCGGAGGCCTGAAGGCCGGCGACCGCATTGTCATCGAAGGCCTGCAACACGCCCGTCCGGGCGAAGTGGTGCAGATCGACGACACCCCTCTTCCACTTGCCCAGACCTCTGGTCAGTAAGCAGGACGCTCTTCTATGCCGCAGTTCTTTATCGACCGCCCGGTGTTCGCCTGGGTCGTCGCGTTGTTCATCCTGTTGGCCGGCGCGCTGGCCATCCCGCAATTGCCGGTGGCGCAATACCCCGACGTCGCGCCGCCGCAGATCGAAATCTATGCCGTGTACCCGGGCGCCTCGGCGCAGACCGTTGACGAAAGCGTGGTCAGCCTGATCGAGGAAGAGCTCAACGGCGCCGATCACCTGCTGTATTTCGAGTCGCAGAGCAGCCTCGGCAGCGCCACGATCAAGGCCACTTTCCAGCCGGGTACCAACCCGGAACTGGCGCAGGTTGACGTGCAAAACCGTCTCAAAGTGGTCGAGTCGCGCCTGCCGCAAGCGGTCAACCAGCAAGGCTTGCAGGTGGAGAAAGTCTCCGCCGGTTTCCTGTTGCTGATCACTCTGACCTCCAGCGACGGCAAGCTTGATGACGTAGCGCTCAGCGATTATCTGGCGCGTAACGTGATGAACGAGATCAAACGCATCGACGGCGTCGGCAAGGCCCAGTTGTATGGCGCCGAACGGGCGATGCGGATCTGGGTCGATCCGCAGAAGCTGATCGGTTTCAACCTGACGCCGGCCGACGTCAACGCCGCCATCGTCGCGCAAAACGCTCAAGTTTCGGCGGGCAGCATTGGCGATCTGCCAAACCCGAGCACTCAGGAAATCACCGCGACGATTCTGGTCAAGGGTCAGCTTTCGACGCCGGAAGAGTTTGCCGACATCGTGCTCAAGGCCAACCCGGACGGCTCCACCGTGCGCATCAAGGATGTGGCGCGGGTCGAGATCGGCAGCCAGGAATACCAGTTCGGCACACGTCTGAACGGCAAGCCGTCCACCGCCGTCGGCGTGCAGCTGGCGCCGGGCGCTAACGCCCTCAGCACCGCGACCCTGATCCGGGCGAAAATGGATGAACTGTCGCGCTACTTCCCGGCAGGCGTGGAATACAAGATTCCCTACGACACTTCGCCGTTCGTGAAAGTCTCGATCACCAAAGTGGTCTACACCCTCGGCGAGGCGATGTTGCTGGTGTTTGCGGTGATGTTCCTGTTCCTGCAGAACATCCGCTACACACTGATCCCGACGCTGGTGGTGCCGGTGGCGCTGATGGGTACCTTCGCGACCATGCTTGCGCTGGGTTTCTCGATCAACGTGCTGACCATGTTCGGCATGGTGCTGGCCATCGGCATTCTGGTGGACGACGCCATCGTGGTGGTGGAGAACGTCGAGCGGATCATGGCCACCGAAGGCCTGTCACCGAAAGAGGCGACGCGCAAGGCGATGACCCAGATCACCGGCGCGATCATCGGCATCACGCTGGTATTGGTGGCGGTGTTCATTCCGATGGCGTTCATGCAGGGTTCGGTGGGCGTCATCTATCGCCAGTTCTCACTGTCGATGGCCACTTCGATTTTGTTCTCGGCCTTCCTTGCCCTGACCTTGACCCCGGCACTGTGCGCAACCTTGCTCAAGCCGATCGCCAAGGGCGAGCACCACGAGAAAACCGGATTCTTCGGCTGGTTCAACCGCCGCTTCGAGCAACTGACTGATCGTTATCAGGGCTGGGTTGGCTACGCGCTGAAACGTACCGGTCGTTATCTGTTGATCTACGTTGTATTGCTGGTGGGTCTGGGCCTGTGCTTCGCGCGCCTGCCCTCCTCGTTCCTGCCGGTTGAAGATCAGGGTTACACCATCACCGACATCCAACTGCCGCCCGGTGCGAGCAAGAACCGTACGGTGCAGGTGGTCGAGCAGATCGAAGCGCACAACGCCGGCGAACCGGGCGTGGGCGACAGCACAGTAATTCTCGGCTTCAGTTTCTCCGGCAGCGGGCAGAACGCCGCGCTGGCGTTCACCACGCTCAAGGACTGGTCGCAGCGTGGCAGCGACGACTCGGCAAGCTCGATTGCCGACCGCGCCAACATCGCCCTCAGCCAGATCAAGGACGCCGTGGCCTTCGCTGTGCTGCCGCCGCCGGTGGACGGCCTCGGTACGTCCAGCGGTTTCGAGTTCCGCTTGCAGGATCGCGGCGGCCTCGGTCATGCGACCCTGATGGAAGCGCGCACCCAGTTGCTCGCCGCCGCCGAGAAAAGCCCGATCCTGATGAACGTGCGGGAAAGCGCGCTGGCCGAAGCACCGCAAGTGCAGCTGGAAGTGGATCGCAAGCAGGCCAATGCCCTGGGGGTTTCGTTCGCCGACGTCGGCAACGTGCTGTCCACCGCCATCGGCTCTTCGTACGTCAATGACTTCCCCAATCAGGGGCGGATGCAACGGGTTGTCGTCCAGGCTGAAGGCGATCGCCGCAGTCAGGTCGATGACCTGCTGAAAATGCACGTGCGCAACGACGCCGGGAAAATGGTGCCGCTGTCGGCGTTCGTCCGAGCCACATGGACCCAGGGCCCGGCGCAACTGACCCGTTACAACGGCTACCCGGCAATCTCGATTTCCGGCGAACCGAAACCCGGCCACAGCACCGGCGAAGCCATGGCGGAAATCGAACGTTTGGTCGCCCAAGGGCCGAAGGGTCTGGGCCAGGAATGGACCGGTCTGTCGCTGCAGGAACGTTTGTCCGGCAGCCAGGCGCCGATTCTGCTCGGGCTGTCGCTGCTGATCGTGTTTCTGTGTCTGGCGGCGTTGTATGAGAGCTGGTCGATTCCGACTTCCGTGCTGCTCGTTGTACCGCTGGGCGTACTCGGCGCGGTGCTGGCGGTGACTTTGCGCGGGATGCCTAACGATGTGTTCTTCAAGGTCGGCCTGATCACCATCATCGGCCTGTCGGCGAAGAACGCGATCCTGATCATCGAGTTTGCCAAGAGCCTGTATGACGAAGGTCATGACCTGATTGACGCCACGCTGCAAGCGGCGCGTCTGCGGTTGCGGCCGATTGTCATGACTTCGCTGGCGTTCATTCTGGGCGTGGTGCCGCTGGCGATTGCCACGGGCGCCAGTTCTGCGAGCCAGCAAGCCATCGGCACCGGAGTGATTGGCGGGATGATTACCGCGACGTTGGCGGTGATTTTTGTGCCGATATTTTTTGTGGTGGTGGTGAAAGCCGTACGTCGCTGGACAGGAAAGAGTTGAACATTCGCTATAAGGAAATACGGTTCTATACCTGTCAAAGTTGACAGGTTCTTCAGAAACTAAAAAGCCCTAGATTGGCTCCTGATTCACTCACGAACAGGAGCCGTCAATGAACATTCAAAAAACCAGTCTAGCGAGCTATTTCACTGCTCAAACAGACGACCCATACGCCGAGAAATTTTCTGCCGACAGATTTTTTATTTCAGGTACTGACACTCCGACTATCAGTGCTCGAATGTCTGTAGAGGATCAGCTTTATACCTATAGAAGAATCGTTATATATCTTAATTCCTACGAAAAAATCGAGAACAAAACCTACGACTTGAGTGCAAGCAATCCTGAGGTGCGTGTCCACTACGTGATAAGCAACGATACGACCACACTGTCGCCTTACGTAGCAGAGAGAGGGTTATTGAAGATCAGCTTTGACCCAGACAAAAACGTTGCAGAAGGCACATTGGATTGCACGGCAAAAGCTCCAACGGGTCAGCAGGTCGTGGTCAGCAAAGGAACGTTTGGCATACAAGATACAGGTTCAAACCATGAATACCTGAATGCCGGCACACATAATGCGACCGGCTCTGCCTCCGCACATGTTGAAATCCCTGACTACGGCAAAAACTTCGAGTATCGGTCGACAAACGCAAGCCTTAATCTGGAACAGAACCATCCAGAACTTGGCAAATCCTGGGTAGTTCATACCGAAGATGTAGGCTCAAGGCCCGATCCACACCACCACGTTCTCACTGTTCGTGCTTCAACAAGCGTCGTCCTGAACAAAACCTATAACCTCGCTGCCGACACCGACAAGGTTCAGGCACTTTTCGTGATGCTTGACGGCAGGATTGATCCCTTCCGTCCAAAAAGTGGTCAGATAACCCTCACCTCCTTACCCGACCCAGAGACTGCAGAGGGAAAGATCGAGGCGACACTCAGCTTCACAGGTATATCAGATGGCGGAATAACCGCAGAGATATCCAATGGCATCCTGTCTGTTGAAAAGTGACAGATTCAGAATGCGATACATCTTGGACGCCTTGCTACCGCCCTCAAGCGTGTATCAAGGCGTTCACCTTTCATAAGACTGCTCTTGACTTTAAACCACTCTGGCGAGCATGGCCGACATCGCTCAAGTTCACAGCACCTGCCAGAACCCACACCCATGCTATGGTTTGCTCGACGCCGTCAACAAAGAGCCGCCCATGCGCTTCCTCGCCCGCACACACCCTCGCCTCTCCGCCGCCGCCCTGTTCGGCCTTGCCGTCGGCCTTCTGGTACCCGCCGATTCCGTCATCAGTAAAATACTCATCGGCTGGAATGCCGGGGTCTGGACCTATCTGGTGCTGATGCTCTGGCTCACCGCCCGGGCGAAGGCGCCGGACGTCAAGCAGATCGCCGTCGTCGAAGATGAAAACGCCGGGCTGGTGCTGTTCGTGGTGTGTATTGCGGCGCTGGCAAGCCTGGCGGCCATCACCCTGGAACTTGTCGGCAGCAAGGACCTGGATACCCACCACAAACTGATGCATTACGGTTTTACCGCATTGACGGTCATCGGCTCATGGCTGCTGATCGGCGTGATTTTCTGCGTCCACTACGCCCGGCTGTTTTACACCTGGGACGGCAAGGAGCCCGCGCTGCGCTTTGCCGATGGCCTGACAACGCCCAACTATTGGGACTTTCTGTACTTCTCGTTCACCATCGGGGTGGCGGTGCAGACGGCGGATGTTGGCGTGGCAACGCGGGAGATACGCAAGATCGTGCTGGCACAGTCGTTGATCGGGTTTGTGTTCAACACCGCGATTCTGGGTTTCTCGATCAACATCGCCGCCGGGCTGTTCGGTTGAGCAAAAAAAACGCCCCGGCATCTCTGCACGGGGCGTTTGTTGTTTCAGCGCATCAGAAGAAGTAACTGACCCGCAGGCTGCCACTCCAGTCCTGATTGACGGTATTACCTTTGCTGCCACCGACCTGACCGGAAACCTGCCAGTTGCGTTGCGCCGGTGTCCATTTCAGACCTGCGCCATATTCAACCCCGCGGCTGGCGCGATCATCATCGAAGCTGTCGTCGTTGATCTTGACCCGGTTGGCTTTGACAAACTCATGGTTGGCGCCCAGCGACAGGCTCGGCTCCAGCAGACTGCCCCTTTCAAGAGCAATGACTCGACCGCCCCTTACTCCGACATTGCCCTGAAGCGAACGCATGGTGTCGGCTTCGACTTCAAGGCCGTTGTCCAATCGATAGCTGTCGCTCTGGGTCACGCCGGTCGATACCCGAACCTGCGGCTCGACAAACCAGTCGTCTTTCAGGCGAATATGCTTGCCCACCGCCACCGAACCGCTGGCACCCAAAGTCTTGTAGCCGCCCTTGGCCCGCGTGCCGTCGCTCATGGTGACCTTGGCCTTGTTGTCAAACTGGTTGATCTTGGCCATGACGTTGACGAACACACCGCTTTCAACGGCGTAGGTGCTGCCGTAGACGCCAGCATTCAGACTGTCGACCGTTGCGTTAGAGCCGTATTTGAGGTCCATGTTTGTGTGGCTGGCGCCCACAAAACCACCGATGACCCAGGCACGGCCAGCGATATACACCGTGGTATCGGCACCACCGGTGATGCTGTTCGTGTTCTGGCTGTAGCCATTGCCATAGGCATTTTTGACGCTGTACTGGTTGCCATTCGTACGCACCCAGACACTGTTACTCAATTTAGTGGTGTCACTGTCGCTGGCCGCGCGAAGAGAAGCGTCGGGTTGGAGGCTCAATCCACGATCACCGATCTGGTCGCTGAGCATGTTCATTTCCGCGTTCAATACGCTGCGGGCACTGCCGGCCAAAGCCAGGGCGGTGTTGGTCGAAGTGCTGACGGTTTCCTTGTCCGGGGTGAGGTACAGGCCCTGCCCGTCCTGCTTCAGTCGGTAAACGAATGTACCGGCATCCACCGTGTCTTTATTGGCCAGAGTAAAAGCAGCAGTACCGGCGGCAATATTGCCGACTTTCACCGCATCTGCCGTAACCGGCGTAGTCCCCGTAGCCGAGATCAACAATTGGTGACGCCCGGTAGCATTCTCCGCCTCGAAATAATCAGTATTGCCATTACTCAGGTCGGTCCCCATCACGAAGGTGCCGTTACCCGTGAGATTGCCGACTTTCAGATGGAGGAACTGCTCGTTGGTACCCATCTGCACGACACCGTTGTTCATGCCCAGTTGCTGCACGGTGCTGTCGCCGGTCATGGCCCATTGCGCAGCATTGTTGATGGTCAGATTGCCCGAGTTGTTGATCTGACCGGTGAGTACCGAACCGTTGTCCAGCAGCACGCTGCCATTAGTATCGGTAGTGACGTTGCCGGTCAGCGTGCTGCCATTGTTCAGTGAGAGGCTGGCGACATTGTCGACATTGCCGTTGATAACCGAGCCGTTGTTCAGGCTGACAGTGGCCGCGGTTCCCGCAGCGGCTTGTACATTGCCGTTCAGAACACTGCCTGTGTCGAGCACCGAACGAGCGACATTGCGCAAATCACCTTCGAGCGATGAACCATTGGTCAGTTGCACCAGAGCGGGACTCGCGCTATCCACCAACACGTTTCCAGTCATTGCGCTCGCGTCGAGGCTTACCTGGCCGACATTCTGCAAATCACCATTGAGCGTCGAGGCATTTTGCAAGGTAACGTTGGCCGAGCTGCCGGACTCCACAACAAAGTTGCCCGTGAGGTCGCTGCGATCCGCTTTGAAATTGACTGCGGCCCCATCGTTGACCTCCACCATCGTGCCGTTGGCGCCGATCAGTCGAGTACCGTTGGTAGCGTCGATATTCGCAGTGATTCCTGACCGGTCCTGAAAACCGACAACGATGGCAGCACCCGCTTTACCTTCGACCGTGGTGCTATCCAGTTTTATTGTGGAGGTTCTGACCCCGGCAATTTCACGACCGATTTGTAAACCGTTCAATCCACCGGTAATCGTACTGCCGACAGCATTGAGATCGGCATTGCTCAAGCGAACGCCATAAGCCGTCGAACTGGTGGCCTCGATGGATGAATTCGCAAGATTGATCTGGCTGAACCCGGTCGCCAGAGCGCCACCGTTGAGCGCGACAACAGAACTGTTGTTCGTGAGGAAAACCCTGGAGCCGATCTGCCCCGAATTGTTGCGGATCAGTTGCAGGCCGATGTCGTCGCTGGTGACCGTGCTGTTGTCGAAGTTTGCAGTGCTGTCGTTGACCATTACCGCAAATCCACCGCCGATACGATCAACGGACGCGTTGGTTAGATTGAACGTTGAATTAAGTCTTCCATCGAGGCGCCCCGCACTCCCACCGTTATTGTTGAATGTCGCGCCCTGAGCGGTCACGTCGAGTGCCTGGGCACCGTTGGAAATGAGCGTAGAGCCGGGATCCAACGTCCAGTCTTCGGCGGGTAAATTGTTGTCAATGGTATGAGTCGTGCCGCCAGGAACGGGACCGGCCTGTACGGACGCAGCGAGAAACACAAATGATGAGAGCGCCGAAAGTGCGCATCCTTTGACAATTGTTCTGGAACGCAATGACGACATTGGCATAGGAAAAAACTCTTACATGAAGTTGTCGGAATATCCGCTGAAGCAGGATTTGCGGGGCGGGAGACTACAGACCAACCCCACATACATCTGTAGGACAAGTCCTCTTTTGTAGCCGGACATACCTTCATAACTCGTAAGTGAAACCGTCACCTGGCTCACAGTCTCCCTGTAAGCCAGGCACGGTCGGTAGTTACTTACTCGCTGCCATCGCAGAACTTGCTACTGGTATTGCGCACGTTGACCCTGTGCAGGACTTCCGGTGATTTGTAGAGTGTTCCGGCGATCGTGGTTTCGTACCATACATATACGTAGTTAAAGTTGGGGGTTCCTGGAAATGGCACGATCGGACCTTGCAATGTCTTGAGATAAGTGAAGTTGACATCAAAAATGGTTTGCACCCCGGCAACAACCTGTTTCGTCTCCGAGTGAGGAGTACCGATTGGTGTAGTCATTGCGACGTCGTCATAACCTACGGCATGCAGCGTGATGCTTTGACCTGCCGGCAGCGAACTTTGCCCTTGTGGCACGGCCACACGCCATAGAAGCTCGCCTCCAACCAGGTCGAACGAAGGGCAACTGCATACTCTGTCGGTATTGAAAGTCCTCGCCGCGTGCTCCTCCAGCTTGACCTCATTAGCCTCGAAGTTAACATCGGTCGGGGTTTTCTGTTTGACAGTAGCGTCAACATCCAGATAACGAATGTCGCAATACGCTTTTTTTATACCAGTGCCATGAACAGAGACTGTAGCGAAGTCTACATATATTGAGGCCTCTGTATCGGTCGGCTCAATGGTTGTATCCCCCATGAACTTTTCGTTGTAATGGAAGCCCACCGTTGCAGTACCGGACAGTGGATCACCAACGTCCATTTCCCACATTTTGAACGTAAATTTAATCGGCTCCCCAAAGTCACCTGGAACGAGGTGATTTAGAGTACGTGTGTCGCCGGTAACCTCAACAGGTGGAATGTTCTCACTATCAAGATCCGGCTCCGGTATCAATCCTATCTCTGGCCGCTTATTGTTCAAATATACCGTGGTTACCTGTTTCGAATCCTGAGCAGCTGCAGAACCCTCTTTGTAGGTGTAGGTAAGTTTTGCGGCAACCTCGACAGTTGACGTGCCAATCGCAGCAGCATATGCATCGTAGGTCATATCAAATTCCAGCCCTCCCGATGCGCCCAAAGGCTTACTGCCAAGGACTTCATTTTCCAGCTTGACTTCAATAATTGCTCCCGCAGCACCGTTCGTAGGCCGAGGCAGGTTGACCTTTACGGTTTTGCTTACACCATTTACAACAGGGTTGAAGTGTTTCAGCGTCAGCACGGTGGTGCCATCGGTACCGGCTTCTGGAACTTCAAGAGGGAAAAATACAACTGCCGGTGGCTGCTGGATTGCAAGGTCCTTTTTGGGTATCGAATCGCCGCTCCTGAATCCGGCGACGTCAACAATATTGGTGAGTTGATAAAGTGATACATTACCCAGTGCGCGTAGGACGTCATTACCTAAAACAAACTCTCCGCTCGCATTCAGCGTCCCGCTAAAAATCGGAGTTTGCGAACTCGAGGGCAAAGCTCTCGTATTCAAATAGAAGTTATGAATATCTTCCGCATGACTAAAAGGATAAGTTGTGACTGGCTTGCACCTGAGCCCTCCTGGATTGTTGTTAAACCAAGCCTGATTCAGGATGCCATCGGCCGGCGCATTCACATACGCAACCGCCGGGACAAGGCCTCTGCCTGAAGGGGTTTTCCTTGCGTATGGCCCACGATACCTGGCCAACACGGTAGTAGGAGCCGTGGAATGGTCCTCGTTGCCGTCGCCATCGTAAACCGCGAACCGAAATAAATAAGGAGTAGGATCTTCCGGCGCTGTATGTTCAGGAATGTCGGTTATTTTCAATGCATACATCAACGGTACGTTGGCGCCCTCCAGGTTTTTTGACTCAAGAGGCGTGACCGTGCCGTCCGGATTAACCCGTTCAAGTGTTGCCGTCCCACTGGCCGAGTTGTTCAATCCAGAAAGTTCGATGTCGACAGTCCCTCTGTCAAAATCAGCCTTTTTAACTCGCCCATTCACTGCGAGGTTAGCAATAACCGGTGGATCAGAAAGGACGCCGCCACCTGCATTCGCACTTTTCGCACTTTTTGTATCAGCAGGAATTTTTTCTTCGATAGTCATTTCACACGCTCCATGATGAGAATAGAAAAGCTGTTACTCAAGAACACTTACCAAAATGACCAGAGTCTTTCAGGGAGTTACGTGTTTCTGAAGACCCTTTCCATTCAATCGGCAAGAACCATCCACCCGAAAAACAACAAGCGAAGTGCTCGTTATGACGGCACAACTATCCAGGTATTGTTGTATCGATTTTTACCAACGCAGATCCGGACTGCGCAACCAACCTCCCTCCACTGTAAATTTTACCCACCACTAACGCCGATTGAATGACCACACCAGGCGTTAACGGCTTTATAAACCTTTCGTACGGTATGAGCATTCTGAAACCTTTCGAATTATCCTCGGCACTCAACTCTCTCTCAAAAGTACCAAATGTTTCGCTAACTTCGCCTACACCGTTGAGACTTTCACATCCTCTCCATTCCAATATATAAAGATCTTTGGGACTGCCAATCACTTGAGGCAAAACTTCAATCCACCCACCCCCGCTGAGAGCGGGAAGAATAATACAGTTCCAGTACCCCCAGAAAGTCGTGTGAAGAAACTTTACTTCGGGTAATGGCCGAACTGGAATCTGCGTGTGATCGATTGTCAGTTTCCGCCGGGGCGCGGGATCGTCGTTACCGTCCGCGTCAGTGACCAGATAATACAACCAGGCAACTCCGCTTTTGCTCAACAATAAAGGAGTAAGCGGTATCTGAATCTCAGTAATACTCACTGGCACGTAAGGCTTGTCGTGAATCGTCGTTATACTTCCGAGCTGTTCGAAAAACACTTGCAACCTGTCCGGCCTTTTTGGATCAGCCGAATAGTCCTTCCATCTCGGTACTCTCGCAATAGTCCCGCCTGTAGATTCTGGAGGTGTGAGATTACCCTCGACATCACTCGGGTCTACACCGTCAACTTTTATAATGTCGGCAAGAATACCGCCTCCCGCTGAATTAACTGTTTCCGCGGAAGTGGGTGCCTTATTGGTCGATATCGACATTTTTCATAACCTGCCATCAAAATTGATGATTGGAATCTGATGAAAATAAAAAGCTGTTCGTTGGGTAAAAGTAAACATCTGATCTCCTGCGCTGCCTACTGTCAGATCTGACAGGTATTGCTACCGTCTGTCGGACTTATCCGACTTCCACCCGGCTACGCAAAGCATCTTCACTTGACGCCACCAAAGGGTTTGGTGTCTCCTGAAACCGGTTTCAGACAATAAGAAGACCCACCCGTGAACGATTTCTCCGCCGCCCAGCGCAGCCGCGTCACCATGCTCGACGTCGCCGAACACGCAGGCGTGTCCAAGGCCAGCGTCTCGCGCTTCATTGGTGACGACCGCGCCCTGCTCTCGGATGCCATCGCCCAGCGCATCGAGCAGGCAATTGCCGAACTCGGCTATCGCCCCAATCAAATGGCCCGCGGCCTGAAACGCGGCCGCACGCGCCTGATCGGCATGCTGGTGGCCGATATCCGCAACCCTTATTCGATTGCCGTGATGCACGGCGTGGAAACCGCCTGCCGCCGGCACGGTTACAGCCTGGTGGTGTGCAACACCGACCGCGATGACGAGCAGGAACGCCAGCACCTGGCGCTGTTGCGCTCGTACAACATCGAAGGGCTGATCGTGAACACCCTGGGCCATCACCGGGATGAACTGGATGAGTTGAAGCGGGAAATGCCGCTGGTGCTGGTGGATCGCAAAGTCGAGGGGCTGGACAGCGACATGGTCGGGCTGAACAACCCGCAGGCCATCGAGATGGCGCTCGAACATCTTCAGCAGCGTGGCTATCGCGATGTGTTGCTGGTGACGGAACCCTATGACGGCACCAGTTCGCGGATCGAGCGGGTCAGCGGTTTTCAGCAGCAGATTGGCCAGCGTGAAGACATGCGTGGCGCGGTGCTGGAAACCGGCCCAAGCCTAGCGAACGATCTTCAAATCTTTTTGAACACACCTGATAACGGCCCGAAAGCCCTGTTCTGCGCCAATGGCGTGGCGGCGCTGGCCTGTACCCTGGCCTTACGCGAGATTGGCTGCCGGCTGTTCGAGGCTGTCGGGCTGATCGCGCTGGATGATCTGGATTGGTATCCGTTGGTAGGCAGCGGAATCACCGCCCTCGCCCAGCCTACAGAGGAGATTGGTGCGCGGGCGTTTGAGTGTTTGCTCAAGCGGTTACGTGGGGATGATGAAGCGGCGCGGACGCTGGATTTTGCACCTGTGTTGATCGAGCGCGGTTCGACCCGTGGATTTTGTGGTGACTGATGCGGCCTCTTCGCGGGCAAGCCCGCTCCCACAGGTGTTCGGGTGTACTCGAGAACTGTTAACGACGCTATATCTGTGGGAGCGGCGGTGCGACGACTCGACTTGCCCGCGAAGGGGCCCGAAAGAGCACTGCACAACTTACTGATTTTTTTTGAACAAAAATGAAACCGGTTTCAGAGGTAGATAACAATGAATAAACCTGCCGTTTCCATCAGCCTTTCCAGCTTCGGTGCCGACCTTGTTCGCCGTCGTGGTCAGGCTTCGTTCATAGAGGTGCTGGCCGCTGCGGGCGCCAATCGCATCGAATGGCGCGAAGAGCTGCTGACCAACGAAGTCCCGGAACAACTCTCCACCGCCACGCAAGCTCAAGGCCTGCAAAGCATCTATTCCTCGCCGACCGAACTGTGGCTGGCCGGTCAGTCGCGGCCCAATCCGGAACTCATCACCGCGCTGCAAAACGCCGAAGCGTTCGGCTCGAGGTGGCTGAAGGTTTCCCTTGGTTTCTTCACCGGCAACAACGATCTGCAAACGCTGGCGCAAATCCTTGCGCAAAGCCAGGTGCAACTGTTGGTGGAGAACGACCAGACCCTGCACGGCGGTCGTATCGAACCGTTCCAGCGTTTCTTCGCTGCCGTCGAGCAACACAACCTGCCGATCAAAATGACCTTCGATATCGGCAATTGGCAGTGGCAAGACCAGTCCGCCACCAGCGCCGCCCGACTGTTGGGCCGTCATGTCGGTTACGTGCATTGCAAAGCCGTGGCCCGCCGCGCCGACGGCAAACTGGTGGCCGTGCCGCCGGCTGCCACTGACCTGCATCTGTGGGAACAACTGCTGCGGCACATGGCCCAAGGGGTCATGCGCGCCGCCGAATACCCGTTGCAGGGCGATGATCTGGTGCAACTCACCACCGAACACGTCGCCGCCCTCGCCCGCCTCGGCCAGTCCCGTCTGGAGCCTGCTCATGTCTGAGATCGATATTCTGTCGTTCGGCGAAACCATGGCCATGTTTGTCGCCGAACAGAGCGGTGATCTGGCCACCGTCGAGCAGTTTCACAAACGGATTGCCGGGGCGGACAGCAACGTCGCCATCGGATTGTCGCGGCTGGGTTTCAAGGTGGCGTGGCTGAGCCGTGTCGGGGCTGATTCGCTGGGACGATTTGTCGTTGAAACCCTGGCCCGCGAAGGTCTGGATTGCAGCCATATCGAAGTCGACAACGCGCACCCGACCGGTTTCCAGCTGAAATCCCGCAACGATGACGGCAGCGATCCGACGGTCGAGTACTTTCGTCGCGGCTCGGCGGCCAGTCATCTGTCGCCGCAGTCGATCAGCCCGACGCTGTTAAGCGCCCGGCATCTGCACGCCACTGGCATTCCACCGGCGCTGTCCGCATCGGCCCGGGAAATGTCCCATGAACTGATGACCCGCATGCGCAACGCCGGGCGCAGCGTGTCGTTCGACCCGAACCTGCGTCCGAGCCTGTGGGCCAGCGAGCGGGAGATGATCAGCGAGATCAACCGCCTCGCCGCCCTCGCCCACTGGGTGTTGCCGGGGTTGAGCGAAGGTCGATTGCTGACCGGGTTTGAAGATCCGGCGGATATCGCCGCGTTCTATCTCGATCAGGGTGCCGAAGCCGTGGCGATCAAGCTCGGGCCGCAGGGTGCGTATTACCGCACGCATCTGGATCAGGGGTTTGTCGCCGGGGTGCCGGTGGAAACCGTGCTCGATACGGTCGGTGCCGGCGATGGATTTGCGGTCGGGATGATCAGTGCCCTGCTGGAGCACCAGAGTTTTCCCGAGGCGGTCAGACGCGCCAACTGGATTGGCAGTCGTGCGGTGCAGAGCCGTGGCGACATGGAGGGTTTGCCGACCCGATCCGAAGTCACCGCTGAATTCGAGGCCGCCTTCGCGAGCAAGCCCGCTCCCACAAGTCTTGTGTACGCCACGGACACTGTGGGAGCGAGCTTGCTCGCGAAGGGGGCGTAACAGACGCAACAATTTTTGAACCTGCTGCGACAAAAACAACAAGCTCAGGAGCAAGACCATGAAAACCGCAACCCTCGCCACCCGCCGCTGGTGGTACATCATGCCGATCGTGTTCATCACCTACAGCCTGGCGTACCTGGACCGCGCCAATTACGGCTTTGCCGCTGCTTCGGGCATGGCCGCCGACCTGATGATCACCCCGGGCCTGTCCTCGCTGCTCGGCGCGCTGTTCTTCCTCGGTTACTTTTTCTTCCAGGTGCCCGGCGCGATCTACGCGCAAAAGCACAGCGTCAAGAAGCTGATCTTCGTCAGCCTGATCCTCTGGGGCGGGCTCGCCACGCTGACCGGCGTGGTCTCCAACGCCTATTGGCTGATCGTCATCCGCTTCATGCTCGGCGTGGTCGAAGCGGCGGTGATGCCGGCGATGCTGGTCTATCTCTGTCACTGGTTCACCCGCGCCGAACGCTCGCGGGCCAACACCTTCCTGATCCTCGGCAACCCGGTAACCATGCTCTGGATGTCGGTGGTTTCGGGATATCTGGTGCAGCATTTCAGCTGGCGCTGGATGTTCATCATCGAGGGTCTGCCGGCGGTGCTCTGGGCATTTATCTGGTGGAAGCTGGCCGATGATCGTCCGGCCCAGGCGAAGTGGCTCAACGACCAGGAAAAGCACGATCTGGAAAGCGCGCTCGCCGCCGAACAGATCGGCATCAAAGCGGTGAAGAACTACGCCGAAGCCTTCCGTTCGCCGAAGGTAATCATTCTGGCGCTGCAATTCTTCTGCTGGAGCATCGGCGTCTACGGCTTCGTGTTGTGGCTGCCGTCGATCCTCAAGGCCGGCGCGCAGATGGACATGATCGAGGCCGGCTGGCTGTCGGCCCTGCCGTATCTGGCGGCGGTAATCGGCATGCTGCTGGTGTCGTGGGGCTCGGACAAACTGCAAAAGCGCAAACGCTTCGTCTGGCCGCCGCTGCTGATTGCCTCGGTGGCGTTCTACGGTTCCTACGCTTTGGGCGCCGAACATTTCTGGTGGTCGTACACGCTGCTGGTGATTGCCGGCGCGTGCATGTACGCGCCGTACGGGCCGTTCTTTGCCATCGTGCCGGAGATCCTGCCGGCCAACGTTGCCGGTGGCGCCATGGCGCTGATCAACAGCATGGGTGCTCTCGGTTCGTTCGGCGGCTCGTATCTGGTCGGTTACCTCAACAGCTCTACCGGTTCGCCCGGCGCTTCGTATCTGCTGATGAGTGGCGCGCTGATGCTCTCGGTGGTGCTGACGATTTTTCTCAAGCCCGGCGCGAGCGACCGGGTGACGGCCAAGCCAGTCGCACCGCGTCCGCTGCCGGCCCACTCCTGAATTGATAGAGAGATGACTGCGATGAAAAAACAGGTTGTGCTGTACAAGAAACTGTCGCCGGCGTTGATGGCGCGCCTTGAGGAACAGGTCGACGTGACGCTGATCGACAGCCTCGATGCCGACGGTCTGATGAAGCTTCGCGACGCCCTGCCGTTTGCCCACGGGTTGCTCGGTGCAAGCCTGAAACTGGACGCGGCGCTGCTCGATCTGGCGCCGAAGCTTGAAGCGATTTCCAGCGTCTCGGTCGGCGTCGACAACTACGACATTGACTACCTGACCCGACGCAAGGTCATGCTGACCAACACCCCGGACGTGCTCACTGAAACCACCGCCGACACCGGTTTCGCGCTGATCTTGGCCACTGCCCGGCGCGTGGTGGAACTGGCGAACATGGTGCGCGGCGGTCACTGGCATCGCAGCATCGGCCCGGCGCATTTCGGCACCGATGTGCATGGCAAGACGCTGGGCATCATCGGCATGGGGCGGATCGGTGAGGCATTGGCGCAGCGCGGGCATTTCGGGTTCGGGATGCCGGTGATCTATCACAGTCAGTCGCGCAAACCGGCGGTCGAGGCGCGATTCGATGCGCAGTACCGCAGTCTTGAGGATCTGTTGCGACAGGCGGATTTCATCTGTCTGACCTTGCCACTGACGGCGCAGACTGAAGGCTTGATTGGCGCTGAACAGTTTGCGTTGATGCGCCCGGAAAGCATCTTCATCAACATTTCACGGGGCAAGGTTGTGGATGAGGCGGCGATGATCGACACCTTGCGGCATAAGCGGATTCGCGCGGCGGGGCTGGATGTGTTTGAGCGCGAGCCGCTGAATCACGACTCGCCGTTGTTGCAGTTGAACAATTTGGTGGCGACACCGCACATGGGCTCGGCAACCCACGAAACGCGCGAGGCGATGGCGCGGTGTGCAGTGGAGAATCTGTTGGCGGCGTTGGCTGGGGAAAAACCCGCCAACCTGGTGAATCCTCTCCACTGATGATCGTTCCCACGCGGAGCGTGGGAACGATCAGGAGGAAACCCTCAGGCACTGCGCACTTGCAGAAGTTGCGCAGCACAAAGGGCAATCCGCGAACACGCATCCGCCAGCTTCACCCGATCCACCACCAGCCCGATGCGAATGTGCCCCGCCGCACTCGGCCCGAACGCCTCCCCGGCCAGCACCGAAACCCCATACCCCTCCAGCAATCGCTCGGCAAAATCCTGCGCGCCGAGCCCGGTCTGGCGCACGTCGACCATCACGAACATCCCGCCATCCGGTTTGATCGGGTACAACCCCGGACAGCCACGCAAGCGCTCGCACACCAGATCCCGACGCAACCGGTATTCCTCGCGCATCTGCGTCACTTCCGGCAAATCTTTCTCCAGCGCGATCTGCGCCGCTTTCTGCACAAAATCCGGCAGGCCGAACAACATGCTCAACGACAGATTCACCAAATGCTCGGCCAAGGGTTTCGGTCCGATCATCCAGCCGATCCGCCACCCGGTCATCGCATGGGATTTCGAAAGACTATTGATCGTCGCGGTGCGCTCGGCCATCCCCGGCAGGCTCGCCGGGCTGACATGCTCGCCTTCGTATAACAATTCGCTGTAGACCTCATCGCTGATCAGCCACAGGTCATGACGAATGCACAACGCCGCCAGCTCCTGCCAGATCAACAGCGACAGACTGGCACCGGAAGGATTGTTGGGACTGTTGAGCAACATGGCCCGCGTCTTCGGAGTGATCCGCGCCGCAACATCCACCGGGTCGACGCGAAAACCGTTCTCCGGGCGAACCGGCACCGGCACCACGGTTGCGCCGCAGGCACCGAACACACCTTCATAAGTCACATACATCGGCTCGGCGACGATCACTTCATCGCCCGGGTCGAGCAGACATTGCGCCACCGAATACACCGCGCATTGCGCGCCGGGAAGTACGATCACATGCTCGGCATCCACATCCTGGCCGCTGTTGCGCCGATGGCGCTCGGCAATCCGCTTGCGCAGCTCCAGCCGGCCGCGCACTTCGGAATAATGGGTATCGCCGGCCAGCAGGCTGTCGATGGCGCCGTGGATGATCGGCAGCGGCGTATCGAAATCCGGATCACCCACGGACAGCAGCAACACATCAATGCCCTCGGCGCGTAACTCCAGCGCTCGGTCGTGAATACGCCAGGCCGCTGCTCCCTCCCCGGCGATTCGTTGGGTCAAGGCTGAAAAGCGCATGTACGTCTCCTGATTGCGCGGTCTCCAGCCTTCACCCTAGGTCAAATCACAAACCGCGCCACCATCGCGTTCAAATCCACCGCCAGACGCGACAGTTCATGGGTCGCGGCGCTGGTCTGGTTGGCGCCGGCGGCCGACTGCGTGGCCAGATCGCGGATGTTGACCAGGTTGCGATCGACCTCGCGGGACACCTGCGCCTGTTCTTCTGAGGCGCTGGCGATCACCAGATTGCGCTCGTTGATCTGGTGAATCGATTGAGTGATCTGCTCCAGCGCCACGCCAGCGGCGCGGGCCATTTCCAGGGTGGACTGGGTGCGTTGGTTGCTTTGCTGCATCGACTCCACCGCTTCACCGGTGCCGTTCTGAATGCCGGCGACCATTTTTTCGATTTCCTGAGTCGACTGCGCGGTGCGATGGGCCAAGGCGCGAACTTCGTCCGCTACCACGGCGAAACCGCGTCCGGCTTCACCGGCACGGGCGGCTTCGATGGCGGCGTTGAGCGCCAGCAGGTTGGTCTGTTCGGCGATGGCGCGGATCACATCCAGCACCTTGCCGATGTCGCGGCCCTGAGCGGCCAGGCCTTCGATCATTTGCGCGGTGTTCTGGACGTCGTGGGTCATGGTCTGGATCGCGTCGACGGTTTTCACCACTTGATCGCGACCTTCGCGGGCGGCGTGGGTCGACTGGTTTGAGGCTTCGGAAGTCGACACCGCGTTGCGTGCGACCTCTTCCACCGCGGCGGTCATTTCGTTGACGGCGGTGGCGGCCTGTTCGATTTCGTCGTTCTGCTGTTGCAGGCCACGGGAGGCTTCTTCGGTCACGGCGCTGAGTTCTTCGGCAGCGGCGCCCAGTTGCGTGGCGGAGCCGGCGATCTGCTCGATGGTCTTGCGCAGGTTGGTCTGCATCGCGGCCAAGGCTTCAAGCAGGCGCGCCGGTTCGTCCTTGCCGTCGACTTCGATGGCTTTGGTCAGGTTGCCGCCGGCAATGGTTTGCGCGGCAGCGACGGCGCGGTTCAGCGGGGTGACGATGCTGCGGGTCAGCAGCCAGGCCAGCAGCACTGTCAACAGCGCGGCAATCACGGCCACGGCGATGATGCCGCTGATAGCGCCGCTGTAATACTCGTCCGCGTGGGTCGAGGCGGTCTTGGCGTCAGCGGCGTTGATCGCAATCAGCTGGTTGAGCTGTTCGCCCATTTTGTCGGTGCCGTCCTTGATCTTCGTGTTGATCAGGGTGCGCATCTCGTCGAGCTTGTCCTGGCGCGACAGCTCCATCATCTGGTTCTGCGCCTGCACGTAGTTGTCGAGGGTCGTCGAGAACGTCTGATACAGCGCGCGCTCTTCCGAACTGGCCGGCAGTGCCGCGTAACTGGCCTGGGCGGCGCGCACCTTGTCCACCAGCACGCCGATGCGGGTCTGGGCTTCCTGCAAACCGGCCGGGTCGCGGTTGACCAGAATGCGGAACGACAGAATGCGCAGGCGCAGGACGTTTTCCGTGACCACGGCGAGTTGCGTGACGCTCGGCAACTGCGTCGACTCCATCTCCAGCGACGCCTGGCGGATGATCGACATGCGATTGACGGCGAACACGCCGAGCACGATCACCAGCAGGGCAATAAAGGCAAAACCGAGGAAGGCACGGGGCGCGATATTCAGATTACGCAAGGACATAGGAGGACTCTCGGATGATTGAAACTACGAGCGTCCATGCCGTGATCACTGGCCCATGGGGCGGGCTTCAGTCCGGCGTCACTGTTTTAGGAAGTCTTGTGCGCGCCTGATCTATGTATCGGCCAGGCTTAAGGAAGATTGCGGGGAAAGAGTAAATATTTTTCAAAGTGTTGCGGGTGTTTCAGCGGTGAAACACCCATAGCTTTAGATGATGGGCGACAGGTCAGGCCGGGGTTGCCATGCGCCAGACGCGAGCTATGTCGGTGGCACGTTCGCGCAATAGACGGGGTGCTTCGGCGCAGGCCTGTTCGAGAGTCATCGGGCCGCTGGTGACGGCGAAGGCGGCGTCGATGCCGTGATCGTAGAGTTCCTGATAACCCTCGCCCAAGGTGCCGGCGATGACGATCACGGGAACGTCGTGGTGTTTGGCGATCCGCGCAACGCCGAACGGGGTTTTGCCTCGCAGGGTCTGGGCATCGAAGCGTCCTTCGCCGGTGATGACCAGATCGGCGCCCTTTACTGCCTCGGATAACCCGACCAGTTCCGCGACGACTTCGACACCTGCCTGGAAGCGTGCGCCGAGAAAGGCCTTGGCGGCAAAACCCAGTCCGCCTGCCGCGCCGCTACCCGGTTCATCGCGAACATCGTTGCCCAGCGCTTGCGCGCAAAGTTCAGCGAAGTGGCCGAGGGCCTGATCCAGTTGTTGAACTTGCGCAGGAGACGCGCCCTTTTGCGGGCCGAAAATCGCCGAGGCGCCGTGGGGGCCGCACAGCGGATTGTTGACGTCGGCGGCGATGTCGAAGCGCACTTGCGCCAGACGCGGGTCGAGTTCGCTGAGATCCAGTTTTGCAAGTTGCGCCAGCGCCAGACCACCCGGTACCAACGATTGCCCTTGAGCATCCAGCAGCTTCACGCCCAGCGCCTGCATCGCGCCGGCGCCGCCGTCGTTGGTGGCGCTGCCGCCGATGGCCAGAATGACGCGTTGTGCGCCAGCATCCAGTGCCGCACGGATCAGTTCACCGGTGCCGAACGTGCTGCTGATACAAGCATCGCGCTGCCCTGGCGGCACCAGTTGCAGGCCGCTGGCTTCAGCCATCTCGATGATTGCGGTGTGGTTGTGCGGCAGCCAGCCCCATGCGGCTTCGACCGCTGCCCCCAACGGACCACGCACCCGGGTGCGGCGCAATTCGCCTTCACAGGCGGCGAGAATCGACTCCACCGTGCCTTCGCCACCGTCGGCCATCGGGCATTTGACCAGCGTCGCCTGCGGCCAGACCTGCGCCAGGCCCAGCGCAATGGCTTCTGCAACGCCTTGGGCACTCAGGCTGTCCTTGAACGAATCGGGGGCGATGACGATTTTCATGCGAATTCTCCAGTTCCAATGCCCCTCATGCTGCCAGTCGCCTTGCGCGTTGACGCCTGTCCGCTGCACAAGTCGTGCAGGCGTTTATTGTTCATTTCGACAAATCGTCGGTCTGTGGCAGCAATTGCACACCTAGATACAGCGCCAGCATCCCGTCGAGTCTCAGCGGATCGACTCCGCTCAACTCGGCAATCCGCTCCATGCGATAACGCAGGCTGTTGCGGTGAATCCCCAATGCATCGGCACAGGCCTGGCTCTGCCCGTCGTGATCGCACCAACTGCGCAGGGTCGCGAGCAACTGGCCGTTGCTGTCCTTGGCGATGACTTTGCGCAATGGTTTGAGCAGTTCATCCAGCGCATCGTCGTTGCGATGGCGCCAGAGCATCACCGGCAAGCGATAGCGATTGAGGGTCAGCAGCCGTGAGCGCGGCAACACTTCGCGGCCATAGGCGAGCAAGTCGCCCACCCTTCGATAGCAACGGCGCAACCCGGCCAGCCCATCGGCCTGCCCGCCGACCGCAATGCGCAGAATGTTCCAGCCCAGGCCATCGAGTTTTTCCAGCAGACGATCATGCTCGACGTTCTGACTCGCTGGCCGGCACCAAAGCAGTGATGACTTGGCGGAACTCACGCACCAACTGTCCGGATAGCGCGTCATCAGCCAGGCACTCAGCGCCTCGACGGTTTGCCCCGGCCCGTGTTCCAGGCCCAGCTCGAACAGATACGGCACGCGCGTCAGTTGCGGTTTCAACCCGAGTTGCTGGGCCTCGTCGACCAGCCGTGGCGAATCCCCCGCTTCACTCAACAGCAGCGCGAGCAAGTCATCGCAACGCTGCCGCCGCCATTGCTGCTCGGATTGCTGATTGCGCTGGCCAACCAGCATCTCGGCGGTCATGCGCACCAGTTCGGCGTAAGTACGCAGCTGCTCCGGCTCGCCCGTGATCCCGAGCACCCCGATCAAACGCTGATCGAGCAGCAACGGCAGATTGATCCCCGGCTGCACGCCTTTCAAATGCACGGCGGTCTGCGCGTCAATCTCCACCACTCGCCCGTTGGCCAGCACCAGTTGCGCGCCTTCGTGGCGGGTGTTGATCCGCTCCGGCTCGCCACTGCCGAGGATCAGGCCCTGGCTGTCCATGACGTTGACGTTGTACGGCAAAATGGCCATGGCCCGGTCGACGATGTCCTGGGCGAGGTCGTGATCGAGTTCGAACATAAGGGCTGGAATCCTTGAAAACAGGCGCGGACGGTTGTTCACCCGCACAGGGTCTGGCAGCAAACCCTGTGCTCAGGCACAAAGACAATCCGGCCAAAGGTGGCCGAGACTCTCAGGGCGATCAACGTTACCCTTTGCATCGCAAAAAATCATAATAAAGAGAGAGCCGCCATGTCGCAGAGCGCCGCTGCCGCCCAGACCATCGATGACGATAAAAATGCCGTCTACAAACGCATCACCCTGCGTTTGATCCCCTTCATCTTCATCTGCTACCTGTTCAACTACCTCGACCGGGTCAACGTTGGATTCGCCAAACTGCAGATGCTCGACGCGCTGAAATTCAGCGAAACCGTGTACGGCCTCGGTGCCGGTATCTTCTTCATCGGCTACGTGCTGTGCGGCGTACCGAGCAACCTGGCCCTGACCAAATTCGGCCCTCGGCGCTGGATCGCGCTGATGATGATCACCTGGGGCACGCTGTCGACCTGCCTGCTGTTCGTCACCACACCGACCGAGTTCTACACCCTGCGCCTGTTTACCGGCGCGGCTGAAGCCGGCTTCTTCCCAGGCGTTGTGCTCTACCTCTCGCAGTGGTTCCCGACCTTCCGCCGTGGCCGGATCATGGCGCTGTTCATGTCGGCGATCCCGGTGTCGGGCCTGCTCGGCAGCCCGTTTTCCGGCTGGATCCTCAATCACTTCGCCGCCGGCCAGGGTGGCCTCGCGGGCTGGCAGTGGATGTTCCTGCTGCAAGGCATTCCGACTGTTGTGCTGGGCGCACTCGCCTACTTCCTGCTCAGCGACAACTTCGCCAACGCCAAATGGCTGACCCCGCATGAGCGGTCGGTGCTGGAAGCCGATCAGGCCGAAGATCTGGCGAACAAACCGAAAACCACCTCCGATTCGTTGATTGCCGTGTTCAAGAACCCGGCGATCTGGGCCTTCGGCCTGATCTACTTCTGCATCCAGAGCGGCGTGTACGCGATCAACTTCTGGCTGCCGTCGATCATCAAGAACCTCGGCTTCAGCGACAACCTGGTGATTGGCTGGTTGAGTGCGATTCCTTACTTGCTGGCGGCGGTGTTCATGCTGGTGGTCGGGCGTTCGGCGGACTTGCGTAAAGAACGTCGCTGGCATTTGGTGGTGCCGATGTTGATGGGTGCTGTCGGCCTGCTGATTGCGGTGAACTTTGCGGCGAATCCGGCGATTGCGATCCTCGGTCTGACCATCGCGACCATGGGCGCGTTGACCGGTTTGCCGATGTTCTGGCCGGTGCCGACTGCCATGCTCAGCGCAGGCGCTGCGGCGGGTGGTCTAGCGTTGATCAACTCGATGGGGCAGATGGCCGGGTTCCTCAGCCCTTACCTTGTGGGTTGGGTCAAGGACAGCACCGGGTCGACGGATGCGGCGTTGTATCTGCTGGCGGGTGTGATTGTCGGCGGGAGTTTGCTGGCGTTGCGGATGACGCGGACGTTGCGGGCTTAAGCCTTAGTCGAAATACAGAAACGGCCCATTACGGGCCGTTTTTCATTTAGATCGTTCCCACGTCGAGGCGTCGAACCGTCCGCGTGGGAACGATCAGGCTAAGGATCTGGCTAGAGCGGTGTTTCTGTCTTCAACTCCAGATTATCCAGCGCCCGGTTCACCGCCAGTTCACTCAGCATGATCAATTGCGCAATGCCCAGCAGCACGTGTCGCTGCGATCCGTCCACCAGCCCGGCGAAGTTAGTGGCCATGGTTTTGGCGCAAGTCAGGGTTTCAGAGGCATCGGCCAGCAGTTCTTCGCTGTCGATACCGGGGGCGATGAGGTAGCGGGTGTTGGGTTTTAGCAGCGGTTTTCTGGGGAGCAGCGGATTGAGGTAGTGATCGAGGGCGCGTTCGGCGGCTTCGTGGAAGGTCTTGGAGTCGAGGGATTCGTAGGGCGAGGTGGTGTCGGTTTCGGGTGGGTTGGGTGTTGGTTTGATCACGTTTGAATCTCCAAATCAGAAAAATGGAGCCATCAAACTTCGCTACCAAACGAAGAGGTGGTGGCCATACACGGGTTGGTAGACCGGTGACTTGGAAAACCGGCGCGCTCGAAAGCGCCCCACGCATGGCCACCATAAAAGCACGGACGGATAAGCGTCCGAATACGGTGAATTGCGCAACAAGTCAGATCCGGGCTACCAAACCCGATCGCTGTATTTCAGCGACGGGACAACGATAAAACCCGGCCCTTGAGCGCACAAGCCGGCGGATTCTGGCTTAGTCGTAGGCAACGGCGCAAGGTTGTGTAGCCTGGGTGCGTGTCCGAACGTGTCCTTTAAACACTTCACTTAAACACCCCACTCCAGATCGTTCCCACGCTCCGCGTGGGAATGCAGCCCGGGACGCTCCGCGTCCCTTCCAGAGCTGGAACGCGGAGCGTCCCTTGAGGCATTCCCACGCAGAGCGTGGGAACGAGCATCACGCACTGCTTTTCGCATCCAGCTCAAGCACCAACCCGCCCGGCATCTGCACAAAAATCTGCCAGACCCCATCCTCCGGCACCTGCGCCACCTGATACGGCAACCCACTGCCCTGCACCCGCTTCCAAACCACCGCCGCATCTTCATCGGTACGAAACGCAATATGACTTAACGCGGCCTCATCCAGCGCGGGCTGCTCAATCACATGCACCAACGCCTCCCCATCCTGATACAACCACCGCCCGGGAAACGGAAACGGCGGCCGCCGCCCCGGCGTCAATCCCAACAACCCACCAAAAGCGTCCTGCAGCGCCTGACCGTCACCAGTGTTGAAGGCCAGATGATCAAATGTCCACGTCATGTCTGTCTCCTGCGGTTATTCAGGATTTCAGTATCTGCGCTTGCCAATCCCGGAAAAATCCCGCAAAACGCCAAGGATCTTCAACGGATTTTTACTAATGAGCTCGATCCTCGATCTGGAAATCTTCGTCCGCACCGCCGACTCCGGCAGCATCTCCGCCGCCGCCCGGGCGCTGGAGCTGACGCCGGCCGCCGCCAGCATCGCATTGAAACGCCTGGAAACCCGCCTCGGCATCCGCCTCTTCGCCCGCTCGACCCGCAGCATGCGCCTGACCGAAGAAGGCCGGCGTTATCTGGAAAGCGTGCGTCTGGCGCTGGCCACCCTGGCCGATGGCGAACAGGCGCTGAAGCAGCAGACCGAAGGCCTGAGCGGCGTGCTGCAACTGGCGGCGCCGTCGGACTTCGGGCGCAATGTGTTGCTGCCGTGGCTGGATGATTTCAAGCGCGAGCACCCGCACATTCAACTGCAATTGCTGCTCAACGACCGGCATGCGGATCTGTTTCGCGAGACGGTGGATGTGGCGCTGCGTTTTGGCGTGCCGAGTGATTCGACGCTGGTGGCCTTGCCGATTCTGCCTGAGCATCGTCGTGTGGCCTGCGCCAGCCCCGCGTATCTGGAACGCCACGGCACGCCGCAAAATCCTGCCGAATTGAGCGAGCACAGCGCCCTGCTCTACCTGCGCAACGGCCGGCCCTATAACACCTGGCGCTTCCATCGCGAGGACGAAACCGTCGAGGTCGAAGTACGCGGCGACTACCTCAGCGACGACGGTGAAGTCGCTCGCCGCTGGGCGCTCGCCGGGCACGGCATCGCCTACAAGGCCTGGCTCGACGTGGCCGAAGACGTGCGCGCCGGGCAGCTTGTAACGCTGTTCGATGACTGGCATGGCGAGAGCGTGCCATTCAATTTGTTGTGCCCGCATCGGGTGCAGGTGTCGGAACGGGTCAAGGTGTTGCAGGCG
>Ga0207696_1000566_pt1 | contig 29261 bp, 28 predicted proteins | sample KBSS54metaG_FD_184403 | JGI IMG/M metagenome (GOLD analysis project Ga0207696, IMG submission 184403) | Switchgrass rhizosphere microbial communities from Kellogg Biological Station, Michigan, USA - KBS S5-4 metaG (SPAdes) (version 2) | ecosystem: Host-associated > Plants > Roots > Rhizosphere >...
CGGAATTGGTAGACGCGGCGGATTCAAAATCCGTTTTCGAAAGGAGTGGGAGTTCGAGTCTCCCTCGGGGCACCACATAGCAGTATCTGAGAGTCTCTACAAGCCTCTCAGACCCAGAGAAACCGGCCACTTGGCCGGTTTTTTTGTGCCTGTCTGTATACCCCTGTCTCCCCTTATCCGTTGTATCCCTGTATCCCTGCTTGTATCCTGAGGAAAACACCGAACTTTGGGATACAAGGATGAAACGCGCAGACATCAAGCGCCGCCCTCTCGCTGATACCACGCTTGCCGGGCTAGAGCCTGAATCGAAGGAATACCGAGAACTGGATGGAAACGGCTTGTACTTCCGTGTCAAACCGGACGGGGGCAAGTCATGGCAACTCCGGTACAAGCGCCCTGCAGGTAACTGGGCATGGATGGGCCTCGGCGGGTATCCAGAAGTCAGCGGCGCGCTTGCGCGTGAAAGAGCAGCCGATCTACGAAAGGTTGTCAGTAGCGGTGCCGACCCTCTTGAACAAAAGCGCTCGGCAAAAGCGGCAATCGATGCCGCTCGAACTCGAACCTTCAGAGCGGCTGCGGAAGCTTGGCTCAAGGCAAAAGAGGAAAAAGGTCTCGCCTCCTCTACTCTCAATAAAATCCGCACCTACCTCGACAAAGACATTCTTCCGGCGCTTGGTGATAAACCTCTGGACGAAATAACCCGAACCGATTGTGCAAATCTTCAAGCATCCCTCGAAGCTCGGGAGGCGCATAACGTAGCGGAAAAGTGTCGGACGTGGGTCAACCAGATCTTCGGCAGAGCAATCGGCTTGGGACTGACAGAAAACGATCCCGGTAGCCGCCTACGCGACATCGCGGCTCAAGCTCCGAAGACTCAACAACACCCTCATTTGCTAGAGCCCGAACTCGGCGAATTTCTTAACGCTTTGAAGAACACCCCTAGCAGACTCACCGCTCGGACCGCTGCATGGCTTTGCATATGGACAGCCTCGAGGCCGGGAATGATTCGTCTAGCGGAGTGGAAAGAGTTTGATCTCGATAAAGCTCTGTGGACTACACCGGCATCGAAGATGAAGATGCGCCGAGATTTCGTGTGCCCCCTTCCGCGCCAAGCACTGGTCGCACTGAGAGAGCTGCACTCTTTAACCGGGCGTAGCCGCTGGCTGTTCCCTGGAGTTGGTGCCAAGAACCCGACTATCAGTGAGAACACAATCAATAAGGTATTCGCGACCATTGGCTATAAAGGACGTCTTGTTGGCCACGGCACTCGGCATACGGCGAGCACCCTGCTCCGTGAGCACGGATGGCCAAAGGAACATGTGGAGGCCCAATTAGCCCACAAAGAAGAGGGTATTTCGGGGGTCTACAACAAAGCTCAGTATCTCGAGCAACGGGCAGCAATGATGCAGTGGTATGCCGATCATCTGGACAAACTGCAGACCGGGAACGTTGTGCCAGGCCAGTTTGGAAAGGCGATTTGACCGTGCAAACTCCGAACCCTCAAAAAAGCTGTGTTCCGCGTGTTCCATGTGTTCCGAGAATGCCGAAAGCCTCTAATTTCGGGGCTCCCAGCGGTGGAACACAAATGGCATGCAGGTGGAACACACGAGCGACGGAACACAAAAGGTGTTCCAGAATCGGTGACACTGGCAAGCAGGACGCCCCCGCTCTTCACTGGTGGCCTCACAACTTCGCCAAGCGCAAGCGCCCGCTTTTTTTCACTTACGGAATGGGGCGAGGGGTGAATATTGGATAGAGAATTTTACTTGAGCTCTCCCCTCAACACTGAGGGATGGGAAATTATCGAAACGTTTGAGCGATTCACGCTATATGACGAATTTGCAGAACGCATCGACGCTGCTCTCGAACTCATTCAAGAGGGCCGAGAGCATTGGGCGATCCATTTTTCAGATGGTGAATGGTCTGCTGAGTCCATCAGAGTGATGGCGGATGTCAGGCGGCTCTCCTACAACATACACCAACAATTTGAGCGTTCTAGAGACGACTTACCACGATGCATCCGCTGGACAGTAGGGGAATCGTCACGCCCAGCCATTACTGACAGCCAATATATTGCCGCGCTGGCGATTGATCGAGCTTGTCGTGTCATAGAGACGCTAGAAAGGTGGTTGAGTGGCTTCGACAAAAATCTATGTGCGGGAAACTTTGAGAATCTAGCGGCTCTGATTGCAGATGCGTCAGATGACTTTATGGAGCTAGTGGAAGAGGTACGTCGCGACCAACCTCATCTGGAAATCGAAGCACGTGAGGCGGCCGCTGACTTGATGGGTACAGCCAGGTATTACATGACCTTGGCGAACGTCTACGCCTCTCCGCTTTTGAGCAGCGCAGATAAGATCCGGATTAGTGCAACTGCGCGCAAAGCGGGCAACAGCTCGGCAGCCGTACGCCGTGAAGCCACGACAGATCGAAATGAAAGCATTTGCTCCCACGCCAAGCGCCTGCTCAGTGATGGTCGATCAGAAAGAGAGATCGTTGGCATTATCGCAGGCACCGATTCTGCAGTTAGATCGCCTGGAGGGTCGGAAAAGCTTTCCACAAAACAAATCCGCAAAATTCTGGTGGAAGGAAGGGTCCTGTTCCCAAATAGAGCTACGTGAGAAAACACTCACTCAATCAGATAGACAAACTTTACATCGGACCAACATCACACACAGATGACTATTGAAAATAGAAGATAAGACGACAACGACAAAGCTTATGAAGTGGAATTTTACTTCACCGCTAACGAGCTCCCAACATTCTTCAACCAAGACAAAAGCACATATACAAGGACGCATTTCGTGGCTATAGAAATTACTGCAGCAACTCTGACCAAGGCATTAACACCCACAGTAACAGCGCTAGCAAAAGAACTTACCACCGCATTCAAAAACCAGAAGCTTAAGTGGGACGCAACAAGCTCAATAAGCAAACTGACGCAAATTATTCTCAACATAAACACAGTAAAAACCATGTGGTCGCGCGACAAAGGCGTGCTAATCAAGGACTTCTACTACCCTCCTCGTATAATCCGAAAAAACCAATCAGCCATCCAAAAAACCAACATAGATATCATCAGCGGTAACTCTGTAATAGAAGGCATCGTTGGGCAGGGAAAATCCATCCTTATGCGCAACCTTTGCAACGAAATTTTAGGCAGAGGCAGCATACCTATTTTTATTGAGTTACGAATGGTTTCTAGCGAACGCCCCCTAATGGATTTAATTATAGATTATCTTGATGCCGCTGGAATAAAGGGAGGAAAAGAGATTTTTGATTTTTTGGCGACTGATGGCAAGATTAGTCTAGTTCTTGATGGTTTCGATGAGATCCCTGAAAACATGGATACATCGACAATTTATGCGATTCAAAATATTCAAAAAAAGCATACTGATTTACCTATCATAATTTCTTCTCGACCGCACCAATCGGTTCAGCGGCTCGCAACTTTCACAACTTTTGAGATCGATGAGTTTAACAGTAACGATTACCTCCCATTCCTGAAAAAGCTAATCGAAGATATTATTCTAAGAGAAAATATATACCAATCTCTAACGGACGCCCCCCATAATATACGCGGAGTAATCACTACTCCACTAATGCTCACACTACTGTGTCTTGTGTATGAGATGGAAAGCCATATCCCGGCAACTCTCCCCGATTTCTTTAACAGCTTGTTTTCAGCAGTATTTACAAGACACGACAGATTCAAGCCAGGCTTCCAAAGGGAACGGTACAGCGGACTCAGCGAATCTAAACTTCAAAGACTTTTTGATGCGTTTTGCTTTATGGTCATACAGCTAGACTATGGCAGAACGATGAAAAATATCAATTTCAATTGTGCATTCGAAGAAGCGCTTGAGTATGCAGGGGGTATATCGTGTGATATTGATGGATTCCGAAAAGACATTGTCAACGTGGCATGTTTAATGCTTGAAGATGGCTATGACCAGATCAGCTTCCTTCACAAAAGTATACTTGAGTATCATGCAGCCTCCTTTATTAAAAATTCGTCATCCGAAATCGCTATCGACTTCTACGAAGCCGCTGCCCATCAGTTACACCCATGGGTAGAGGTTCTCAGCTTTTTGAAATACATAGATGAATTTCGATATGGGAAATATTACATACTAGAATACTACCCTGTAGAGCTTGAGCAAATATCTTATGCCATTCAAAGTCAAGACGAAAAGGAACTTCTTCTTTACTTAGAAGAAAAGCTACCCGATTTTCTTATGGAAATATCCCACGACAAAATAATATCTTTCTCAGTCAGAAACCCTGAAATATTACTCCCCTTTCACTATCTTCTAACTGATCTCTTGCACGATATTGCAGATGCAGCAGTAGAAAATGCCTCAAGCAAAGCTATTTTCAAGGCTATAAGAGCTACAAAATCATCACAAACTGGATGCTTAGAAATAAGTTTAAAGTCTATGTTTGAGAATCTCAGCCCAAAAGGCATCACATCTGCACTCATTAGCATTGAGGAGCATATGAAAACTGAAATAATCACATCCGAGCGCATTGTTGGGGCAGAGAGAAAAAAACTAAATATATTTCGCTCTGAAAAAAAATCTCAAGTCTGATTCCGAGAATGATGCAAAAGGGAAGTGAACCACCGTTCAGTTCCCTTTCTCCAGTTAGCGTTATCTCTGTAACTCTCCACGACTACAGGAAACGCTAAATGACTGCCACGACGCTACAATCCATCGTACCGCTCTCCCCCGCTGCCACTGATTTACTCACCCCCGATCAAGTCGCCGCCACTCTGGGACTGTCACATCGCACGCTCGCCGCCTGGCGCAGTTCGCGCCGTAATCCGCTGCCGTATGTAAAAGTCGGAAGCCGCGTACGTTACCGCCCTAAAGATGTGTCGACGTGGCTGGAAAGCCGTACACACAGCGCTGCCGCAACTGCGAGGAACGAGAAATGAAAACCTCTCGCCTCCACTCCTCTGCAAACGATTCCACGCCAATCGACCCATCGCTGACGTTCATCCGTATTGGCGAGGTGATGAGCATCGTCGGTCTCGCCCGCCCGACTATCTACAAGCTGATGAATGAGCCTGAAAGTGGTTTTCCAAAAACCGTAAAGCTCACAAACAGCAATGCTCGCGGCGCCCCGGTCGCCTGGGTTTTGTCCGAAGTCCAAGCGTGGGCACGTGGTCGCATTGAAGCCCGTGATGAGGTGGCCGCATGAAGCGTAATTACTGCCCATTCAAAGGGCCCTTCCACGACTCCTACAGCGTCGGCTTTCAGCTCTACGATCAAGGCGGCATCAATTGGCGGCATCGCACCATCGCCGGCGTAAGCTGGAACGGTGAAGAAAAAGAAGCGTTCTTTTTCAATCCTGACGGCCTCGTTTTGCCGCTCACTCCCAATGCCTGGGAACTGCCAGAGATCATCCGAAAACACGCTATACGCCGCGTTTTTTCCAGCGTTCATGGCCATGGTCATTTTGCGATGAAAGAAGGCCGCCGCGCAGGGCTGAGTCAATCAGCACTGAACAACTGGGTCACCTACTGGCTAATCGATCAGAAGGACGGCTACTCGAACGATCCTAAAGTCTGGAGCCAGCTTGTTGAGGAGGACATCGAGCAAGAAAAGATCATCAACGAACGGCTCTACGCAGACCTACGCATCACGTCCGATCTCACCCATTACATGGAAACGTGCCTGAACGAGCGGCGCAATGTGCTCGCCGAGCGGCACCGTCGTCGCTGCGCAGAAGACAGCAAGATCGCCGCGTGGCTCAAAGGTGAAACTCCGCCCCCATTGTTCGCCAACGTGCAGGAGGCAGCATGAGCCGATCCGTTGCCAATCAAGCCTTGATGCATCCCTTTTCAGTACTGCACCAAATCGGTTTTTCATCCGCCACGATGCAGCGCCTCGAGCGCTATCGCAGCCGAAACGACAAACAGGGACGCGTGGTCAGTGTACTCAGCTGGGCCGACGGTACCTGGTGTGCCCTCGCACTCCACTGCGAAAACATCGGTGCGGTGATCGTCGACGAAGGCCAGCAAACGGATGCCTACGAAGACGCCCGCTCAATGCTCGATGACGGCTTCCTGCCCCTGCTCAATCTCCGCTGGGAAGCCCACGCCTGAAACGAAAACGCCCCCGGCGGCAACCGGGGGCGTTTGAGGTCAATCTGTATGCCCGATCAATTTATGCCGCATCAAAAAAATGCGCAAGGCCTCGTGCCGGTTGCGCTTGTAAAACCTCGGAGTTATCCTGCCGCAGTCGTTGCAAATTCAGCGACCGGGCGTAGGAACCCGAGAATTAGTAGGCGCATCAGCGCCCAGATCACAACTGCCGGCGTTTTTTTTCGCCCGCAGTATCGTGTTATGGCGGCTGTGTGTGGGCAGGCTTCGGCCTGGCCGGGTGCCTACTATCCCGGTATTCCTACCCCGCGCACAGCTGCCACCCAATCCCGTAGGAAGGACGGTGGCGGCTCCAGTCTTAAAGTAGGAGCCTCACCCATGCACGCCCTCATTCCGTCCAAAAATCGCGCCGCTGCACACCGTGCAATGGCTCTCGCCGCTCTACACGCCAACTCCAGTCTTGCTACTCGTCTCGCACGCTACAACGCACACATGGCCAAAGCTCGCGCTCTCGAAGCCGCAGGCGGTGCCCAATGAATAACGCTCTGAGTTTTGCCCTGCCCGAAGATCTGCTCTGCGTGAACCCAACCGCAGAAGCCGGCGTGCCCATCGATGCTATTACCTGCGCCATCGACCGCGCTGACTCGGTACTCACGCTGCTTGAGGATCACTTCGAAAACGATTCCTCACGCCTTGCAAATCACGTCATCGCCGCTGTCCTCTGGGACGTGCGTGGCACCCTCGGATTGATCAAAACGCTGGCCATGCATGGCGACACCACCTCAACACCTGCGGTGCAGAAAGGCGGTGCGCAATGACCACCTCCACCACACCGGGTCACGCCACCTTTTCCCGCGTTAACGCCACTGACCTGAGGCTGTTTCGCGTCAATGCCGGTGTTCCGGTCGAAGACGCACTAGAGATGGTGTCGTTGCTTCAGCATCACGCGAATCAACTCAATTTCGACGCCGCCATGAGTGATAACGGCGAGCGTTTCAGCTGGCCCGCCCTGTATCTGGGCGAGATGGCCAAAGCGCTGATCGACGACATCAACGACGCGCTGTTTCTGCCGAGGGCTGAGCCATGAATCAGCAATCGAACAACAAACGCCCAAGTTTTGCCGACGTGAAAGCCGCCGCGCTGAAAGACATCGAGCGTGTCTTGTCGCATTGGCTGCCCAACGGTAAGCGTGTGGACGGCGGCAAGGAATACACAGCCCCGAATCCTACCCGTAGCGACAAGCGCGCCGGATCGCTCAAGGTCAATTTGAGCAAGGGCACCTGGGCGGATTTTGCTACCGGCGATAAAGGCGGCGACCTAATCGATCTGGTGCGCTATCTGGGCGGCGGCACCGACGTTGAAGCCTGCTACAAGCTGGCCGACTGGCTGAACGTTGCACCCGGCGCTGCCAAGACCAAGCCCGCCCCGAACAAGCCGAAGGCGCCGACGTGGAACGCCATCCAGCCGATCCCGGTCGAGGCCATGAACAAGTGTCCGACCAAGCATCGCGATTACGGCGCACCTTCCAAGGTTTGGATTTACCGTGACCCGCAGGGTCAGCCCCTCATGGCGCTGTATCGCTTCGACCTCGGTCCGGATGAAGACGGCAAGCCGAAGAAGGTCTTTGCTCCTTTGACGTGGTGTCAGCGCGCCGATAGCCAAACCCAGCAATGGCGCTGGCAGGGGCTGCCGGATCCGCGTCCGCTGCTGCGCCTTGATGAACTGGCCCAGCGCGCTGACGCACCCGTAGCTCTGTGCGAAGGCGAGAAAGCGGCCGATGCCGCCGCCGAGTTGTTACCGACCTACGTCGCCACTTGTTGGCCGAATGGCTCCAACTCCTGGCACAAAGCCGACCTGACGCCGCTCAAGGGACGCGACGTTTTGTTGTGGCCGGACAACGACAGCAGTGGCGCTTCGTGCATGGAGGCAGTCGCCAAAAGACTGCATGAGATCGGTGCGGAATCGGTACGGTTCGTTGCGCTGACTGTGTTCAAGCGAAAAGCCACGATGAAGGACGATCAAGCAGCGTTTGCCAAAGGTGGCAAGTGGGACGACGGGGACGATGCTGCCGACGCGCTCGTTAAGGGCTGGACGGCGGCGCACGTCTCGGAGCTGGAGCGCGACGGCAGTCTTTTCGTCTCTCCTACTGATGAATGGTTTGACGAGCCCGCAGAACTAAAAGTCGCAGCTAAGCAACCGGCAAAATCAAAAACCGACTTGCTTCCCGGCGGCTTTAGATTGGCCCCCGAAGGCGTGTTCTATACCGGCGAAGATGGTGAGTCGCGACCGGTTTGCTCATCCTTGGAGATCCTCGCTCGTACCCGTGACGATAAGGGCCACAACTGGGGTTTGCTGGTTGAGTTCGACGACCCAGACGGAGCGAAAAAGCGCTGGAATATTCCCGCCCGCAACATGACTGGCGATTTCGGCAAGGACGTCTTGGGGCCGCTGGTCGATATGGGACTACGTCTGCCCGGTACTCGCTCAGGCCGCAATGCGCGCAACGACCTCCAAAGCTATCTGCAAGGGTTCGACAGCAACGAACGAGCGCGTTTGGTCACTCGTCTTGGATGGCATGGACCTGCGTATCTGCTGCCCGATCAGCAGATTGGCAACAGTCACGAACACCTCTTCTTCTGCGATTCCGGCGCACAGCTCCCTCCGATCAGCGAGGCCGGGACGCTGGAGCAATGGCAACAGCAAATCGGAGCGCTCTGCGTCGGCAATCATCGCTTGGCGTTCGTTGCCAGCGTGGCCTTTGCCGGGCCGCTGCTGCACTTGCTAGGGCACGAATCAGGCGGTTTTCACCTCTATGGCGATAGTTCCGGTGGCAAGACGACACACCTGCAAGTTGCCGCATCGGTTTACGGTGGGCCGCGACTGGTCCGGTCATGGCGTTCGACAGATAACGCTTTGGAGTCGATTGCCGCTGCGCACTCAGACGGCGTGCTGGTGCTCGATGAGATCGGTATGTGCGATCCGCGCATCATCGGTGAAACGGTGTACATGCTCGGGAACGGCACGGGTAAGGCCCGTGCCAATGATCGCGGGCAAGCAGGCCGACAGGTGCAAGAGTGGCGGTTGCTGTTCCTCTCGACCGGTGAGAAGACACTCGCGCAGCACATGGCCGACGCCAACAAAGAGCTCAAGGCGGGAATGGAGATCCGCATGCTGGCGGTGCCTGCGGACGCTAGCAAAGGGTTGGGCATGTTCGACGTGCTGAGCGGCTTCGAGGACGCCGCCGCTCTGTCGGACGCACTAAAAGCGCGAGTGGCCAAATACTACGGCACCCCGCTAACCGCCTTCCTGTCCGCACTGTGCAAGCCCGGTGAAATGCTCGGTTGGACAGCCATCCTTCGCCGCACAGTCGAGCGTTTTATCGCCAAGGCGCTCCCTGCTTCGGCCAGTGGCCAAGCGCACCGTGCAGCTGCCCGATTCGGCCTCGCCGCTGCCGCTGGTGAGCTCGCCACAGCGCTTGGCGTCACTGGCTGGCCAGAAGGCACCGCCACCACAGCAGCACAGGTTTGCCTCAATGCTTGGTTAGATGAACGGGGTGGCGCCGGGAACATGGAAGGCGACGCCATCGTGACCCGACTGCAGCAGGTCATTGAGCGATTTGGCGAGAGCCGTTTCACTCGCTGGGATGGGCTTGCTGCCAAAACGGACGATCACGCTCCACGAACCGCCGACCGACTTGGCTTCCGGCGCACGGTTGAACACGGCATGGGCGACGGCGTTTACACCCTCGTTACCTACTACTTCCTGCCTACCGCATGGAGGGCGGAAGTCTTCAAGGGAATGAGCCTCACCATGGTCAATCGCGAACTGATCGAACGCGGGATTTTGGAAGCCAGTGCAGAAGGCCGTGCTGCGCAGTCTGTGCGGCTTCCCGGCTTGGCCAAAACGAGAGCCTACGTAGTGCATGCCAACGCTCTCCTCTCCTCTGAAACCGAAGCTGCTTGAGGCTGAGGCATAACGAGGGAGAGCCGGCCGCATGGGTCTGGCCCGCCCGTAGCAAACCGAACGAACTATCAATTTAAGATACGGAAATTTTCAAATGAGCGACTACCAGAAGCAACTCAAGCAACATCAAACCGACATCGAACAACTCCAAAAGCAGTTGCCGAGCCTACGAGCAAATGCCCAAGAAGCTAAAAAGGCATTCGCACGAAGCCGCGCCGGTAGGCCCGAATACCCGCATGAAATTGTTGACGCTTACAACAACGTCAAAACGGCGATTGAGGAGCACACGTCCGAGATCAAGCGGCTACAAATCCTGATTGAGTGGGAAGACGGTGTGCGATTCGCGAACACCAATATCAAAAAAGCCCAGAAGGAAATCAGCCTAGCGCAGACAGATCTCCAAAAGCTGCAGAATAAGCGTGCAAAGTTTTCAACCAAACTTCAGAAACTGGAGAACGAGAAACGCACCGAAATTGAGAAAGCTCAATCTGCTGAGCAACAAGCGGCAGCCGATTATGCAGCAGCATTGAGTGAAGGAGACGACGCGGACGAACAACGAGCGGAGAAGCTTCTTAAGCAGGCATCAGAGGCTCTGACGCAGGCGACACGCGGTAAGCGCGGGGTGGCAACCGTTGTGAATGCCTTGACGGCCGAAGTCGAAAAGCTCGACGAAACCATCACCGTCACCAAACAGCGCTTGACCGATCTGCGCCAAGACCAGCTACGAGCAGCTCGCTTTCTCTGGGCCGACCGCCTGGACAAAGCGGCTCAGGACTTTGCAAACGTTGCAGCACAGTTGTCCGCCGCCGAAAAAGCATTGGGCCGTTATAGCTCGCTGCAGGATCTGTACCTGCCATTGCAGGCGCCTATGGGTCGGCAACACATTAGCCAAAGCGAAATCCGTGAGAAGGCAAACGCGATCTCTATCGAGCAGCTACTGGCTGCGTGACCATCTATGCATCGCCGCGGCAGGCGGTGATGCTCTCCCCTCCAACCGGAACAGCATTCGCGGAACACCAAACGTGTTCCGCACAACTGGTGTTCCGGTTGTTCGCATTTAGTGTTCCACCTCTGAAAGCCTTGAAAGACGTGGCCTCCAGTAAATCTGGAACACATGGAACACATGGAACACCTGTATTTGCACACCGCCGCATTAGCATTCCCCTCGCCCCTTTTCACAGCGTGAACCTTCAGCGAGAACGGACGCGGCAGATAGCTCCGGATCTTCGAAGGTCTGCTCTGACTCATCGCAGCCTGCGCACCCGACACCGCGGATTTTACGGGTCCTCCCAAAGGGGGGGCACCTACACGGGTTATCAGACTCGCAGGTTTCCTCTAGCTGAAATATATATAGGCATGTCCGTCTTTATATATAGCTGGATTACTCTTTCGAAATCCTGAATGGTTCAAACTCATCAAAGCCGATTCGCGCCAATTCAGACCCAACCTTCTGCGAAACCCTTAATGCTCTACGCTGCTTTAAGTCAGCTACCCAAAGATAGCTATTACCTTTCACATCAGTAAAAGAAAATGCGCCTTTACTTCTCTTCACTGCAGACACACATAACGATGCATCACAAAGAATTGGCTCGAAAACATAAGACACAGACTTAGTATAGGCCTTAGAAGCAAGCTTCAACCCTACATAGGAAACATTCCCCTTTGCATCTAGTACTGGAACTACATGCTCTGGCCGCGAATCCACAACTTCCAGCGGAACAAAAAAGAACGCCGTCTTCTTCGTTACCCTCACGCTGTCGCAAGCAGCCTGTAGACATAACCAGTACTCTGACACTGAGTTTCTAATTATTGTGCCTAACCGCAAAACTGGAAGGGCACCACTTCCATCATTGAAGACCCTGCTTCCCGGAAAGCTCCTAACCCCTGTCAAAGAAGCAAATTCATACATACTTTCCTGGGCTTCCTTCAAGCTTTCAGAAAACACAGATGGGAAGCTTTTCTCATACTCTTTTTTTACAGGCTTAGGTTCACTCTTGAAAGAAAATAATTGATCATTCCGTCCGGAGATCACAAATTGCTTTACCTCGGCGATGGGTGCTTTAGCTACGAGCGCCTTACCGTCACGCTCGAAATGAAAGTCTAAGGACTCTCCATCCTTAGCCATTGCATCTATGCGATTAGTTATCGCCTCGGAACCTGCCCATCGGCGTGCGACCCCATCTCTATCCACCACGCTCTTTAACTCGCTCAGAACTATATCCAAAGCATACTGTTCAGCATCTTCGGCAGTGCCTATTGAAGCGCGATGCAAGAAGTAGGGGCCATCCATTCTCCCATTAAATCTAGATATAAGGTGGTGTGCTACGCTGCGTATCGAAGCTACAGTTGCAAGAGCGATATTTGATAACAAACCTTCAGCTATAGATGCAAACTCACTTAAGAGACGGCTTGGCAATTCGCTTTCTGAAACCTGAAACTCACCAAACTGCGGCAATACTTGCGTACCATGCTTCTTAAACAAGCAAATTATTTTTAAACCATCCTTCCCAGATAGCGAAGCTCCGTCCAACCGCAACTTCAGCAAGGATCGTTCTGGATCATCAAAAGCATTGAGAATACTGGCCAAAATATCTGCTAAACGCTTATCCCCGGTATAAATAGATATAAGCCGCAATCGTCCCATTTTCTTAAGATCAGATAAAACTATCCCACGAATTAACTTTATTGCGGTCTTACCTGAATCTCCAAACATCTCCCAATCAAGACTAACTATATCGACCCGCTCAGCAGCTTTTACCACTCGACCAACGATATCTTCGTCCTTATTTGCTGGACAAAGCACTGAACAAATCAATCCTAACTCCATCGCCGTATCAATCAACAACTTGGAATCTAACTGATGATCAATCATAGAGCTTTTTTTAAGTTCGTCCTCGCTCTGAGCAGCAGCTCTGGCGACGCCTCTTCTTGGCACGTTAAGCGGGGATACTTTCTCCACTGTCGCAGTCCCCTTAGCTTGGTCATCCACGACAATCATTGTTTGCGCGAATTCTTTGGCCGCGGCTAATCTATCAACACTGAACTTTGTGGCTTCCATACTATAGGCTTTCCTTACCGACAAACTCTGCTTTTGGCTTCAACTTAAAGGTCGCACCGACGAGGGAATCAACTAAAGTCAACTCATAACCAATTTTCTCGAGTGATTGCCTAGAGATGTAAAGCCCCATACCTCGCCCACCGGGACGTCGCGAAAAATTCAGTGAAAATATATTATTTCTATCCCCAGAACTGATACCTGGACCAGTGTCACTTATAATCCACTCATCATTATTGGAGGACAATATAATTTCTCTTTTACGACCGTGAACGCGCTCCAACCAAAAAATTGAGTTATCTACAAGGTTTACGAATACCGGATAGAAAGACGAGGTGTATCCTTCTATAAAGCTTTCCAAAAATTCCGGAGTCGCAGAGAGTTCGATATCATTGTCCTTTAGGCGGTCTGAAAACAGGTTGAGCAAAAAGTCAAAGATATGCTTTCCGGTAATCTCGGTTGGTTTTCTATACAGGCGACGGTCTAAGGGGGTAAAAAGTGTCAAATAGCCATCGAGATGATCAAAGCTACTCCGCATGTCTAAGTACAGTTCATTTAAAGCGGGATTCTCCGCTGCCCATGCTTTCAGTCGTCTAAAGCCATCTCTGAGAGATCCAACCGTTTTTTCGAACTCGTGAGTAACGGTGCTGAGGGCCATACCAATCTGTGCCAACTCAAGATCTGCATCACGTCGTTCCTGCAGAGCATCAAGCTCTTCCTCCAAAGCTTCAGCGAGCTCCGCCGTATCGTAGGCACTTGCATTTTGAAGAGCCTGGACGGTGCTCAATTGATCCTTTAGTCGCGTCAGCTTTTTTGTTTCAAGTGAAAAGACCGTTTCTATTTTTTCTTCAAGCGACTGGCGGATCATTGAGAGATCAGCAAACTCAGCGGAGGATCTCTGATGGTTAGATAGTTCAGCTAGCGCATCATCGACAACATGATTAACTGCACGAAAACAATCCTTAGCCGCAGTCCTTACCTGATCAGCTACGCTCGCTATTAGCTCTTCAGTTTCGGACTTTAACTTTCTGGTATCCTTTAGAACCAAATCGGTTTTGCCCCGAATAGATTCTTCCAACCTTGTAGCATTATCGATAGGAATATCGCTAATACTCGCTATGCTGGAAATTAGCTTTTCAACTTCCACTTCTGCTTGCTGAAAAACTTCACTTTCCAGCCTAGCAGACTGTTCCACATAGCCTGCCCATTGGTTGCTTAAAGTCTTTGACAACCCAACCCCTCTGGGCTTGGCGATCGTCATTGCTCTTCTTTCGTATCTTATGGAGTTCAAAGTTTCTTTTTCGAGCTGCATAATTGACGCGGCCTTGAAACCTTTAGATTGATCCCCTTGCAGAATTTCCTCTATCTTCGTCTTCGTTCCCCGCACCAAAGATTGAAGTTTTGTTTCAGGCGTTCGCTCATCGACCTTATGAAAGAAGGTTTCCAACTCAGACTTTAAATCATTCCTTTTCAGACTAACCTGCGCCGCCTTCTTCTTCCTAACATCAGCATTACTATTGAGTTCTAACTTGGTTTCCTGCCACTGATCGGAATAACGTCCATCCTCCCGAAAGAAATCGGCAGCTGACTGAATGAAAAAATTCATCAGAATCGAACGAAAATCTCGGTATGCTTTGTTCTCTCTGAACCCTTCACGACCTGCCTTTTCAGTTAGACGGCTGTTTTCAATCCCATTTAGTTCAATAACCCCGAATAGGCGACGATAAGAGTAGAAATAATAGCCAGCACCTAGATTTCGCCGTCTTTCTATATCGAGGAAATCGTAGTCAGAATCCCCATAGGGCTGAACACGCACCCCGTCACGGTAGATATAAATCCCACCATGTCGATCCAATTTCATTTTTAGCTTTGCGTACTCTTCACTTGATAAAAGTGAGTCTCTCTCTGCGCCCTGAAGGTAGGCAAATGACAAAGAAAATTTTCCGCAAGCAGTGGGAGTGCCATCAGATTTGTCCCAGTTTAATACGTATGGCTCGGGTTCCTTCTGGTAGATACCAATTTTCCCTTGAAACTGTCCGTACTCATCGAACGTCCCAATTACATGGTGATCTACCTCCTCAAATTCCTGAGGAGAAAAAAAGGCCTTATCGCCTATGCGCTCGATTGGTGCACCCTCATCTACATAGTCTCTAAACTTTGTCAGAATCGGAGGATTCTTAAAGCCTGGAGTCATCGTATTGGTAAAGCCGATTAGGTTTTTCTCAAACCGTGTAGCCTTGCGCTCGTCAGCTCTGTTATCTATGTCATCCTTGATCAAGTCATCGGTTGGGGTAATGTAAAAATGGGTGCCGTAGCCTTCGCCCTTCAGTGAAGGTTGGCCCAACTCCGATGCAAGAAGTTCAGGATCTACTTTAAAATCTCGAACCTGGCGGATAAGCACTTCTAGAGAAACTGGATCAATCCTGTGTTTGAGTTCTGCAAGAGACTCAATCACCTCCAAGATCATTGATTCTACTAAGACAGCATCTGGCATCGAGCCAGAATCTATCTCTCTAATCGGAACAACTATTTCTTCCAAGTCTAATCCGGGAAGTTCGAACATGCCCCAATTTAGGTAAGCGACGACAGTATTCAAGGGAAGCAAATCGTCTCTCTTCGCTCTAGAGACGATCAAAACCTGAGGGCCAAGCACAGCGATAGCGAGACGCCCTATCCCCTTTTCGCCAAGTATGGGACGTTCCTCTTGACTTGGGTCTTTCGGCGGCCTAGCGAGCCCTTTAGCTCCAACCTTGCTGTCAGTTCCCAGCGTCAGCCATCTTTTCTCGAAATCCTCCCGTGTCATCCCTAGGCCATCATCTCGAAGGACTAAAAGATTTTCACTTCTGAAAAAATCAACTTCAGCATTTCTAGCGTACGCATCGTGCGCGTTTTTAAATAGCTCACTGATGGCAGTTGGAATGCCGGCAATTTGCTGCCGGCCTAACATATCTACGGTTCTTGCTCTGACCTTGAACCTTGCCATTTAGGCCACCTGCTCTTGCAAGTATTGCGCATAGTGCCTCTGAAATTCCATTCCAAATACCTCTGCCATCCTAACAGGGACTGCATTCCCGACTTGTCGGGCCATTGAATTTAAATTCCCATGAAACACAAAGTCACGTGGAAATGTCTGAATGCACGCTGCCTCACGTACACTTATAGCCCTATGTTGCTCAGGGTGGCCGAATCGACCATTAGATAAACTTATGCATCTAGTAGTGAGTGCAGATGACGGTTTATCCCAAGACATCCGACCATAAACGTCAGAATGCCCACCGTGATCTCGATGGCAGTCTAACCAGAGATGCTCCGGCCAATCCTCTCGTCCACCTCCAACAGGAGTTTTTGATATTCGCTCTAAATTAAGTTCGGACAAAAGAGCAGCGCGATGCACCGGATCATCTTTATTGGTCTCTCCAGCACGCAACACTGGAAGTCCGGCTATCCACTCTCCAACTGTAGGGAGGTTAAGCTGCTCTGTACCTGGGCCATGCGTAGGCTGAGGGATATGTATAGGACCAAGCGAACTAGCTATCAACACTAAACGTCGCCGCCGCTGGGGCACTCCGTAGTGATAAGCCATTACAACTTTATAGTCATACCAATAGTTTAACTTTTTAAGAAACTTTATAAATTTTGCAAACGGCCCCACCTTATCCATCGACTGCATTCCAGGCACATTCTCAATGAATATATACTCTGGTCTAAACTCTTGTACAAAGCGATGAAACTCAGGCAACAAAGTTTTTCTAACATCATCGCCTTTCTTCTGTCGATTTTGCTTAGAGAATGGTTGACATGGCGCGCAAGCGCCGAACACTGTCGGCTGATTGTTTCTAACCACGTGATGAGCCACATCCGATATCTTCAACGTTCGAATGTCCTGGCAGATGAACTCCGAGCCGGGAAAATTGGCACGAAAAGTCTTAGCTGCATCGGGGTCAATATCGAGACCTAAGCGCACAGCCATGCCCGCAGCACTCATGCCGCGACTGGTGCCACCACAGCCACTAAAAAAATCGTAAAAATTCAGGCCTTTTACTCCCAATGGTTTGGTCAAGCGCCTAGCCACACTGACCACGAGCTTAGCCCGCGTGTGGGTTTATAGCCGGGCATCATACCGCATGCGACTCGTAGCCAGACACGGCCTCTTGACGTGATAATCCCGTAGTTTCAATCACAGCGACCACATTTGCCCCCTCCTCCTTTCACTCCGCGGCCATCGGATTTGCAAGGACACGCGAAGATCATTTGCGGATATAGCGGCATGGAGCATGCGGCAAGCCTCTCCCCAAAAGCGTTCAACCACTCGACTCCGGAGCACACGTCTGATCGAGGACTGCTCAACTCGACGAATTTTCTGCTGTCCACGCAATGAAAAAAATCTCAACATCCAGACCAATTCAGCTACGGTCGCGTTTAATGGGCTGGCTGAACACTGAAACCGTTGGCAAACACGATATGACTTTGGGGGCTTCGCAGGGCGGCCGATTGCTTTATCATCAAGTGAACAATCTGCAGGCCTGACCAGCGTGTATCCCTGCATGTATCCCGACTTATATAATTCGTTTGCAAGCCACGTATTATATGGAGCGCGACAGTCTCCCTCGGGCACCAAAATTAAGAATGGTCTTGCTTAGCAAGGCCTTTTTTTCGTCTGCAATAAAGTGGACGCGCAATGCAGAACGCTCACCACTGCGCGGGTCGCACGTGACATTGCGCGGACTCAGGTGTCGGAGGCGGTTTTAGGCTCAGCCTGAGCATTTCCCCCAAACAACCGCGCCGCTATCGCCCTCCCCCGCTCCAGCCCTTCCTCCGTCAACCAGACCGACTTGTTCCTGTTCACCGGGTTACTGATGAAACCCTGCTCATGCAATCGGTTCATGATCTCGAAATCGAATCCTTTCCAGGCATTGCCGTCGTCGGAGCTGAGTGCTGCCAACAGGGCAAGCACGGCGTCTTCCATCAGTTTGTCGTCGTATTCCATGGTCGTCACTCCATTCGTGTTCAACAGTTAACGTCGAGTGTGTGAAGGCTCACCATAATACTCACCGGCCTCCGATGGAAATGCCGCTCAATCCCGTGAAGGTTATTGATCGGCTTCAGTGTGCCCGGCCTCGCCTTTGGGCTGCACTTGTTGATCCCGCTCCGTATAATCCCGCCACTCTGAAGGCAGCCCAGCGCATCTTGCACCTGACGGTGACTGCCTCCAGTCATCAACTCTCACACTGACGGACGTCGCTAAAGGCACCCCATGGAAACGTCACTGGAAACAGTCGCCCTGTTCTCCCTCAAACTCGCTTACGAGGAAGAAGGCCTGAGCCCGATTCTGCGGGACGACATGGTCATGGGTGATTACCAGAAAGACATTTTCGAACTATTGGTGCGGCGTGGGGATGTCGAGACTATTCAGTTCAAGATGAATGAATGCCTGCGCTTGGCGATGGACGCCTTGGGCGGTGTCGAGAAACCGCTGGGGCGTGAGTTGCACAAGTTGTCCGCCGAGTTCAGCGAGGCGCGTTCGCTGGAGCAGCTGGATCAGCCGCTCCTTGCGCTCAAGGGCTATTTGAAAGACATCTTGTGAAGGGCTGAGCCGTTACAGCAGATGCTTCGAGATGTACTTGGAAATCTCCACCATCGACGTCTTCCCGGTGAATTCGAACTTCACTTTCCCCAGTGACGAGAAGTAAATCTCCAGCTCTGAATCCAGATCGAAGGTGCCCGAGGTTTCCACCGAGTACGCGACGATGTTCTTGTACGGCAAGGAAGTGAAATCCTTCTTGCTGCCGGTAATGCCCTGAACGTTGACCGCGATGATGCGTTTGTTGGTAAACACCACGCCGTCACGCATGGCCTTGTAAGAGTCGATCACTTCCTCGCCGTCGAGCAACAGCGCGCTTACGCGTTCGGCGTATTCATCGTTCTGCTTGAGTTTGAAGAAGCCTTTGTTGTTGAAGTCGATCATCTGTCCATCCTCATATTCAAGAAAACATCCCGGTATTTCTTTGGTTCAACGACGGGCTTTCAGCACGCGGATATCGGTCGGAAATCCATCAGCGCCGACAAGTTTTTTCCAGCCCAAATACTGAAACTCGCCCTTCTCATCAATGTAATCGCCCTTCTCCACTGACCGGCCGCCAACCACCGCGACGCGTTTCACTTCGCCGCAACCGCCATCCGAAGGCCTGACCGTATAGATCACATACGGTTTCACGTATTGCGTGGCGCGGAAGTATTGGCCGCAGATTTCGTCGACGGTGATCAGCATGGTTTTCAGGCGTGCTTCGCCGTCGGTGTCTTCGTGCAGTTTGAGGAAGGATATGTCGCCGACGTCGCTGTAGCCGAGAGCGCGGGCGCGTTGGTAGGCGGGGGAGTTCTGGTGGGCAATTCGGCCTTCCTCCGCAGCACCTTGCATTTTCGCGGCGAACTCGGCTTTGCCTTGGGCGATCATCGCTTCAGCCTGACCCGCGACGTTTTCGCATTGCGCAAATTCCCGGGAGCCGAGGTGATTGGGCGTCAGGTTCGAGCGCTGTTCATTCATGGTCTGCAGGTTGCTTTCCAGCGCGAACATCACGTCATAAGCCGTGGTGCGACCGCTCTGCACGTCGGCCATTTTCTCCAGCACTCGTTGGCAGTTGCCGGCGTAATACTTCCAGCTGTTTTCCGGGTGTTCTTGCACGGCGGCGAATGCCGGGGCCATTGCAGCGGCGAGGGTGATTGCGCAGAGCAGGCGCAAACAATGGGTACTGACTGACATAGGTAGTCCGTTACAGAGATGGGCAGTGGCGCGACGCTACTATTTTGCTATCTTGCCGTCCACTGCCAGTAACGAGGTCGCCAACGCCTCGATGGAGTCAGTTTTCAGAGGGAGAAACACCTTGATGGCCGTGTTGTACTTTTTCGTCTGGGCAGCCGTTTGGGCTTGGGTCGTGCAGACCCGTGGTGCCTGGAACCTGATCCTTGCCAACCTGGCGGGTGCCGCCAGCGGCTTCATCGTCGCAATGATTTTTTCGGTGGTCTGTGCAGGACTTTTCCCGGCGCACGTGCCTCCTGCAACTGAGAACCTGGCCAGTAGCGTGTTGCAAATAATCACCACGTTCGGTGTGCTGGCGGGTGTCTGGATGTGGCTGGTCAGACGTCCTCGGCCAGAGCATCCGTTGGCCCGGCAACTTTTCGCCGGTATCTGTGGGCTGGCTGCTGGTGTGACGACGCTGGCGTTTTTTGCGCTTAATTTTCACTGAGCGCCGCGATCGTCACTGGCATTACACGTCTGTTTTGTTATCTTGCCGCCCATCGTCAGCGTTCACGTTGGGCGTGCGTTGATTTCAGGTTTGGAAGGTTTAAGGAAAGGATCAAATGGAGTTTCTGCGTTTTCTGGCGATTGTCGCGGTTTGGGGGTTCATGTGGCGCTGGGTGGTCAAGAACCGTGGCAGCTGGAATATTTTCTACGGCAACATCGTTGGTGCTGCGGGCGGCTTCATTGTGGCGATGGTGGTGCTGTCGATCACGTTGTCGTTGTTTCCGTCGTCGCATGACTACGAGCCGACGCAGGCTGAAAACACGCAAGTCACCGAGCCAACCTCTCTATTGCCTGAAGCCGAGGCAGTCACACCCGCGGCCGATCTGAAGGATGCGCCGGCTTTTGCTGCCATCGAGCCGGACGACAAGCCCTCTCCCGCCGACTCCGCCCTGCTGCCGAACTACGCCAGCCGGGCGCCGAAATCTATCGGGTTACAGACCGTGCTGGATCAAAGCGACTATGACGGTCGCATGGCCCTGGCAGCGCTGAACAAGAAATTGCGCGGCGACGCACAGGCCGACAAGTCGATGATTGCGTATGTCATGTGCAGCCCGTTTGTGACCAGCACGTTGCGCTTTCCCGCTTCGGCGCGGTTTGCTGACAGCAAGGCGCTGGTCAGCCACCGCTTCAAGGATCAGGTCTACACCTTCAACAACACCGTCACCGCGCGCAACATGAACGGCGACGATGTCACCTACCGTTTCGATTGCTCCGTGCAAGAGCAGCCGCGAGTTGACGCGCTGCCTGCGCAATGGCGTTTGTTGGCGCTGAAAGTGCAAAAAGCCGACTCTTAAGGCTTATTTAAGGGTTCAAGGCGCCGCCTGCGCTATCATCGCCGGCCTGTGCGCCTTGAGCTTTGCCCTCGATGTCTTCGACACCCGCTGACCTGATCCCGCTGCCTCCTGTCTTGGCCGGCCCGCTGCTGCGACGGCTGGAGCCAATGCGCGTGGTCATGTGGCTGGTCGGCACGCAGCCACTGGCGCTGACGTTGCGCCTGCAAGGTGTAGGAGACATTCCTCTCGACGCCGGGAAATGCACGGTCATTCCCGTAGGCCGCGAGGCGTTTGTACATCTCATCGATGTTGCTCTCGACAACGCCCTGCCCTGCGATACGCGTATCGACTATGACCTGCTGATCGACAATGCAGAGGGCATCGCCGACTGGGCGGCGCATCTGCTGTACGGCGATGCAACCAGTCCGAACTTCGTCCTGCGCTCGCGGATCGATCAACTGCTGCACGGCTCTTGCCGCAAGCCGCATCACCCGGCGACGGATGGTTTGCTTTGCGTCGACCAATTGCTGGCGACGGAAACCGATCCGCAACAACGTCCCGCCCTGTTAATGATGAGCGGCGATCAGGTCTACGCCGACGATGTCGCCGGCCCGATGTTGCGGGCGATTCATGCCTTGATCGAACGCCTTGGCCTGTTCGACGAACACCTCGAAGGCGCCGTGGTCAGCGACAGCGCCAAGCTCTATGAACACCCGGCCAGTTACTACCACCGCGCGGATTTGTTACCAGCGCTGGAGAGCAACGAGACATTGCGCGAGCGATTTTTCGGCGGTGCGCGTAAGCCGATTTTCACCAGCAGCAGTGCTGACAATCACTTGGTGACGTTCGCCGAAGTCATGGCGATGTACCTGCTGGTGTGGTCGCCGACGGCCTGGTCGCTGATCAATCCGCAAGCGCCCGAACTGACGCCCGAACGCCTCAAGCGTTACACCCTCGAACAGACTCGCATCGACGCGTTCAAGGCTGGATTGGACAAGGTCGCCCGCGCGCTCGCGCATCTGCCGAGCCTGATGATTTTCGATGATCACGACATCACCGACGACTGGAACCTGTCCGCGCAATGGGAGGAAACGGCCTACGGCCATCCGTTCTCCAAACGCATCATCGGCAACGCGTTGATCGCCTATTTGTTGTGTCAGGGCTGGGGCAACAATCCCGATGCGTTCAAAGAGGTATTGGAGAAAACCCTGGGGCTGAGCGCCAGCGGTGATGATCAGTATCTCGACAGCCCGGTGCAGGACGATTTGATCGATGAGCTACTGCGCTTTCAGCATTGGCATTTCGTCCTGCCAACCAGCCCGGCGCTGGTGGTCATCGACACCCGCACCCGACGCTGGCGCAGTGAGATGGCGCTCAAACAACCTTCAGGTCTGCTGGACTGGGAAGCGCTGAGCGAACTGCAACAGGAACTGCTCGATCACCCGTCAGCGATCATCGTATCCCCGGCGCCGATCTTCGGCGTGAAGCTGATCGAAACGGTGCAAAAAGTCTTCAGTTGGTGCGGTTTTCCGCTGCTGGTCGACGCGGAAAACTGGATGGCCCACCGCGGTGCCGCGCAAGTGATCCTGAATATTTTCCGCCACTCGCGAACACCGGGTAACTACGTGGTGCTGTCCGGCGATGTGCATTATTCCTTCGTCTATGAAGTGCTTATCCGCCACCGCAAGGCCGGCCCGCGAATCTGGCAGATCACCAGCAGCGGCATCAAAAACGAGTTTCCGAAAACCCTGCTGGAATGGTTCGACCGCCTCAACCGCTGGCTCTACTCGCCACGCTCACCGTTGAACTGGTTCACCAAACGCCGACGCATGCGCATCGTGCCGTATACGCCGGAACATGCTGAGGCAGGTGAACGCTTATGGAATTCGGCGGGGATCGGTCAGGTGTTTTTCAATGAGCAGGGGCAGCCGCGAGAAATTATTCAGCACAATTCGAATGGCAAGGCGAAGACACGGATGCTGGCGCCGGATCTGGCGGATTATCCGGACTAAGGTCTACACCGAACATGTGGGAGCGAGCCTGCTCGCGAAAGCGGTCGATCATCCAGCAGAGATGTCGACCGATAGTCCGCCTTCGCGAGCAGGCTCGCTCCCACAGTGCTACTTACAAGCCATCAATGCGCGATCAGTGCTCGCCCCACACCTCTGACAATCATCTCCACCTCACGCTCATCAATCGTCAACGGTGGCAGCAGCCGTATCGTCTTGCCCCGCGTGACGTTGATCAACAGTCCATGATCCCGCGCGGCGATCAGGGTCAGATCACGCACCGGTTGTTTCAGTTCGATCCCGATCATCAAGCCCTGACCACGAATCGCCAGCACATTGGGATTGTCCGCCAGCTCTGCGCTCAAACGAGTTAAGAGCCGTTCACCCTGAATCCGGGCGTTTTCCAGCAGGCCCTGTTCTTCGATGATGTCCAGCACTGTGCAACCGACCCGACACGCCAGCGGATTGCCGCCGAAGGTGCTGCCATGGCTGCCGGGCGTAAACAGATCTGCCGCCCTGCCCCGGGCCAGGCACGCACCGATCGGCACGCCGTTGCCCAGTCCTTTGGCCAATGTCATGACATCCGGGACAATGCCTTCATGTTGAAACGCGAACCAGCGCCCGGTGCGGCCGATGCCGGTCTGGATTTCATCGAGCATCAGTAACCACGCATGGCGATTGCACAGTTCCCGCAGGGCTTTCAGGTAACCGGGCGGCGCCAGCTGCACACCGCTTTCGCCCTGAATCGGCTCGACCAGAATCGCCACGATGCGCTCGCCGTGCTTTTTCTGCGCCTGCTCGAGCGCCGCGAGATCACCGAACGGCACTTTGAGGAAATCCCCCGGCAATTCATTGAAACCCAGACGCACCGCCGGGCCATCACTGGCCGACAAGGTACCGAGTGTGCGGCCATGGAACGCGTTGGCCATGACCACCACCAGCGGCTGTTCGATACCCTTGCGCCAGCCGTACAAACGCGCCAGCTTCAGCGCCGTTTCATTGGCCTCGGCACCCGAGTTATTGAAGAACGCACGCTCCATCCCCGACAGTTCGGTCAGCCGTTTAGCCAATTGTTGCTGCCAATCGATGCTGTACAGATTCGATGTGTGCAGCAACAACCCGGCCTGCTCTCTGATCGCCGAAACAATCCGCGGGTGCGAGTGGCCGACATTGGTCACCGCGACACCGGCCACCGCATCCAGATACTCGCGGCCGGCCTGATCCCACAGGCGAGTGCCCAGGCCCTTGGTGAAGCTCAAGGCCAGTGGTTGGTAGGTGTTCATCAGGGCGGCGGTCATGACTTCAAACTCCAGTGCAGGTCAGTGTGCTGGCAGTATGGTTAGCCAGCGAAACTGGATAAACTCGGCAAAACTTCATTCATTTAAAAGCAGGGCTTGATAATGGACCTGTTCCAGTCGATGAGCGTGTACGTCAAAGTCGTCGAAGCCGGGAGCATGACGGCGGCCGCGTTGCAGTGCGATATGTCGACGACCATGGTCGGCAATCACCTGCGCGCGCTGGAGCAGCGGCTCGGTGTGCAGCTGTTGCAGCGCACGACTCGACGGCAGCGGCTGACTGAATTTGGCAGCGTCTACTACCAGCGTTGTCTGGATGTCTTGGGACTGGTGGCCGACTCCGAACGCTTGGCGGAACAAGCACTCGATGAGCCGCGTGGCCTGCTGCGCATTACCGCGCCACTGACTTTTGGCGTAGAACGCCTGGCGCCAGCGCTCAGCGAATTCTCCCTGCAGTACCCACAGGTCAAAATGGACGTGGTGCTGACTAACAGCCGTCCAGACTTGCTGGAAAGTGGTCTGGACGTGGCGTTTCGGCTGGGGCATTTCGAGGAGTCGAATCTGATCGCTCGCCCTCTGATCGATTACACACTGACCGTCTGCGCCTCCCCGCAATACGTGGCGCGGCGCGGCATGCCGCAAACCCCTGAAGATTTGCAACAACACGACTGCCTGTCATTCGCCTACCCTGCCGGCGACGATTGGCAATCAGTGGAAAAACGCTGGCGCCTCAGCGGCCCGGACGGGGAAATTCTCGTCGACGTCAGCGGGCCGATGCTGATGAATACTTCTGCCGGGTTGCACCAGGCCGCACGCACCGGCATGGGCATCGTGATGCTGCCCGATGCGCTGGTGGAACAGGATCTGCGCGACGGCAAACTGGTGACCGTCGTTCCCGACTATCAACCTCCAAGCCGCCCCCTGCATTTGCTTTATGCTCCGGATCGCTATCGTTTGCCGAAGCTGCGCCGCTTCGTCGAATTCGCGATGCAGACATGGGGCAGATCCTGAAAACGAGCGACCTGGACATTGTCTCGAAGAATTACTGACAAGGAGTCGAAGCGAAGATGAATAACAACCTGACCGTACGCGACCTGCTATCTGACGAAGTGGAGTCGGTACGGCTGTTCCTCGGCCAACATGGCTGGGGGCACCGTACCGGTTCCAGCGAACATTTCGCGCAACTCATCGAACACTCGCAACGCACGGCGATTGCCCTGCTCGGCGCGCAGATCGTTGGTTTCGCGCGGGGCATAACCGATGGCTTGTCCAACGGTTACCTGTCGATGGTGGTGGTCGATGACCAGCATCGGCGTGCAGGGATTGGCCGCGCACTGGTCGAGCACATCATGGGCGATAACCCCGATATCACCTGGGTACTGCGCGCAGGACGAGAAGGCGCCGAAGCCTTTTTTGCCCGCCTGGGTTTTGAGACGTCGGTGATTGCCATGGAGCGACCGCGATTGAAATAACGGGCGGGCGCTCTGGCAACGGCTATGATCAGCTTCTCTTTCCAGCATGGACGCTGCGCGATGCTCGTCACTCTTCAAAATACTCCCTTGTGGGTTTATGTGGTTTTTCTGGTTCTACTGTATTTCGGCCTCAAGGCCCGCAAACCCCAACATGAAAGCCGGTTTTCCCTGCTGTCGACCCCGCTGGTGTTGTTGGGCTGGTCGCTGTTGTCGTTGAACCTGACGGTTGATCCAGGCTTGAGCCTCAGCGGCTGGCTCATTGCTTTGTTACTGGGCGCTCTGTCGGCATCGCTGATTTTCCCCAACAAGGGGATAAATCTTGATGATCCGGAAACCGGGTTGATCGTGCCGGGCACTTGGAAAGCGCTGATTCTGCTCCTGCTTTTTTTTGCAGTGAACTACTACTTCGGTTATCAGGATGACGTGCACCCAGAGCGCGCTGCCGCCCCGGATATGCAGCTGTTCAAAGCCGCAGCATCAGGCTTTATCAGTGGTCTGATTAGCGCTCGCTCACTGAAATATTACCGTTTGCTGCGCACCCTTCAGTCTCAACGCCCGCCATTGGGCGCCCAATGATTCAGGAACCGCTTTTCACCAACACCGGTTTTTCCTGAGGTGCTGCGTATCGTGCACCGTATCCTGCAATTACACGGGCGCGATATACAGTTACTGGACATGAGCGGGCGTGGCGCGACGTTCCGCTTCTCGCGATCAACAGATCAGCAAAGCGCCGAACAATGGATGATGCGTTCAATGAATTTGCACAGCCCGGGCAAATAGTTGAGACCGCCGGCCCGTTGCTCCGTGACAACGCCGCCGCGCTCCCCTAAATTAGTCGGCCTGAAAAAGCCCTCGGTTTTCTCATCTCCACTCAAGTTAAAAAGTAGTGAAATTTCAATGTCCGATTTCAACACCGCTGAATCCGTAGTCACCGAATCGTCCAAAGCGGAATACGAAAACTCCATCAATCTTTCACAACACCTGCCACAAGCCAAAATCATCAGCGAGATGGTCCTGGACGCGTTCCAGTCGACCCGCGAAAGCGACCAGATCCGCGAGCTGCGCGCGGCGATCCGTCAGGCTCACGATAGCTTCGATGACGACAAGGCCTACGAGCTGATGGGCGAACTCAAGGCGCTGAAAGACGCTGAAGCGGCGGACCTCGCCGCCCTTGAAGACCTCAGCAGCAAGTTCTCGATCGGCCGCATCCTGTCCAGCTTCAAGGATGATCCGGCGTTCCAGGAAATCGTTTACGGCCTCGCGCTGAAAGTGCTGAACCAGACCCATCAGGCGATCAGCAATCCGAGCGGCGGCAAGAGCAAGGCTGCGAAGAAGAAAGAAGTCGAAATCTTCACCATCAGCAAGGACGGTATCAGCGTGACCTTGCCACTGCGCACGCCACGCTCGCGCCTGAACGTTGACCGTGCAGCACTGGAGTTCCTCGGTTTCACCTTCGTTGGTGAAGGCGAAGAAGCTGAGCTGGAAAGCGAAGTCTTCGTCGACAACGCGGGTACCGAACAGGCAGTGAACCGCAAGAACATCATCACCGCACTGCAACAGCAGACTGCGTTTGATGGTTACAGCATCGCCGCGCAGTAATAGCGCAGCCGCTGTACGAAAAAGCCCCGCGCTGAGATTCAGTGCGGGGCTTTTTGGTTTTCGGCTTGGGATTAGCGGAATGGCGTAAATCCCAGCCCCTCACCCCAGCCCTCTCCCGAGGGAGAGGGAGCCGATCGGGAGATATTCAAGAGATGCACCGAAATGAAAGTGCTGCGCCGAATCCACAATCGCCTCAATCTCTCAGGTCGATGTATAGCGCAAGACACCTCGGTCAGTCCCCTCTCCTGAGGGAGAGGGAGCCGATTTGCGGATATTGTGGAAGTTCGCCGAAATGAAAGTGCGGTGCCGAATCCACAATCGCCTCGACCTCTCAGGTCGATGTATAGCGCAAGACACCTCGGTCAGTCCCCTCTCCCTCCGGGAGAGGGTTAGGGTGAGGGCAAGCCGCCAAACCACCTCAAGCCGAAGGATGCAACGCCACAATCATGTCGACCTCAATCGCCGCATTCTTCGGCAACTGATACACACCGACTGTGGTGCGCGTGTGCCGACCGGCATCGCCAAGCACATGACTGAACACGTCCGACGCACCGTTGGCCACTTCGCTCAGATCAACGAAGTCCGGCGTCGACTTCACATACACCGTCACCCGCAACAACGCCTTGATCTTGTCCAGCGAACCCACCACATCAACAATCAGCGCCAGACAACGCATCGCACTGATACTCGCGGCGGCTTGCGCATCCTTGAGGGTCAGCTCCAGTCCGACGCGACCCGGATACTGAATCTTGCCGTTAGTGCGCGGCACCATACCGCTGATATACAGCTCATCATGATGACGGATCAGCGGCGCGTAATTGCCGCCGGCGGTGTTCTCACCATAGATGTCGTAGTTCAGCTCTTGGGCCAGGGCAATAAAACGCTCGTCGCAGGTCATCCTCTCAGTCATTTCGCCCAGCCTTTTGATCAGTGCATGAAGAAGCTCGAATCACGGCAGTAAAACACCGAAAAAATGGCTTGGTGCTATCACTGTCGGGGTTGGATCCAAATCTAGGGGTTTTGAACTCCACTCGCAACCCTCACCCTAGCCCTCTCCCAGAGGGAGAGGGAACTAATTGCGGGATATTGACGAGATACACCGACCTGAAAGCGCTCTACCGAATCCAGAATCGCCAAGATTCTTCAGGTCGACGGCGGATTCAAGACAACTCGGTCGGCCCCCTCTCCCTCTGGGAGAGGGCTGGGCGGGCGGCGTTCCGATGAGGGGCTTTACGCCAGGCAACAAAAAACCCCGCACATCTCTCAATGTGCGGGGTTTTTCGTCCAGCCTTTAAACCTTACGGCGCGTAAGTCAGCAGCAGCTCTGCGGGCACTTTGAAGTCCAGGGACATCATGACGCTCAACGCAGTGATGGTGAAGATCGAGAACACGAACAGCTTGCGTGCCCAGACCGTATCATCCACCGCTTTGTAGCCGGTCCAGGCCATGTACAACCAGTACATGCCCATGGCTGCGGCGACGGCGAGGTAGCTCATGCCGGCGTAACCGCTGAAGGTCAGCATCAAGGTCGCTACAAGGAACGCCAGGATGTAGAGCAGGATGTGCTTCTTGGCCACTTGAATCCCGCGCTTCACTGGCAGCACCGGAATCGATGCGGCCAGGTAATCGTTGAAGCGGAAGATCGCGATGGCGTAGGAATGCGGCATCTGCCACAGGCTGAACATC
>Ga0207696_1000569_pt1 | contig 29091 bp, 26 predicted proteins | sample KBSS54metaG_FD_184403 | JGI IMG/M metagenome (GOLD analysis project Ga0207696, IMG submission 184403) | Switchgrass rhizosphere microbial communities from Kellogg Biological Station, Michigan, USA - KBS S5-4 metaG (SPAdes) (version 2) | ecosystem: Host-associated > Plants > Roots > Rhizosphere >...
CGCCAGAAGATCGCCCGCTTCCACCAGCGGCGCACCCAGAGCGCCGATATGATCGGCCATCCGCACCCCCGCCGGATGATCGACCAGGGCGGCGAGTTCGGGATGGACGTTGTCCTTCACCGCGCTGAGGAAGGTTTCGGCCGTGCTGTCAGAGCGAATGGCATAGCGGCCGAGTTCGCCGAGCCCCAGGGCATCGCCTTGCTCCACGATCGCCAGCCCCTGGGCGAGTGCCGGCAGCCGCCCCTGTTTGCTGGCAGCCGTCAGCATTGCAGTGCCGGCCGGTCCACCACCGATCAACACGGTATCGTGATCGGTGCTCATGGGCATCACGTTCGCTCCCTTGCCGGCCGGGCGATGCAACGCCGCGATGGCCGCGGCCAGATGATCGATGACCGTGCTCACATCGGCAACGGTCATGCCGTCGGTTATGGGCAGGGACAGGACGCGGGCAGCCAGGTCGTCGCTGACCGGCACGGGTTCGATCACGGCATGGTCGCGAAACCATGGCTGCTGCCCAAGATGCGGGCTGAAATAATGACCGCTGCCGATGCCGGCCTGCGCCAGTGCCGCGATCAGTGCAGCACGATGGCCGGCTATCTCTGTCGACAGGAGCAGCGACCAGAACTGGAACGCCTGGCGCCCTTGCGGCATGGGGGCCTGCGCGGCAAAGCCAGGGCCAAGCCGGGGCATGGCTGCGCCATAGGCCCGGGCCAGGGCGGCGCGATGATCGCATACCGCATCCAGTTCCGCCAGTTTGGCCGAAGCAAGCGCCCCGCCCATTTCCGAAAGCTTGGCATTGATGCCGGGCATCTGCGCAGCGCGCGTGGTGCCGAAACCGAAGTTGGCCATCTGGCGCAAGGTGGCGATCAGGCTCTTGTCACCGCTGTGCACCAACCCGCCCTCGCCGGTGGCAAAGGTCTTGGTGGCGTGCATCGAATAGACCACGGCAAATGGAGCGCCTGCACCGAAATTGCGCCCTGCGCCATCGTCGCTACCCAGTGACGCCGCCGCATCGATGACCACACCGACGCCGTGGCGACGGGCCAACCAGGCATAGCGATCAAGATCCAGGCTACGGCCAAACGCGGCATAAGGCACGATCGCGGCCACACGCTCGCCATGGCGGGCCAGCAACTGCTCTTCGATCTGCGGGTCGGAAGCCCAGGTCTGGGGGTCGACATCGTGGATCAATGGCGTAAGCCCCGCCCACTGCGCCGCCTGCGCCGTTGCGGCAAAGGTGAACGCAGGGACCAGCGCCAGAGCGCCGGGCCGGATTCGGGCCGCAGCTGCATGACGGATAGCAAGGATCAGGCCCAGCGTGGCGCTGGCCACCGCCAGGCAGTCACCGTCCCCGCCAAACAACTGAGCGGTCGCCTGTGCTTCAAATGCTCGCACGGCCGGACCGCCGTTACTGAAAATCCGGCGCTGCTCGATCGCCGCAAATGCATCGGCCATGTCGGCAAAGCGTGGCGGATTGGGCGCAATAAGTGGAATCGAAGGCATCGACAGGCATCCCCGACAGCAAGCCTTTAGCAGGCGTCGCGTGCCTGAATGCCTTGCCATCCCTAATATGCCGTTAGCAATGTTTTACTTTCAACCAATGCGCCGTGAACTGGGCAGCATTGGCACAGGTCTGCGCCATTCCGGTTGCGGGTTTCTTTTTCGCAGCAATCGGACGTACACGGGGGCTTGCCTCGCAATGCTTGTGTGCTACCGATCCACCCCGCCACCATGGCCAATGGCTGTGGCGGCGCATAGATCGCGCTGGTGCCCCGAGAGGGGCTTAAAAGGGAACACGGTGAGGGTGCTGGTCACCCAAATCCGCGGCTGTCCCTGCAACTGTAAGCGGTGAGCGTGATGCATACAGGCAGGGAAGCAGAGCCTTCCACTGCCAGCCACTGGGCCGGACGCTAAATCCTGCGAGGCCTGGGAAGGCCGTGCATCAAGTCATGACCCGTGAGCCAGGAGACCTGCCGGCGTCTGGTCGCTCTTGCCTTGGCCCAGGGGGTGGCTGTGGCACGGACCTTTTCCGTCTGGGCGACGAACGTGCGGTGGGGGCCGCATCGGCACGTCCCGCGACGCTGAATGGCGTCCGCGCGCGGGACCTGCTGACCGTTCGAGACGGCACGCCTCCGCCGGTTGTCGCATGACGCCCGGAAGGAAGACGATTTGAAAATCATGACCGCATGGTGCCTGGCGACGATCGCTGGCACCATTTCCGTTCCCGCCGTCGCGCAATCCACGGCGACGGCGGCACCGGCGCAGGCCTCCAACGATGGCGGCGATGGCATCGTGGTGTTCGGCCGGGGAGAGGCCAAAATCGGCGTGGCCCATGCCGCCAGCGAGGGTACGGTCGCGGGTGCGGACCTGTTGGTCCGGCCGCTTCTGCGTGTTTCCGAACTGCTGGAGGCCGTACCGGGGATGGTGGCTGCCCAGCATTCGGGCAGCGGGAAGGCCAACCAGTACTTCCTGCGCGGCTTCAACCTCGATCATGGATCGGATTTCACCACATATATCGATGGTGTGCAGATGAATTTGCGCACGCATGGGCATGGTCAAGGCTATCTCGACCTCAATGGCCTGATCCCCGAGATCGTCGCGAGGGAAGATTTCCGCAAAGGTCCCTACCGCGCCGACGGTGGTGACTTTGCGCTCGCTGGCGCGGCTTACATGACGACGATCGACCAATTCGACCGGCCCTGGCTATCGGTGGAAGGCGGCTCCTACGGGTACGGCCGCATCGCGGCAGGCGGCACGATCGACGGCGTGGCGTCCGGCAAGCTCACCTTGGTCGGCCAGGCGAAAGTCTATGACGGCCCCTGGCAGGAGCCTGAACATCTGCGGCATGGATCGGCCTTCGCGAAATACGTCGGCCAGGCCGGTTCCGGCACGATCAGGGCGTCGGTGAATGCCTACCACGCAACCTGGCGGCCGACCGAACAGATCCCAGAGCGGATCATCGGCTCGGCGATCTGCCCGACCGTCTTTTGCTCTCCCGATCCTTCCGCCCGTGGCCGCACGACACGGCTGATTGGCACTGTCGCGGTCGAGCAGGCAGCCTGGAATGCAAACCTCTATGGCCAATTCTACGATTGGGCGATGACGTCCAACCCCACGTACGCCGATCCAGACGGCACCAGCGCCCAGATCCGCCAGTTCGACCGGCGTTGGGTCGTTGGCGGGCGCGGTGAGAAGCGTTGGACAATCTCGCCCGCGCTGAGCCTGTCCGTTGGCACAGACGAACGCTATGATCACATCGGCAGTGTCGGCGTCTATCGAACCAGCGCGCGGTCGTTCCTCTTTTCGCTGGGAAGGTATCATGTCGAGGAGGCGTCCGCCGCCCTTTACGGCGAAGCGGCATGGACGCCGATGCCGGGCCTTCGCCTCATCGGTGGACTGCGCGGCGATTATTATCGCTACCAGGTGCGCGCGCGCGACGAGGCGGCAGAGTTGGCGGGCACCGGCCGGGGCCATGATGCAATCGTGTCGCCCAAGGTTTCCGTCGCGTATGCGCTCACGCATCGCCTGGAACTGTATGGAAACTGGGGGCGCGGGTTTCATTCCAACGATGTGCGCGGCGCCGTGAATGTCACCACGCCCGTGCCGGTGCTCGTGCGTGGCGAGGGCAAGGAACTGGGCGCGCGCTGGCAACGATCGACCCTCACGTTTACCGCCACCTACTGGTGGCTGGATGTCGCCAGCGAACTGCGCTTCGTGGGGGATTCCAATGCTGTCGAGCCCACCGGCGCCAGCAGGCGCAAAGGCTATGAACTGGTCGCGTTCTGGCGCCCGCTGGCCTGGCTGGCGATCGACGGAAACTACACCGCCAGCCGTTCTCGGTACGACAATGGCGATCGTATCCCCAATGCCTTTGAAAACGCTGCCTCCGCCGGTATCGCCCTGGCGCTCGACCCGTGGGAGGCCAGCCTGCGGCTGCGCCATCTGGGGCCCTACCCCTTGAGCGAGGACAACAGCGCGAGAGACGGCGGAAGCACCGTGATCAATTTCCGGGCGGCAAGGACGTTCGGTCGCTTCCAGGTCTATGGCGAACTGCTCAATATCGCGAACAGCCGCGACAAGGACATCGCCTATTTCTACGAATCCTACATTCCCGCCTTCGACAAGAACGGCCCTGTCGACGGGCGCCTCAGCCGCGTGGTCGAACCGCGCACCCTGCGCCTGGGCGTGCGTGCCACTTTCTGATCACCGCCGCCTGATCAGCGCCGCCTGATCACCACGGCATGCCTTGATGGGAACCGGCAAAAGGAAGCTGCTGACAAGAGCGTTTGGCCTGCGCCAAAGCGATCAGCAGCTTTCCTGTTGCACAATCCGGATGGGGACAAGGCCCCGCCTTGGCGACGACAGGGACGATTGCCCGTATCTTCACGCCATGCGCAGTTTAATTCCTGAAGTCCCTGGACCGAGCCGGAATCGAATTGCGTTTATAACATCATGATAAATAGTAGTAAATTTAATGTGTGTACATAACTGTCCATCAACGCCAATTTCTAAAATTTCAATCTCGGTTCTATTCCGAATGCCGGAATCGAAATGATTTTCCTGCGATCCGTAGGCGTGATTCGGCATCAATCGATATCGAAATAATAGGATCGAAATACTCATTCAATTCGGCGATATGCGGCGCCACGCTCATACGATTGCCACCCTCACTGCCGCCATTGCCCGTTTCAACTCAATTCGTCAGAAGCGGCCGCAAATTCACGTCCAAGCCACCTCTCTGGAATGCCTGAGGCTGGGGCAGACCGACATTCAACATTATCGCTATTACGCTTGACGACGCCGCAACGTCTCAGAGACCGGCAGCCACCGCCTGCGCTTCAGCCCTTTCCGTGCGCAGCTCAACCACCTGTTGCAGGATATAAGCGCGCAAGTCTCGCTCGAAAAAGCGTGTGACTTCGATGGCCCGTGCTGTTGCCTGGGGCAACGGCCAGCCTGCGGCTGAAAGGTCGTCTTCGATTGCGGCACGAAGTTGCGACAGATCGTCGGCGTGTTGCGCAAAGGCACGATCCACCACGAGACTGGCGACGCAATCTTCAATTTCGATGGCATCGGCTGCTTGACAGACCGCACGGAACAATCGGTTGCCCTGCTCCTGCACCGGCGAAGAGAGTCTTTCCCGGATATCCGCAGACCGCTGCCTGATCTTGGTGGCAAGCCGCATGGCCTTGTCAATCGGCGCGTTGGCCCAATGCTGCGCCGGCGGCACAGCTTTCAGCGCTTCGATCAGGAATGCGGTCATCTCCGCTTCGAAACGCGCGTAGGCTGCGAGCCCGCGTTCAAACCATTCTTGCGCCTGCGCCTCACTATCGGGAAATAACGGTTTTCCGATCATCCCGCCATTCATGCTGCCCATCAACCCGGCAAAACTGTTGCCATGCCTGGCTTTGGCGCACTGCACGAGGACGGCGGTGGGCTCGCCCGTGACGGCATAGCGCAGCGCTGTTTTCGCCACGCGCTTGAACACGTCGTGGGCATGCCGTTGCACGTCTTCGATAAAAAGTTCGGTAAATGCGAACCGGTGCGACGTGATCTGTTTGAGCAATGCACGATCCATGGTGTCTCGCGTGTTTCGTTGTGGTCAACAGCCAACGGCATTACCGACATATGGGGACTTTTCCCAAATAGCGGTATCTTCGATCGACGAGATATGGAAATACTATGGCCGAGCGACCAAAAGGAAAGCGAGCGCGATGCGCAAAGCGATCATCACGCTAGCGCTATGCGCTACGTTGGGTGCGTGCCATCGGCAGAGTGATGCGCCGCAGGAAACGGCGAGCACACCTGCCAGCCCGGTCGCGGCCGCCGCGTCGACTCCCGCGCCGCAAGCAGCGCCGCCCCAAGCCACCGGGCCGGACGGCTGTTTCGATCTTTCGCGCGGCGAGCCGGCCAGCCTGACGGGGCAATTGCTGTTTGCCATCGCCGCCGGTGCGCCGGGGTTTCAGGATGTGCAGAAGGGTGACACGCCCGAGCCGATCTATGTGCTGCACCTCGATGCCCCGATCTGCATTGCCGGCGATGAGATGGCCGATCCTTCCGACCGCTTCGATGAAGTGCAGGTAGTGCCCGGCAAGGCGCCCGAAAGTGCGCTCAAGGCCATGGTCAACCGGCGGGTGATGCTGGGGCTGTACGATGGCATGGCCGCCGAAAACGGGCATCACCATCGCCCGCTGGTGGCCTGGGTCGATGCCGTGGCGCCGGCAGCGGCCGGTACGGCCTCCGCCATGGAGGATGATCCCACCGCCGACTATGGCACCGCCGCCACCACGATCCGCGCGTTCTATGCCGCGCTCCATGCCGGGCAGGGCGAGACGGCCGCGCAGATGGTCGTGCCCGAAAAGCGCGGAGCCGGGCCATTCTCGGGTGCGGCGCTCAGTGCATTTTATGGTTCGCTGCGCGAGCCGGTGGACTTGCGCGAGGTGGCGCCGCTGGGCACCGATACCTGGAGCGTGCGCTATCACTATGCCACTGGCAGCAAAGTGTGCGACGGGCGCGCCATCGTGGAAACGCAAACGCGGGGCGGGCGCGCCTATATCGCCCGCATCCGCGCGCTGGACGGCTGCTAACTGCCCGCGAAATCGCGCGCGATCTGGCCGAGCCTTGCGGCGATTTCGGCGCGGGACGCGGTAACGCCTGCCGCTTGCGCATGAGCGGGCCAATCGGCCACGGCGGCGGCCACTTCGCCGATCACTTCGGCAGCGCGCGCCGGTGCGATGCCGTGGGTCTGGGCCAGGTGCAGCACATGGGCGCGGGTCGGCGCGCGGCCTTCGCCGGCCACGGCGAGGTAGTGCTCGCCCCCCGGCCCGGCGGAAAAGGTCAGGTCATAGGCCGGCGCCAGGCGCCATGTGCCGCTCTCGTCCATCAGATAGGCGTGTTGCCCGGTGTGATCGTCGCGGTTGCAGGCCAACACGTTGAACACCATGCGCCGGAACGCCGCTTCCACATCGCGCACATCGCGGGTGATCGCCAGGGTGGCGCGCAGGAAGCCATCGTAATCGAGCGCCGGCAGATGCGGCGGCGCTTCCACCGCGCCGGCCAGGCTCACCATGTGCAACCGCCGCCCCGGCGCGGGCCGGTCGAACCGGCGGGTGGCAAAGTGGCCGGGGCCGTGCCGCGCGGGTAGCAGGCGGCAGGGCGCCATGGCAATGCCGGCGGCTTGCGCCATCGTGGCATAGGCCATTTCGACCGGGCCGATATCGACCGGATCGGTGAGCGCGGGAAACTTCACGATCCAGCTTTCCCAAAGGGGCCAGCTTTCCCAAAGGGGCCAGCTTTCATGGCCAGGAGCGGTCTCGCCTTCGTCCACCCGGATCATGCCGTCCGAGCCGAAGCCCACATGCACCTTGGGCCGCGCTCCGCCCGAGGCGCCGCCCAAGGTGGCCAGGGTATCGACCAGCTGTGCCTCCTCGCCCAGCAGGATCGCCCGCGATTGCGCGGCAAGGGCTGACAAATCGAGGGTTTCGGCCTCGGCCGGGGGCGTGGTGGCCGGGGTAAAGACGAGGGCACCGCGCCCTTGCTTGCCCACCAGGGCCAGGCGATCGACCGGATCGAGCCTGTCCCAGCGCGTGCCCAGGCGCTCCACCCGCCGCCGCATCAGCAAGGCGCCCCAGCCATCGGGCAGGCTGTCGGCCAGAAAGCCATGCAGCCCGTCGAACGCAGGCCCGCGCGCCTCGATCAGGCCAGGCTCGGGCGGGTAGAGCAGGGGCGAAACCCGGCGCACATCGCCAAGCCGGTCGGCATGCCATTCCAGCATGGCGCGGCCACCGGCCTTGCTACCGGCCATCACCGTGCGCCCCACCGGCAAATCGGCCGCGCTTTCGTCGAAACGCAAGGCGATGGCCAGCGGCGATCCCGGTGTAAGCCGCGTCATGCCCCGCTCTCCGTCTTGCGCACCGGGCTGGCGCGTCGCCGGGGGGCGGGGGTGCGCGCCTGTTTCTGGGCCTTGAGCAGATCGTCCATGCTCGTGGCCACCGGTGGCGGAAACAGCGTGTCGAGATGCTGTTCGCAGCGCAGGACCAGCGCCGCCCGCACCAGGTCTTCGATGGCCGCGCGCCCTTGCGTCTCCATCCGCCGCCAAGTGCTATAGGAAACGCCAGACCGCCGCGCCGCCTCGGCCTGGGTCAACCCCAATGCCGCCCGCCGCGCCTGGATGCGCGCGCCAAGGGCATGGGTCCATTCGGCAGGTGTCTGCAGCATTGCCCATATATGAGCGATAAGGCATCACAACGCAATCAATTGCTCAAATATGAGCAATCTTACAAGGTAGGTTCAGGCGGCGCCAGACACGCAGGAAAGGTTTTACGATCCGCTGGCACCATTCGTTCAGGCCGTTGCGGGATGGCCTGTTGCGGATCCACAAAGCGCAGGTTCGCGCGCGAGTCCGCCAAGGCGCGGGCAATCCGCTCGGCCCCGCTTGCATCCACCACAACGACCAGGTTCACGCCTTGCAAATGGCCCCGGCCTATGCGGGGCGCGATCTGCTCGATCTGCGCGACCAGTTGCGCCATGTCTGGCGATCCGATCATCCGCAAGTCGTTCGCTGCCTTGGCGTATTTTCCGGTCAGCAAGGATTCAAGATTGGTCAGCGTGGATGTGTGGTCTTCATGGCCCACTGGCATCAGCACGACCGTTTCAGGAAAGTCAGGATTGGCGATCGGCGTTTTGGGATCGCGAAAGATGATTTCGCGCAAGTAGCGATCCCAAGCCCGCTCGTCTCCGGCAATCGGCGCGGCCATGGGCGCGTTCCATCGTGCGCTGTCGGAAAGTTCTTGCCGACAAGCTTCTCGTGCCGTCCCGGCAGCCTGGGCAAGCGCGGCCCGCCAGGCCGGCTCGGCAAGGCCGAGGATCGCGCCATCGGCCAGGCGAATGGCCAGATCCAGTTTGGGGCCGTCGAGTTCTCCGCCCGGCTGTGGCAAGGCAATCGGAACAACCACCGATTTGCCATCGGCCGACAGATGCGGCCTATCCCGCCACCAGATGGAACTGACCGAATGCGCCTGCACCGCCACGAACCAAGGCGGCAACACCTGCTCGAGAGACAAGGCGCGTACCACCTTGCCCTCTGCATCATAGACCGCGATCACATCGGGGCCATAGCCCATGCCATGCCAGTTATCGAACGTGACAAAACCCTGGGCACCGCTCCCCAGAACCGTTTCCACGGGCGCCACATCGTTCAGCAAGGGCCTGGACCACGCCGTTGTCCAACGACCAGCGGCATCGCGGGTCTCCAGGGTGGCCACGGCGCTTTTCGCCAAGGCTCCCCGCGCGGCGCCGGCCGGCGCCCTGTGCTCAACCTTGTCGGTGAAATATTCCAACGGACTGCTGACCGGGCGCGGAACGATTGTCAGCCGTGCGCCATGATCGGTCGTTTCAAGAACCGTTGTATGTGGTGGTAACCATTGGTCAGCCAGCGCTGGCGTGGTCGAACAGGCCAGAAGGGCGCTGGTCGAAATCCGCATGATTGCTTTCAGCATCGCATGCGCGCTTTCGCCATGGCCGGGTCTGTGTGACACAAGACAGGGCTTCACCGCCACAGCACCAGGGAATAGACAGCCACCGCGACAACCAGCAGGCCGACCGCCGATATGCCGAGGAAGCAGCCCTTCAGCGTGCGTTGCAGGCGGGCCTTGCGCGCTTGGGCCTTGGCATACATTTCTCGGGTCACGCCCGGTGGCAAAAGTTCGATCGGCATGGTCTGTCCCACCCTTGTGCGTTCGTCGCGCTGCGCCTGCCGCAACCTTGCCCGGTGATCGCCTGCGGCGCAGTCTGGCAATGTCGAAAACCGTCGGCTGCAATCGGATCTCTATATCAGATCCTGCTTCGATCGAGTTTTCCAACAAATCATGCGGCCTATTTGAACAAGATTGTTGCCGGCCGTCAAAACGCCCGTTGCGCAGTGGCAGGGTCGAATTTCTGGCAGCGGCCGTTGAATTGGCCCGCCTTGCCGGCCAGGCTTACCGTGCCGGCCATGCGATCGATCACCAGCTTGGGATGGTTCATCACGTTGACGCCGATCGTGCCGGTGATTTCGTTTGCGGAAATCCTGATATTGGTGATCTCGAACCAACCCTCGTCACCGCCGTGGATGGGTGGCAGCATCACGCGCGGCAAGCGGGCCTTGCCTTCGCTGCCTTCGATCCACAATTGCAGTTGGTCGGCAAATCCCTGGCTGCGCTCACCCAGCACAGTGCCGCTGGCGCTGTTGCCATGATTGTCCCAGGCAAAGGCGGTGGCACCGGCCACCTTGTTGGCCGCGCCGCCGCCGTCGCACACCAGGTTGAGCCGGTTGCCCGCTTCCTGGGCATGGGCGATGCCACCCAGCCCGAAGGCCAGAACCGCCAGACTCATCCATTGGCTTGCCATGTTCATTTCACTGCCCCCAACGCGCCCGCCCTGCTGCACCGGCAGGCAGTTTGAATGCCAAGAATAACTATTTATTGAATTACGAGAATATTTGGAAAATTTTCGAATGGTTGGGGGCCCGAGCACTGACCAACCAGGGATCTTACGCCCCCCTTGCCCCGCGCGCCCGCGCTCTGGCATGAGGCAGGCATGTCTGCCGATCCTGCCCCGCTCGATTTTTCCCCCCTGGCCCGCGCCGTGGAGCGCTTGCGCGAAGGGTTAGCGCGGTTTGTTGCCGACGAGAGCGATACGCAGATTCGCGACGGGCTGATCCAGCGCTTTGAATTTACTTATGATCTTTCGCACAAGATGCTGCGCCGGGTGCTCGAGGCGGGGGCCGCAAACCCTGAGGAAGTGGACCGTATGACGTTTCCCACCCTGATCCGCACCGCGTCCGAACAGGGGCTGACCGGAGCGGACTGGGCCGATTGGCGGACGTGGCGCGAGATGCGCAACATCACCTTGCACACCTATGACGAAGGCAAGGCCCGGCAAGTGGCGCAAGCAATCCCGGCGTTTCTGGCCCAGACGCAAGACCTGCTCGCCCGGCTAGAGGCCGCGCGTGACGCCTGAAACAGCCCTGGCGCTGTCAGGCGCGGAGCTGGCCACGGTGCGTGGCGTGCTGGCCGCGCATCTGCCGCCTGGCTTTGCCGCCAGCGCATTCGGCAGCCGCACGCGCGGGGACGGGAAAGTCAAGCCCTGGTCCGATCTCGACCTGGTGATCGAAGGCCCCACCCCCCTGCCCTTGCCCGCCCTTGCCCGCTTGGCCGAAGCCTTTGACGAGAGCGACCTGCCTTGGAAAGTGGACCTGGTGGACCGCGCCGGGCTGGACGCCGCCTTTGTCGCCATTGTGGACGCGGATAAGGTGGCGTTGGGTTAGATCAAGATTCTAGTGCTCGATCGTCTCGACTCTGACACGCCGTTCGTTGAGGCGGATCGTTATGCGCTCGGCGGCTTCAGGCCTGGTCTTGATCTGGTTTCCATCGGCCGAGCCGGGCTTGGTCTTCAGCCCGATATCCCGGCCAACGACCACTTTGCGCTCAGGGGTAGAAACCCGCACTGGAGCGGCACGCTCGGCGACGAATTCCTTTCGATCCTTCTGAAAGTCGCGCATGCACTGCACCCGTGTTACAGCGTCCGTCGTGCGGCAGACATCGACGACCTGATCCTGCAACCAATAGGCAATGGCATCCGGCCTCGAAGCAATCAGGAATTCAACGCGCCGATTCCATGCCATGTTGGCGTCAGACGTATTGGGGTAGAGCGGCACGCTCTTGCCGAAACCGATGGTCCACACGGCACTGGGACGGGCCTTAGCGCCATTGAGGACAGCAGCAACTGCACGGGCACGCTCGATCGATAGGTTATGATTGTAGATTTCACCACCGCGGCTGTCGGCATGCCCCGCAATGAACATGCTCACGTCCGGCACATCGCCGTCGAGCATTGCGGCCATCGCCTTGATGATGGGAAGAGCGGACGGCTTGATCTCACTCGAGCCGGTATCGAAGAATGTGTTTTCGGGGAACACGATGCGCAATACCGGGATATCGTACTTGAAGTCGTCCGGCATGAACCGCCGCGGCACGACATAGCTGTGAAACTCGGGCTCGGGATAGATTCCGAATGACTGGGCCAGACGCTTGAGACGCGAAAATCGGGTCTGATGTTCTAAGGCCAGCGCCTCTTCGTCCGAGAGGTAACGGACCGTCTGGGCCGACGCCGAAAATGACGCAGGAACCATAAGACATGCCACCGTCGCGGCCACATGGCCAAGCCACTTAGCCGACATACGCATCACGAAGTTCCTTAACCAGCATTTGCACATCGGGATTGTCGACATCAAGCACTTCGATAACGTACCATTTCTGGACACCTTCGGATTGCGTGATCCGATAAGTGAGCGTTGCACTTCGCGTGGGACCGACAACCTCGGCGCGGCAGGTCCGCGCGTTGTACGAGGCGTCGATCTCTTGGAACGCGCGGACTTTCATGATCCGGGCCAGTCGAACAGGATCGGGACGGACATCCCCAGGAACGGCCAGTTGGCGCATGAGGCCTGGACCCGTCTCTTCACAGGCAGGGGTCATGTTGAACTGCGAGCAACCGCTCAACAGCGCAACAAGACCCGCAACGCCTGCCCACCTGCCAACGACACGTTTGTGCAAGCGGGTCATGACCTTCAAATCACGACATGATCGGCGTTGATCTTGTCCTTTTTGAAGGCATCGCTCGTCACCCAGGTGTCGCCATCCAGGCAGGCGATGTCGGTGCCGTCGGAAACCACTTGGCCGTCTACGCCGTAGGCAATCCGGCTACGCCGGCAAACCAGTTCGCGGGAGGACGCAAACGAAGCCTTCACCACGTTGGGCGCGTCGGCCGCTGCCTGGCGCGACAGGATCTGGTCCTTGGGATACCAGTTGTCCCCCACGCGGCACTGGTTGTCGCGACGGCATTCTAGTGACCCGGCGCTGGTCATCAACACCGTCCCGCTGCCAGCGGGCACGACTGCAAGCTGCGCATGGGCACCGCCGTCGGTTTCCCAACTGGCATCCTGCCGGGCATTGCTGTTGAGCGCGGCAAGTTGCGCATCGCGCATGCGGGCTTTGTCCTTGTCACCTGCCGCCTTCATGATCAGGGCACAGACAAGGCCCCCGGCGGCAAGGCCGACAAGTGCCCCGTCCTTGCCCTTGATCGCGGCGCCCAAGCCGCCACCGATCAACAAGGCGACGATACATTTGCCGATCGATTTCTCGACATAAGTCTTGCCCGACAGGCGCTGGCCCTGCGCATTATATGTCGCTTGTGCCTCGGCGCGCTGCGCGACGATCGGCTGCACGATCATCACGCCCAGCAGCAGCGCCGCTGTCCATTTCCATTTCTGCCCCATGATACCCCCCGGTTCAGTTGGACCGCTTCGCGGTGAAATTGATGTCGCCCTTGTCGCCGACATAGATGATGGGATCGTAGATCCGCGCCTTGAGCGTCTGGCCGTCATCCACGCCCGAGATCAGCCGCATCCCACCAAACGGGCCGTCGACCAGGGGCTGTGGCTGCGCGCCAGGCTCTGTGCGCCAACGCTGGCCGAGCGTACCATCGGGATCTCCCCTCAACTCGCACCCATCGGAAGCGCAGGCAAACTGCCCTGATATGGGCGTGCGGCGAATGCCCTTGGAGCCGGTGTAGGTGATCCAGGCGCCAACCAGTGTACCATCGGCAGCGGCCGGCAGGCGCAATTCCATGGGGCTCTTCACCTCGGGCGACAGCGGCAATTCACCGGTATAGCGCATGATCCGAGCCGGCGGCTTGGCGAAGGCATCAGGTGAAAAGGCCCCGACCTGGCGCAAATCGGCCCCACTGCTGAGAAACCAGGCATCGAGGAAAGCCCGCTGCACATCACCGACCGACCGGCCTGCGGGCAGAAGATACAACTCGGCCATGCCCAGGTTCGCCTGCGCGGCCTGCCCCTGTTCGAAACCGGCCTTGCGGGCACTCGCATAGTCATCGGGAACCGACGAAAGGGCAGGGACCGGATCGGCGTAGACAATCAGCCTGCGAACCCGGTCTGCCTCGAGTGTGCCCGATCCGATATTCTTGAAAGTGCGCGCAAAGTTTGAACTGTTGAAGCTGTCTGCGCCTTTGCCTGCCGCGCCTCCCGTAACCTGGGCGACCATCAGCACCGCCTTAGTCATAAAATCGCTGCGGGCCGCCTTGAGCTTCGAGGCCATGTCCGAGCCGAAATAGGCGTCGAAGGCACCATCGCTGCCCTTGCTGGCGCGGTCGGCCAGTTCCTCTTTCGACATTGCCGGGATGCACCCGGAAAAAATCTGGCTCAATCCCCCGTTCTGCGGGTTGGACACGGCAATCGTGAGATGTTCGCGCGGCGCCATGGCACCCGAACCGACCGCACGGTCGGCATCGACAAGGCCGATCACCGCCGCAAACAAGTCGGGATTTTCGGTCTTGAACGTTTCCGGCTTCGACGGCTTCACGGCGTTCTGGTCAATCACCAGAACCGTGTCGCGCAGCGCAGGCTTGAGCCCCGGCATCGTGCAGAACGCATCAAGCTTGACCGCCTCGTTGGATGAACCGACGGCACTGGGCGTGCTGCCACCGCAGCCGGACAGAAGCACCGCGACAGCGGCAATCAGGAATCTACGCATGGCGCCCTCCTCAGATATCGAAACCGAGTGCGATCTGGCGTGAGGCGTACTCATCCCCGGTCAGCATCTGGTGGTTGGAGGTGGGCAGCAGAGTATCATGCGCGCCTTCGGGATAGCGGAATATGCGATTGCGCGCCCGCGGCCCCAGCGCCTGCAACAGCGCTTGCCGGTATGCGATCAGCGCTCCGACCACTTCCTGGTCCTTGTTGACGATCTGGTCGGCCCAGTCGCGCAATTCCGCATAACGCGGCCCCCTGGCCGAGGCATCCTGGTTGGTGGCCGACTTGATATCCGCATTCAGGCCGTGGGCCAGATCCTGCTGGACCATCGTCCGCTGCGTCTTGAGCGCTTCCATCCGCTGCGTGGTTACACGCAGCTTTTGATCCTGCTCCGCATAGATCGGGTGAGGATCGTGCATCACATACGCGACAAGCAGCCCAACAATGTAGGCGACAACATTCCCCAGCAGCATAAAAATGATACCGCCGAACAACGATGGCGCAGCAACGCCCAGAATCGCCGCCTCGACAATATATTCGCGCAAGTAATAATATCGTGCGCCGCCGACCATCGCCAGCGCAATGGCCAACAGGATGCACCCGATCGCCAGGCGCCGCAGCGCATCGTTACGGCGATTTTCAACCCCTGCCTCTGCACTCTCCTGCGGCCTGAACAGAAAAGCCCATTGCCGGAACACCACGCCATGGAAATGTGCCGAAAATCCGACGGCCAGACCAACGGCCATTGTAGCACCCGTCGCCAGGAAAGGGCTGGTGATATAGGGAACTTTCAGAAAGCTTTCAAAATTGATGAATGCTTCGAGCAGCACGACACCGAGCAGACTGAGAACGTAAAGCCATTTCTTGGCCCGAACCGGCTCACGCCCCATCTTGCTCCGCAGCCCCTTGTAGCTTTCAAGGGTCTGTTCATGGTCGGAAATCTCGGCCTTGTGCTTGTCGCTGAAGGCTGCGGCCTTTTCGATCGATGCATTGCCGGTTTTCTGACGGGCTGCATCACACTTGTTTTCCAAGTAGACCCCGGCATTTCCGCCCGCGTCCCGGCTATCTCCCTCGAACGCATTTTTCATCTCGGAAATGGCAGCAACCCGAGCAGGCGCAATATTACGGGCGAACCACGCAGCCATCCCTTGCGTAAGAAGGCCTGGCTGCCGCGCGTTGTAGAGATGTCCTGCCCCGCTAAGCCCAATGGTTTCAGATGTCACTTCTCCCCGAACCCCATCGAGCAGAGCGGACATGAGTGCGCCACCGTCCGACAGATCGAGCTGGGTATAACCCGTTACCGATTTCATTTGCCCCCCAAATGCAATTTCGCCCCTTATACGTAATTACCCTCATTTGAATATCATATGTTTGCAAATTTTAACCTGCTGGCGACTTGCACCTGTGCTCCTGGTCGAAGACACACCCGATTGCGCCCCCTGTCCGGGTATGTTACGTCTTTTCGCGCAAAAACCACGAACTGCCCTGAATGCGGAGCGCGATACCGGACATGCTTTCTGCCTAGACGCTCGATGCCATGATCGTGGCCTGCGAAAACGCCAAGAGCGTACTGCTCCGCGCGGCGATCGATCCTTCCGAGAAGAAGACGTACATTATCGCATAAACGGTAGCTTGTAGGCACCCTAGCCGGTTGAGAGCGCGAACCGATTAACAAAGGCTCATCGCTTTAAGGAATGACCGGACGAGGATGAGCGGCTTCCCGCATTACGCTGTTAGGCGCGGATAAATTGGGCATGCAACCTAAAGAGGGCTTCCCTCGAGGACGAGATTCGGCAATTCTTGGAGGCATGAAGTCTATCGAATTGTTCGCAGGGGCTGGGGGGCTGGGAATCGGTCTCCACCAGGCCGGATTCCACCCGCTCAATGTGATAGAGTGGGACCGCTATTGCTGCGACACCATCCGCGAAAACCAGTCGCGCGGTTCCGAGGCGGTTGGCTCGTGGAAGAAGGTTACCGAAGGCGACGTACGTGCCGTCGATTTCAAGAATTACCAGGGCAAGGTTCAGCTCGTCTCGGGCGGACCGCCTTGCCAGCCATTTTCCTTGGGCGGGAAGCACAAGGCGCATGGCGACACGCGCGATATGTTCCCACAAGCGATCCGTGCGGTACGCGAGGCGCAGCCGAAGGCGTTCATATTTGAGAACGTGAAAGGGCTGACCCGCGCCACGTTTCGCAACTATTTCGAATATATCCGCCTTCAGCTCGAACACCCCGAACTCACCATCAATACTGGCGAGGATTGGCTCGATCATCTCGGTCGGCTTGAGCGGCACCACACTAGCGGCGTTCGTGGTGATCTTCACTATCGCGTCGTCACCCGCCTTCTGAACGCGGCCGATTATGGGGTGCCACAGCGGCGTGAGCGTGTCGTGTTTGTCGGCTTCCGCGACGACCTGAACATCGAGTGGTCGTTCCCACCTGAGACCCACTCGCTCGACGCACTGCTATGGGATCAGACCCGCGGCGACTATTGGGACCGGCACAAGATAGCGCGCCGCGCCCGAGTGCTAAGCGCCCGCGCCGAGGCCCGCGCCGCGCACTTGGTCGAAAAGCCCGTCGAGGAGGCTTGGCGGACTGTGCGCGACGCGATCTACGATCTTCCCGATGTGGAGCATGATCCGAAGGGTTCCGCCCGCGTGTTCAACCATCGCTTCCAGCCCGGCGCCCGTTCGTACCCCGGGCATACCGGCAGCCCATTGGACGAGGCGGCCAAGACCTTGAAGGCGGGCGTGCACGGCGTACCGGGCGGCGAGAACATGCTCGTGCTTCCGAATGGACAGGTGCGCTATTTCAGCGTGCGCGAAAGCGCACGCTTGCAGACCTTTCCGGATGACTTTGTGTTTCATGGATCGTGGACGGAGACCATGCGCCAGCTTGGCAATGCTGTGCCGGTGCTCTTGGCCAGGAAAGTTGGAGAAAGTGTAGCGGATCACTTGGAGCGCGCTACGTGAGTGATAGCGACGTTTATAACCCGCTCGACAAGATCAATCTCGCCCGCAGCATAGAACAGGAGTTGCTCGGGCGCCCTGTCATGCCCTTGGCGCACGCGGGTGGCATCAGCGGTGCCGGCGTGTACGTCATCTATTATACCGGGCCTTTCTCAGCCTACGCGCCGATCGCGACGCCGCGCCCGGAGAAACCCGGCGCGCGGCCAATCTATATCGGCAAGGCGATTCCGAAGGGCGGGCGCAAGGGCGGCCTGTCCGAAGCATCCTCAGCTTCTGGGAACGCCCTCGGCTCACGCTTGCGTCAGCACATCAGCTCGGTCGACGAAGCCAGCAATCTCGACTTAGCAGACTTCCACGTGCGCTATCTCGTGGTGGACGACATTTGGATTCCACTCGGCGAGAACATGTTGATCGAGACCTTCCGCCCAGTCTGGAACCGAGCGATCGACGGCTTCGGCAACAAGGACCCCGGCGCGCGACGCAAAACGCAGCTGACCTCCCCATGGGACGTGCTTCATCCTGGACGTGGCGCCGCAAAGAACACAACGCCCAGCCCTTCGCTGACGCCGGAGCTGCTCATCGCGCGCGTGGAAGATTATTTTGCGGGGCGCCAGCTCAAGCCCCTCCCGAAGGCGGTGCAGGAGCAGCAGGCCGAACAACAAAGCCAAATTGAGGAAGCTGCCGACGATGCCTAGCCTCGATTCGGGCAGCTTCGCGCACGTTGTTCTTGGCAAGGCTTGATCGTGCGATACCTTCCCTCCGGGCAGGCTTCGCATAAAAATAGAGAAAGTTATCACCAAGCACTTCCGTTGTTTCGGGCCGTCGCCCGATTCACTTGATGGACGTAGCTAACCAGCAAGAATCGTTGGCGACAACGTCCGCTATTCGAGACTACTATTTTGGAACGAGATTTCCCAGACCGTCCGCATCCCCAGCAAAAGCCGCCTCGCTCTCACTTTTGCTGAATGCCCACCGATAGAGAACAGATCACGCCCTTTCTGAGCTTCGCCGCACGCCGCTGGCAGTCCTCCAACGTCTTCGCGTTGCTCGCCCAAACGCTGGCGGCTTCCTGTAACGCCCGCCACCGCTGCGGATCGGACACCTGCAGCATCCGTTCACCGGCCGCCCAGCCATCGCGCTGGAGAAGGCTGGCGGCGCGCTCCTCCGGCCAATGCCAGCTTTCCGGCACCGCCCGGTCAACGACGTCCGGAACAGCCCAACCCAGCAGGAAGCCCGTCATCACTCCAATGGCCGCCGCGACACCCAGCCAGCGCAGTTGCTGAAGCCCCCTCAGGATGGATTGCACGATGTCGTTGATCGTGAGGACGGTGCGATCCAGGTCAATCCGGGCCGCGCCGAAGTGCTGTCGTTCAACGTCACAGGCCTTGGCCGTGGCATGATAGATCTGGCCGGCAATGGTCTCGGGCGTCAGCTGCAGCGCGGGGCTGCTGGCCAGCGTCTCGATCGCGGCGGCCGCATCGTCCTGGCAGGCATGGATGCGGGCCAGGTCCTCGGTGTAATCGCGGCTGTGCAGTTCCTGCTGCCGAGCCGCAAAGCCTTCGACAGCGGCAACGAGGGCGGCCAGCTTGTGGGTCATCGCCTCGAACGCCACTTCGGGGCGGTCGAGGTCGGCCTGAGCGTTTGCGCGGTCGGCAGGATTATTGGTCACAGGCCCAGCCCCCGATCACGCCCACGCTCGAGCGAGTGGGTCAGTTGCTGGGCGATCGACCTGGTCCTCGCCGCTTCGCTGATGTCATGGCCACTGACGCCCGGCGACCATTCCCGCGACCACTGTTTGCCGATCAGCTGGTTGCCCCGCTTGCTGAGGGCATTGCCCAGTTCGTGGTCCTTCTCCAGGCCCTTGGCCATGGCGCGCATCTGGCTTTCCACCTGCTGGCGCGCCTCGCGGTTGCTGGAGCCGGTCAGGCTGCCGCGCTGGGCCTGGAGCTGCTGCCAGGACTGAACGAAGCGATCGGCGCGCAGTTCGGGATTGGCACGGATCTCGGCTTCGAGCTGCATGGCACGAACGGCACTGCCGGTGCGGCCGGTAGTGGCCTCGGCCATGAGGCTGGGATTGCGCTGGAACGCTGTGTCGAGATCGCGCGCGCTGCCGCCGGGCAGCGCATCGAGCGCCTGGGCGGCGCGGGCCTGCGCGGTCTTCTGGTATTCGAGCGCGGGGAGCTGCTGTCTGGTCATGCGGTCGATCTCCGCCGTGGCGCGGGCATAGCGCTCGACCGCCTGGTCGAGGCTGGGCTTGGCATCAATGTGCTGCGCTGCTGCCAAGGCCGGCTTGGTGTGTTCGTGGGTCGCCTGCTGGCCCTGGGCCGGCGGCTTGGCAAAGCTGGGCACGCTGAGCCGCAGCCCGGCAAAGCGCCCCTGCTTGCGCTCGGGTTCTGCGCTGGCTGGTGGTTGCAGGGCCGGCTCGGCTTTGCGTTCCTGTTCCTGGCCGGCGTAATCGCGCACCATGTCCTTGGACCGGTCGCGCGACAGCAGCGCGGCCAGCCGCTCGCGGTCGGCAAAGTCGGTCCTGGCATAATGCAGCTCGACATGATCGCGATGCCGCGAGAGCGCGACATAGGCGCCATGGCGATCGAGCCCTGGCGTGGCCAGGACATGCACTCGGTCGAGCGTCGCCCCTTGTGCCTTGTGCACCGTGGCGGCGTAGCCATGGGCGAGGTCGCCATAGACCTTGTGGTCGAACGCCACGGCGCGGCCATCGTCGAGCCGTACCGCCATGCCGGTGCGATCAACCCGCTCGATGGTGCCCAGCATGCCATTCTTCACACCCAGTTCGCGTTCGTTGCGCAGGAACATGATGCGGTCCTGCTCGGCAAACAAGCGCATGCCACGGGTGGTCTCGACCGCCACATCGGCACCCAGCGTGCCATGATCGCGCAGGCGATCCCGGGCCTGCGCATTCAGTTCATCGCATTCTGCATTGGTATGGGTGAGTATAAGCCGGCTGGCCTCGGGATGGGCCTGCCGATCGGCATCCCAACGCTCGATCAGCGCATCACGCGCCGATTCGCGGGTGCGTGATTCGACCACCAGACCAGCAGCATGATAGGCTTCGATGGCTTCGCCCGTCCGCCCCGTTGCCAATTGCCGCGTGGCATTGCGCTGCCACTCCTCGGCCTGCCGGCGTACTTCGGTGATTTCCACCGCGCCATGTCGCTCGGCCATGCTGCGGAAGGCAGCGCCCGCTTCGATCGCCTGGAGCTGCTGCGGATCGCCGACCAGCACGACCTTGGCGCCTTGCTTCTCTGCCTCGCTGACCACGCGTTCCATCTGGCGCGTGCCGATCATCCCGGCTTCGTCGATCACCAGGATGGAATTGGGCCTCAGGGTCTCGCGTCCCTGTGCCCACTGGTGCTCGAGACTGGCAATCGTGCGCGAGGCAATGCCCGAACCGTTTTCCAGGTTCTCGGCGGCAATACCGGAGAGGGCAATACCGTGCACATCGTAGCCGGCTTTCTCCCAGGCTTCGCGCGCAACACCGAGCATCGCGCTCTTGCCGGTCCCGGCATAGCCGATGACGCTGGCAATACCGCTACCGCCGGCGACATGCGCGAGCGCATGGCGCTGCTCGACCGACAGCATCAGGCCACGCGCTTCGGCGCGATCCAGCGCTGCCGCCAGATGACGCGCCGGCACGCCATGATGGCGCTCCGCGTCGAGCCTGGCTGTGGCCTTCTCGAGCCGCTGTTCGGTCTCGAGCATGGCGCGCGACGTGAAGCGCTCTTCGCCGCGTCCGTCGGGACCCAGACGGACCAAGTCCGGCGAACCGCGCACCGCCGCCAGCACGGCGTCGAACTGGTCCTTCCCTTCGCTGTGGCGGTGCACGAACGTGGCAAGGTCGCGCGAAGTGAACGTGGCCTGTTGATGGGTGATGGCATCGAGCGCAATGCCGGGGTTTTCGAGGATTTTGTCGCCATTGCTCCGGGCGATGGCAAAATCGCTCTTCCAGCCGCTCGCGCACCAGACCTTCCTGCGCCATGCGCGCAGCGGCTGGGCCGATCTTGTTCTGCGGCTCGAGATCAATGCCCTGGGCCTCCAAACTCCGGTGATCAATCCGCGCGTCGATATCGAGTTGGGCAAGCCGGCCATTGACGTGCTCGGCCCAGGCTTCGCGCCAGTGGGTCAAGAGCTCGGTCTTGTTCCACTCACGCACCTTGGGGCCGAAGCCGTCTTCCCCAACTTCGCGCATCCCCAACATCACATGGGCATGGGGTTTGGCGAGGCCGTCTGCCTCCACATCCCAATGCACATTGAGATCGGCCACCATGCCCCGATCGACGAACTCCCTTTGCACAAAATCCCGCGCCAATTGGATGCCATCGGCCTGGCTCATCTCGCGGGGAATGGCGAACTCGATCTCGCGGGCGAGTTGCGCGTCCTTGCGCACTTCGACCGCTTCGACATCGTTCCACAGCTTCGCCCGGTCGCGCCATTCTTCTGGCGCGCCATCGGGCAGCATGACTTCGCTGTGCACGACGCCGGTCTTGTTGGAGAAATCGTGGTGCCGATCAAGCCGCGCATCATAGAGCCGATCGGCCGAGCGATAGGCCGCGGCGGCCACGGCGCTCGAGCCGCCACCGCGCGAAACAACTTTGGCCGAGAAGTGGTAGATCGCCATGGCGACACACCAGATACGCCCAAAAGCGCACGTCTGCACGACGTATAAGCGCGCCCTCAAAAGATTTCATCATTCTCGGGACGGCGAAATCCCATGAGGTTTCAGGGAATTGGCATTGATCGTCAAGGCCGATAACTGGAAGGCCTCGCGGTGCAACAGATCGCCGTCACAGGACACCAGACATGCGCAAGCCCCGCAACTATGACGAGGACCTCAAGGCGCTGACCGCGAAGGCGAAGCAACTCAAGGCCCGCAAGCAGAGCCAGTTGGGCGAACTGGTCGAAGCGACGGGCGCCGATAAACTCACCATCGAGGAACTGGCCGGCGCGCTGCTGTCGATCGCCGCCATCACCGACCCGCAACGACGGGAGGCATGGCGCAAACGCGGCGCAGCGTTCTTTTCTGGCGAGCGGCCCGAACACGCGACTGGCCCACGCGCTGGCGACAACGCGCAACCAGCAGCGCCGCACGACCAGCGCCCGCCATCGCCTGGCCCTGCAACAGGCGCGGCATGATACCAGGGCCTGGCAGGTGAAGCGGAAAGAGCGCACGCGGCAGCTGATCGAGCTTGGGTGGGCTCATTGCCAAGGCCGGCCTGATAGAACTGACCGATGATGATCGCGCCGTGATCCTCGGGCTGCTGGTCGAGGCGGCGGCGAAGCTGCGCACCGACGACACCGGCAACCAACTGACGTTGTGGCGACGACGCGGGCGGCGGGCGTTTGCCGATCCCGACGACAAAGACTGAGCAGCGGGCAACACCGTTTCCACCGTCCATCGCCAGCGCATTGCCCGACGCCAGCCGCGTCGCCATAGGGACATGCATGGACGACAAGACCAAGACCCGCATTCTCGGCGTGATCGAACGCGCACCGCAGTGGCTTCGCAACGATCTGGCCGCTAAGGATCCGGCGGCACGCGCCCGTGCGGAAGAGGCCCTGGCGGCGATGCTTGTCGATGTGCTCGACGAGGGCAACAAGGCAGCCGGTTGACGGCCGGCGACAATACCAGGCGGACTGGCAGACCTCCATGGCATGGCCATCCCAAAAGGCACAATTCGATTGGCGAGGCATGATGAACAACGAAGGCCTTGATCCGCACCTGCTGCATGCTTGGCTCGCCGCACGATCGCTGGCTCGCGGGTTGCCGATGCCAGTGCCCGACTGTGGGGGTTTCCGTGTCGATACCGGATCGGAAATGGAAACTGTCCGCTGGGTGTTTCCGCGGATGTGTGATGGGCTCAAGGACGTCGCACGCAGTATTCATCAGCCGTGCCAGTTCGTGAAGGTCTGTGACACAGCAGAGGCCTTCCGCGCCGCGCTGCCTGCACACTGGACCATTCATGCGCCCAGCCATGTGATGCGTGCGAATGGCATAATGCCCCGCCGACAACTCGCGGACGGATACGCTATCGCGGTCGAGCAGTCTGGCGCTGTGACGTCGGTCCGCATTGCCACAGACACCGGCATCTTGGCCGCCAGCGGCTATGGGGCCGAGACGGATGGCGTATTCGTCTACGACCGCATCGTAACAGAGGTGGAGCATCGTCGGAAAGGCTTGGGCCATGTCCTCATGCAGACCCTGCATGAGGCTAGGCGCGATCTCCACAGTTTCGAACTGCTGGTCGCCACCGGCGATGGTCGGGCGCTCTACGAAACGCTGGGATGGGGGAAGATTGCGTCCTACGCTAGCGCTTCGATTGTAATGACGTGAGCCCCTCTGCCGAGGGACAGTTGGCGAACAGAGCCGGTCGCTCAGATTGACCACCTTTACGTCTTTTCTAGCTGAATGCGGTCAATCGTGGTGGGGAAAGCAGAAGTTCAGCAAAGCGCCCCAGTTTCGGTCATTCGACGGTTCCGCCATCAACCCCGAAAGCGGCCATCTGGCGCGCCACACAGTGAGCGCATGGTTCTGCGGTTGCCGCGCCTGGCTCCGCCCTTGACCTCGGCCGGTTCGCTACCGATTTGAGACGGTGACGTCGTCGCGACGGAGACGAGGATGGTGGACGGTGAGGTGCAGCAGGGCGGAGAGCACGAAATCGCCGCGCAGATTCGCGAGGTGCTGCCCTATTTCGATCGCTATCTCGCGCGCCGCGAAGTGCCGCTCAGCCATCGGGCGTTTCTAGCAGCGATCGACTATGTCAAAGAGTTCGTGATCGCCGTGCGGGAGGGCGCTGGCGATGAGCGGGCGCCCGGTGACAGCCGAGATTTCATCGCGACACGCTGGTTCGCCACGATCTTCCATCATGTCGATGCCTGGTATCGCGACCGCTACGGCGCGGCTTTCGATGAGAAGCCCGATAAGCATATCACGGGCCTTGTCGAGATCGCCGACACGCCCTTCGCCCTCCATGTACCCACCACCAGGACTCGCCCCGGCAATGCGGACGAGACGGTGTGGATCAGTATGCCTGATGGCGTCCGCGATGACGAACGGCCGATCGAATGGGTCAATCGTGGGCCGAACATGGCGATGCTCGACGAAGAGGACCGCATAGCCGCGGAGGCCGAGGCCAGCGAAACGGCCGATAGGTTGCGCTACATTCGCACGAGCCTAATGGCCGTCTCGCACGGCGACGACAAACTGGTCGGCCTCATGGGCGGCATCCTCTCCCGGCTTGAGAATGCCGCCTCACTCCTCCTGTCGTCGAGCAATCAGGCGGTGCAGCACGCCTATTGGGAAATGCAGCTTGCCTGCGAACATGCTCTGAAGGCGCTCCTTCAGCAGCAGACAGGCACGTTCCGCGAGACCCATGATCTCTACCGGCTCTATGACGATGCCGACCCCAACCCCGACTTCGCGCGGGTCCTCCTGAAGAACATGCCGGCGTGGCGCGAAACCGCCGAAATGCGGTATGGCGTCGGCGACCAGAGCGGTCATCGCCAGTGCCGCGCCACCTATCGCGACACGCTGGCGATCGTCACCGGCGCGATTCGCGTTATGAAGAAGATGGGTATCGGCAACGCCAGCTTCGAAATCCGTCGGCCGCCGTGGTTCCAAGTCGCCGACGAGGTACGGCGCGCTTCTGTTTAGCGTGCACCAGCGGCGGGGTATGTTGCCTGTTCGTCGCGTTGCGATGGTGGAAGCGCGTCCTCGATCCCACGTGTTCAGCCGAGCAGATCAATCATTTGTCCGATTCTGAGTTCGGTCGGCGGATGGTTCCGCTGTCGGGCGCATCTGGTCGAAGATCGTCAGCCAGAGCTGCGGCGGTACGGGTAGACGGTAGTGCCGGCAGGCGAGCAGGAGGACAGGCCAGTGCTCGAGGCGGATCGCGGAAAGCGCAGGGTAGTCGACGTTCTCGCTCGCCTCCTTGCGGAGCGCCTTGATAAGCTCCGCGCCATCGTCTCCGACGACGAGGCTGCCGAGCGCCGAGCCCTGTCGGCGCTCCCCGTGCCAGATCATGTCCTCGGTCCGGCTGTTGGGAACCCAGGTCTGGAAGTTGCAGTGCGTCATTCTCTCGGCCTGGAAGGCGCCGATCTCCCGGAGAACGTCAACCTCACCATTCGCCCAAGCGACCATCGCGACGAGCGGCAGCAGGATGCTGCCTGACGTCGCCTCCTGGCGGTACTCATCGGTGCGCGTCGCGGGGTGCTTCAGCAGATTGGCGTAGCTGCCGTCGATGGTCGGATAGCGCCCGTGGTTGACGAAAGTTGCAATGAACCGCTGGGCTACGTGCGCGGCCCATCCGCTTGCCTCATCCTGCGTGGAGGCGACGGCGCTGAGCAGTAACAGCGCGAGACCGAGGTCGATGCCCTGCCCATCGGTCAGCGGGGCGAGCAGGGTTGGATTAGTCGACGCCATCTCGGCGAGCCGACGGGCGATCGCTGCGGCCGCCCCCTCCTCGTTCGACACCGCGGGCGCGGCGCCCTGACCGGATTCCATCCAAAGCCGCCAGAGACCGCCCATCGCGACGCGGCCGGCAGTCTCGAACATCGAGTGGTTGATGTCGACGGCGTTCAGCGAGCCGACCGCGTAGCTCAGCGCGAACCGGGACGATGCGTGGGGTAGGATCTTCTCTGCGTAAAGGGCGTCCCATATCCGCAGGTGCAGTTGCACGACCTCGAAGAAGGCGTAGCTCGCCTCGAGCTTGCGTCCATCGTCCTGCTCGATCTCCTTCCACAGGAGTTCCCAAGCGCGTAGCGTGACGAGTTCGCTCGCCTCGTAAGGTGCGTCGAGATTCCCGTTGTCGCGACCCCAGACGAACAGAATCCAGAGCGCGAGGTAGAGGACGCGGACGCGAGACACGGCCGGTTCCTCCGTGCGCAAGACGTAGTCGATGAGGCTCGTGAAGTAGGCGATCGAGATGTCAGGTTCCTCGACCATAGCCGCAGACTTGCGCAGCAACGAGCGCGGTTCGCCGGAAAAGAGCTCTTCGCGGAGCGCGCCGTCCAAGATCTTCCCCGTCAGCGTGTCGCCGCTCCAAATCTGGAAGGTGAGGCCGGTCGCCTCGTTCGCGTTCATTTAGCCTTTCACGACGCGCTGCATGTTCTCGGGCACGACGCCGCCCATGGTTATACAGATGACGACGGGAAGATCCCGGTGCTCCGGCATGCGCTCGGCGAGCACAACGTCCTTTATTTCGTTGAGCGAAGGCCGGAGCGCCTGCTCGGAGCCATCCCATTCCGACCGGGTAAGGTCGCCGCGCTTGATCGAGAAGAGGAAGAGCTTGCGCACGCCGTCGATGTCCGGCCCGACTGCGGTCACGTCCGCGCCGTACTGCCTAGGGCCGGTCATCGGCCGCGAGATCACCTCGAATCCCATGCCGGTAAGCAGCTCGGGGACGATCACGTCGAGCTCGTCCCGCTCGCGCAGGCCACGGAAGTATTCGCGGATGATCGGCGTGATCATGGTTGCCGCCCCATCGAGAGCATCAGGCGCTGGTACCAGAATCCGACCGGGTCGATCGCGTCGAGCGTCGCGAGCGGGATGGAATGCTCGACTACGCCGAGGCGGAACTCGGTGCGTTGGGTCCGACCGTCCCCTAGGTGCACCTCGCTGACGACGCTGTCGCCGTATAGTAGCACGCTCGTCGGGATTAGGTCGGCGAAGATTGACTGCTCTTGCGCCGCCTTCTGGATCTTCGCGTTATCTTCGAGCCTCAGGATCTGCTGGAGAAACCTGTGGCGCTCAGATGGCCTGAGCTCGGTGATGAAGCCGGTCGCCTTGATCGCACCGACATGGGTATCGAGAGCTTCGATCAGCCGGGTGATGCGCTCCTGAACCTCATGGGGTTGAGTAGGCGACGCCTCGGCCAAGTATTCGCGGCCGAGATCCCAGTAACTTAGCAGGATCGGCTCGTAGAGCAGCTTCTCCAGTCCGGCGCCGGCATCGCGCGGACCGGTTCTCAGCAGACTGAGTAGGACGGAGGCAGCCGTGACTGGGTGGATGACTAGGCGAGCCACTACCTTGCGGGCACTCGCAAGGGTCTGTTCCACCGTCAGCAATTTGGGTCCGAAGTCGAGGTCGAGGGTCGGACAGTCGAGTGCTGGTGCGGAGACGAGGTCGTGAACCGCTTCGATGAGTTCGTTCGAACCGTCCGAAATCCAGTCGGTCGCGAGCGTGGCCAAGAGGCCACCCTTGTCCGAAATGATGTAGTGGCGCGTGGTCTTGAGCTTGCGCAGCCTCGTCACGCCGCGCCTGAGTAGGTTCTCGATCAGAGCGAGGCGCGGAGCCGCGGTCGGGCCAGTAAGGTGTTGCGCGACGGCGTTGTCGATCGCGGCAATCGTCTCCGCCTCTTCCTTTTCAGTCCCGGCGAGGATTCCGCACATCCGCTCGACCAGTTCGGTGGACGGGTTCTTGCGCGCTAGGAAGAGGGCGGTAGCGACGGCCTTGCGCATCTCGGGGGTGACATCCGCTCCGATGCCGTCGATGACCGCCAGCGCGACGACCTCGTGGGCCGGATCACGCGTTCCGATCGAGAGCCCCGCGCTGAGGCCAGCGAGGCGGACGGCTGACCGATCGCCGGCCATCGCAGTCTCTAGCGTGTCGGCGATGAGCTTCGCCTCAGTTGAGTCGGCCGCGTCAACGGTACCCAGAACGAAGCCGGCGGCCACAGCCTCCTCGTCGCTGCCGGTAGTAAGCGTCCGAGCGACACAGTCGAGATATGTTGTGCGATCGGCTCTAAGGCCTGCCTGCAGTGTGGCGATCCGCAGCGATGCCGGCGCGTCGCCGCTCCGGATGGCGTTGATCGCCGCCTCGACCCGCGCTGGATCTTTCGCGCAGTAGTCCGCAACCACGTCGAACAGGAAATACGGAACGGCGCCATCGTCGTGCCGTGCGACCACCTTGTTTGCGGCTGTCAGCATCGCCCAGGCGGGGACATCCAACGTTGGAAGTGCGACTTGGTAGAGTTGCCCAGCGAAATGGTCGATAGGGCCTTCACCGTCCGCCATTGTGCACAGCAGGTCAATTTCGCCTGTGCGCTGCATGTCCATCGTCGTTGCGATGAAGGCCTTCCATTCAGCGTCTTCGAGATAGAGGCCAGCCTGACGGAAATGTTCCTCAAGCTCTCCATTGCGCGCGGCGTCTAGGATCGAATCGCGGGTAAACGCCCTGTCTTCTTCGTTTTCGGCCATCATACCGGGAAATCACGTTTTGTTCCTCGGCGCAAGCTGGACCGCTACCGTATCGGATCTGTGACGGGAGCTAGCCGCCCCATGCGGGCGATCGGTCTGGTTCCGAGATCCGCACGAGACGGACGGGTCACGAATCTGTGCGTTGAGAGCGATGCTTAGAACAAACCTGCAGGCTCATTTCCAACCACCTTAGTGAATGTCTGCGTGTTTCGGAAAGTCCCGGACAGCAATTCCGGTAAGTCGCGGACAGTGATTTCAGAAAGTCCCGGACAGGCATTTCGCTAAGTCCCGGACAGTTTGTGCGGTTGGTCATTGGGTGCGCCGGTT
>Ga0207696_1000570_pt1 | contig 29080 bp, 22 predicted proteins | sample KBSS54metaG_FD_184403 | JGI IMG/M metagenome (GOLD analysis project Ga0207696, IMG submission 184403) | Switchgrass rhizosphere microbial communities from Kellogg Biological Station, Michigan, USA - KBS S5-4 metaG (SPAdes) (version 2) | ecosystem: Host-associated > Plants > Roots > Rhizosphere >...
CAACCGTAGAAATACGTGCCGGTTCGAGTCCGGCCTTCGGCACCATCGGAACATCAATAGACGTCAACGGACGTCTTTTTTTGTGCCTGAAATCCAGTATCCGCAAGGCTTTCCTCGCTTTTTCATTCAACCTAAGTCAACCTGATTCAATCTACATCAACTTACTGATGCGGGTACAACTGCGGGTATATTCCGGTTCGATAATGTTTGTACCCACACAGAACCCTTGAAAGGATACTCATCATGGCTCTGAGTGATGTGAAGGTTCGTTCGGCTAAGCCGGAAGCAAAAGCTTATAAACTAACTGACGGTGAAGGCATGGTTTTGCTGGTTCACCCTAACGGTTCCAAATACTGGCGGCTTCGTTATCGCTTTGGTGGTAAAGAGAAGATGCTGGCGCTTGGGAAATACCCTGAGGTTTCGCTGGCGGATGCCAGGGCTCGCCGGGATGAGGCCCGTAAACTATTAGCTAATGGCGTCGATCCTAGTGAGAGCAAGAAAGCCGTTAAGGTAGAGCAGGAGCAAGAGGCGATAACGTTTGAAGTGGTTGCCAGAGACTGGCACGCCAGTAATCAGAAATGGTCTTCAGCGCATAGCGCTCGTGTATTAAAAAGTCTCGAAGATAATCTCTTTGCTGTCATCGGTAAGCGGAACATTACGGAACTGAAGACACGAGATCTGCTTGCCCCCATCAAAGCGGTGGAGTCATCCGGGCGTCTTGAAGTCGCCGCTCGTTTACAGCAGCGGACTACTGCGATTATGCGCTTTGCCGTTCAGAGCGGATTAATCGACTACAACCCTGCGCAAGAAATTGCCGGTGCGGTTGCTACTGCTAAAAGGCAGCATCGTGCGGCTCTGGAGCTTAACCGCATACCTGAATTACTTCACCGCATCGATCATTATTCCGGCAGACCTTTAACTAGGTTGGCCGTTGAACTCACGTTGTTAGTTTTCATCCGTTCAAGCGAGCTGCGCTTTGCCCGCTGGTCAGAAGTGGATTTTGAAACGGCCATGTGGACGATTCCAGGTGAGCGTGAACCGCTGGAAGGTGTAAAGCATTCTCAGCGTGGTTCGAAGATGAAGACTCCTCATCTTGTTCCTTTGTCGCGGCAAGCCTTAGCCATTCTGGAAAAGATCAAAAGCATGAATGGGAATCGAGAGCTGATTTTCGTAGGCGATCACGATCCACGTAAGCCGATGAGTGAGAATACGGTGAATAAAGCTCTTCGAGTGATGGGCTATGACACAAAAACGGAAGTCTGTGGGCATGGGTTCAGGGCGATGGCATGTAGTTCGTTGATTGAGTCGGGGCTGTGGTCGAGAGATGCGGTGGAAAGGCAGATGAGTCACCAGGAGCGTAACACTGTGCGTGCGGCTTACATTCATAAGGCAGAGCATCTGGGGGAGAGGAGGCTAATGTTGCAGTGGTGGGCTGACTTTCTGGATGCGAATCGGGAGAAGGGGGTTAGTCCGTTTGATTTTGCCCTAGTAATGTAAAAAGTCTAAGAAAGCGAGGCAGCTAATGCCGTCTCGATCATATTTTTATTATTTTATTTTGACGTTTATTCTGTCTGGGGCGAGGATAAGTTACGCCATAAGCTATGCAATACTGTTATCGTGTTTTCCGCCACGTTCTACGCTTAGGTAAGATGGCCCACGGTAGTAAATAAAAACACAATATTGAGAAATAAAAATGAGTTTTTTAACGGATGAAGAAATCAATGCATTATCAATAAAAAGGATGATTTTTCATGTGGTTGGCGGTGAGTTGGAAATCCCTGTTTTACTCAGCGAAATTTCCCCTCCGGAGCATGTTGATTTCTTTCTGGAACGTATCAAATCTGCAGTTAGTGGCAATATGTTTCATTTTAAGGAGTTGTCAAATACAGAGCGAATCCTGAGGATCATCAGGGAACATGCAGACACCGACATCGGCTGCTTTACTGAGCAATCCTCTTTACTGGCAAGCGATTTTCAGTCTCACCACCATACCAAGAATGCCAGTATGGGCGTTTTTTTCCTTTTTGAACTTCATACACTCAACGATGAGAAACTGTATGCGTTGATTAAGTATGACAATGAAGATGTAGTCCGTTATGTGCTGGATGTTGAAGGAGATGAGTTTCAGGTACCTAAACTCGAACGCTTTCGCGAAAGTTTCGTTAAAAAAGCCGAAGCCATGCAGAAAATCGCACTGGTACGGCTGAATGAAGATTTGCCGGGCGGATTAGTAGTCGTACGAGATCGCAGCAAACGTACTAACATCTCTGTCTATTTTGAACGATTTCTACAGGTTAAGCGCGTCAATGACCCAACTCAGCTCAGCGATAAGCTAGTTACTGTATTAAAAGATGTATATAAAAAGCATCGAAACTTACTACCTGAAGAGATCAAGCGCAGCGGAGTAAACAAAATTTATGAAACTTTACGCCATGGCGAACAGGATTTTAATACTGATGAAGCACTGCCATTGTTGACCCAGATTTTTGGTCCCTTGGAGGAAGAACACCCTCTGGTTAAGTATTTTTTTCGTAAAATAAAGGATTTAGGAATTTCAGGTGAATCTTTCCGCATCATTCCGGATAACATTCAGAAGCCCCGGAAGAGAAAACTGGAAACATTGGAAGATGTGATCATTATCTACGATGAAGACAATGCACCAGCAGTAGAAAATATGGAAGACGGGCGAAAACGAATTGTAATTGTGACGGCAGGATTGGTAACAGATGATATCGATATTGGAAAAAATCGGTAAGGCTATATGCCACTCACGACATTTATCTGACCTTGTGATCACAGAGGACCAGCAGGTGTCTATCCATAAGCTTTTTATTTCCGCCACAATGGATAGTGAATCCCTTGATTTATGGGGAGAAATAGTGGATTTACATGCAGAAGATCTCAAGATCGTTTTTATCGATGAGAGCAGAGATGTTATTCATCCGAGAGAGGGGGTCCCAGGACAGAAGCACTACATTACCATCACTTATAATGAAATTCCGGGGATACTGAGGCTTTTTACCTTAGAAGGATGGCGCACTTTTTTACTTCAAGATAGCAAACTCTGTCGGTACAAACATATTTATGGGCTGTTTATTACTGAAGGCTTTCAGACAATAAGCTGGTATGTGCATCCATGGAAGGAGATACAGCCGGTGAGTGTTGGTGATGCAACAGCTATCACTAAGCCTTCAGTAACAAAAAGTATCATCAAATGTTATTCAACAACTTTTCTTCCTCCAGATGCCATTGCCCCTTGGATACTTGAAACTTGTAGTGAGAAGACTGATGAAGCAATCAAGATATGGAAATTGCTAGGATGCCGAGAGTTGCTGAAATGTTTTGCAAATGAACTTTTTTTTGCTGACGAAATGATGGTGGGGCTTGCGGGAAAGCCTCCCAGAAAAATAGCATTCGGCGATGAGACGGCAGCGTTACCTGCTTTTGATATTATCCAGGAATCGGCAAAGTGGATTTTTCTAGAGGGGAATGAAACTGAGCTGAAACATACGTTTTTGTCCAGCGAGCTGGCTAGAGAGTGGCCTTCAGACCTGAACTTTTGTGAAGGAGTGATGCTTCGACTCTCATCAGCTTTGGAGTCTGCACGGTTAATGTATAAGGCCCATATCAGGACTGGTGGTAAAGATACTATGAAATCCTTGGGTGATTTGCGGAAAACGCTGGCTGAAGATACACAAAAGATCATTCAGCAATCCCGAGATTTGTCCTCTACCCTATGGAAAGATATGGCTCTTGTAATTAGTGTCTTGGTTATTCGCTACAGTCTGGATGCAGTAAAATCAGTTGGTTTGCAAAATATTTACGCTTTGGTTTTTTTTGCTATCGCAGTTTATATAGTTATTTCCTATGGAATGTCTGTCTATATTAATAGGAAAACAATTTCATTGCTTGAAAGAGTTAGAACCACTTGGAGAACTAAATTATACGGGTTTCTGGATGAGCAGGATTATCAGGAACTGGCTAGGCAACCAGTAAAAGATGCGATGGAATCATACTGCCGTGTAGAAAGAATGACGTCTACTGTAGTGATCCTCTTAGTGATCATTCTGTTAATTACTGCATGCAGTGAGTTTTGGTCAATCAGCACATTTTACAGATCAGTTCACGCTTGGTTCTCTGAGCTAGCATCGCCCCTGTAGTCGATTCTGCACTCTGCAAGAGGCTGCCAAAAGCGGCCTCTCTAACTAGTTGAAAGTATGTTAAATAGGTTGGGCTAAAACAAGCTCGGCCTGCTGACCTAAATAATATCGTGTTGCACTAAAAAAAGAGGGCCAATCACCTGCTCCATTTTTTCTAAAGAGTGATATGGCAATAAATCTAACAGCTTGCTCTACCGTTTGTCCCTTCTTCAGCCTTTCTGTGATTAAAATGTTGAGATTATTTAGAATAGCCTTTCGAAATCTAATTAATCGAGGGGAATTTAAATTCAATTCTTTAATTGTTTGGTGCGCCATTTCAACACTTATACCAAATTCTAAACAAGAATCTTCATTTACGGAAATTTTCCCCGAAGAACGATGAAATTTCCAAATATTTAATTCAGGTAAGTTAAGTGGATTTAATATAATTGTATCTAAAATTTTGTCACTCTTTGGTACATCGCAAGAGTAATTTTTGGGATCAGCATCAAATCTTTGTTCAGGATTAACAACTTTACTTTGATTTCCGCCACAGCAAACAACTAATAAATTGCTCCATTCCAGCGCCCAATTAGGCTCTCCCTGTTCTCGTTTAGATTTCGGGTGAAAATGCTCAATGCGGCAGTCATCTAATGCCCCATTGGTTCCAGACATTAAATCCTGTTCACAATATGCACATAAATTGCCTTGTTCCGTCCGTAATTGTTGAAGAGTTTCTTGATATCTTGCACTACAACAACGGAAAGCCTCTCCAATTGAGTTTTTATCCCTCTCCCACAAAGCGTCAGGGTGGGCAGTTCTGAACACACCAAGTCGATTTGGCTCTCCTAGCTTATTAATCTTTTTCATTGCCACGCTCGAACTCGCGAATACGAATATCTGTTTCTAACCTTTGAAGCTCGTCTTCTGTCTGACCACCCCATTGATATAAATCTTTTTTGAGTTCTAATGCTTCATCTGTATCCCATTTGTCGGCCTCGACTAACTCCGTATAACGGTTTAACTTTTGAACAATATCAAGGTGTTGGGGGCGAATGCTGCCGCCTAAAACATCTTCCAACATTCTTGAGCTTTCAGAACCATAAGTAGTAGTTCCTGTTACTAATTTTGCTTCGTTGGAGTTGACAGAAACAATGCGAATAGAATCGGCTTTTATAGTTGTTAAGACTTGAGGACTATGTGTCGTGACAATAAACTGAATATTCTCAAACAAGTTAGTAAGATCATTTAAAATCTTCTGTTGCCATCTAGGGTGCAAGTGAAGCTCAATTTCATCAATTAAAACTATCCCGTTAACTGCTAGTGGTTTAGGATTAGTAGGATTAAGTAAATAAGCACGTCTGACTAAGTCAATGGTCAGAGATACCATATTTCTATACCCTTCGCTTAGTTGTTCCAAAGTAAGTTTTACACACTCATCCTGCTCATTTTTCCAATGAACCATAACATCGTTGCTATTTTTATCGAACTCTAGGCTCGTAGCTCGATCAACGATCTGGTAAACAGCCTCTGAAACAAGTCTCTTCGCCGGGTGAATAAATTTATGGTCTTTTAGCTCATCACGTTTTCGAAGCTCATCAACCTCAATTTTCGAAAACCAGTTCTTTAAGATGCCGTAGTTCACTTTAGCATCCAAAGCAAAGTCATAACCTTCCCCACGATTTTCTTTCTCGAATGGATTTATTGCAACTTTAGAACTTGTAGGGGTAAGGGCACGGTTAGTCCCATAATAGGCGATAAGTGGATATTCAGACTGACTATCTACAAGGTGAGTGGCGTAGCTAGTTAATGCTGTGGTTCCGATTTTAGGGGGCTCGGAAACATCAGTTCCCTTTGCCACGAGATCCCAGCTCAAACTTGATGTTGTTTCAATCGATATACGAGAATAACTTGCGATTCCTTTTGAACCTATATGGATATCTGATTTTTTTATCAATTTTCCTTTCGCGTCAGGCATAGCGGTAAGGAAAGGACCAAGACCACATGCTATTGCTTCTAATATTGAGGTTTTCCCTACGCCGTTCTCTCCAACCAAAACATTCAAAGAGGGATGTATCGAAACTTTAAAGTCAGAGTACCCTCTAAAATTTTTCAAGGAAATTTCACTAATTTTGAGATCCTTACGTACATAAAGCGAAGGATCTAAATTAAAATCTCTATCTGCTATCTGGCTACGAGGTGAACTAATACTAAATCGCCCATCTTTATGACAAGCCTCTACGATCTCATTGATATTTTCTGTTGTGAGGGTATTTCGACCTCGAGCTGGCTCATAAAACAGTGAAGCATCTATAAATTTAATACCTCTGTTGTTTATGTTACTTGCTCCTGAGTTGAGAACAAGAAGTACAGTCGAGATAGACGTTGAGTAATAAATATTTTTAGGTAATAGTATTATTTGCTCGATAATCCCTCGAGAGACTAAATACTCACGAACTTTGGCCTCAGAGCCTGTTCTTGTCAAAGCCCCAAGTGACATACCTAATAGTATTTTACCCCCTTCAGAAAGGGCTGGAAGCATTGATAATGCTATAAACCAATCACTTCTACTTTCTGGCAGAATTTCAGCAATATCTAGCCACTTATTACTTGTTTTAAAGTAAATATTATTTCGAGTGGCTTTAGGAATTTTCATGCCAAAAGGTGGGAAGGAAACAATTAGGTCATATTTATTTTTTTGATATTTGGGGTGCGATAAGGAATCACCGAAATAGTCTCGGCCTTCTATTTGTCTGATTGTTCTAGTTATTATTAGTTTAAAGTAAGCATCTTTATTAATTTCTTGAGTGTCAATGCTGACTCTTTCAGTACCAGTTTTGGCAAAAGAAAAGGCGGTGTTGCCAGCACCAGCAAACGGATCGCATATTGACTTTGGTTGATAACTCAACCCTAGTACTTTAACCAATTGATTGATATCTCTAGGAGTATAAAATTCACCCCCTGACTTACCTTCATTCTCGGCAAAAAGTAAATCTAGTTCCGACAAAGAAAGCGATGCTATTGAAGGATTTTTATTTAATAAGTCATCCCTAATTGCATAGCGAACAAAAGACTCATCAATATTGTCAAATGAACGTAGTGTATTCTCTAAGTAATCACCTAGAAAGTGTGATACCTCGCTATAAATCAATCCAAGTTTAACACCATAATTTACCAGATCGTAAGAATATTGGGCGATGACATTAAAAGAGTCGAACCTTGGTGCCTCAAAATGCTGGCCTGTATTGGATTGAAGATAGCGTATGAAGAAGATTGAATACGCTAAAGAGCGATAGTTAGATATAGGTGATGCTCCTCGAACATAATCGAGTATCTTCCATATTTCTTTTGCCTGAGCTTTAGCAAATTCTAGGTTTTTATCGTCATTTGTCATTTTTTATCTCATTTTAAGAATAAGAAATAAACACCCCTAAAACCTTCAGATATTCATGTGCTTATTCTGCTTCATCATGTCAAAAATCAGCTCAACATAACTTGCCATAACTTGTGGATCTTTGAGCAATGTTCGGGCGATATCACCTTCTTTCAGCAGAGCTTGAACAACGGCTTGCTTCACTGACTGTGGCAAGTCGCCTTTGAGGGCTATCGACTTTTCATGTTTATCCACTTGTTCAACCACAATTGGGTTTTGTTTTACTCGGGTAATGGTACCATTGGCGAAGTTCTGGCGGCCCGGTTCATCGCCGACATCCCCAAATAATTCATTAAGGCGACGGATGATGTCAGCAAGAAACGCTTGTTCGCGATCTGTCGGATCATTGTAGTTGGGGCGAATGGGTTCAAGTACTTGGTTTGCCGCTTCAGGCAGTGGATCTTTGTTATCCTGGATTTTGAATTTCTCTAACACCAGTGCACTTAGATCGATATTTTCCGGTGTCACGCCTTTTAGACGACGGGATAGCAAATGGGCAAACGCCGAAAAGTTTTCAAGCTCCGGATCTCCAAACTCAATCAATTGCGCCATGTAGCTGTAGTGCTTCACAAATCGAGCCAAATCCGACTTAAAACGCATCAGTGCTTCGCGCTGCCTGGTAAAATCGCTGCGCTGTGATTCCGCGTAGTTTTCCGCTTTCTCATCGCCAGCAAGGTGCGCTTTGTTGTATTGCTTATCCCAATGATTTGCCGCATCAACCAGTTCTTTTAGCTTAACGTTAAAGATATCGGTAGGGCGCTGAGTAGCGGTGAGCAGTTTCTTGTGTGCGTGTGATTTTTTGTCCGGTGCTTGGCTGAGAATCGACTTTCCTCGCGCTTGCTTAAATAACTCCAAATCTTGATGATTGTAGATATTTTGCTCATCTAAGATTTCTTTGATGTCATAGATGACGTTTACATCTTGCACTTCGTTGAGCTGTGCACCTTTGTCGTACTTTTTAAACGCGTTGAGAATAGTCTGTGGATCATTGGCAAAATCAATCACGTAAGTTGTGTCTTTGCCAGGATAAGTGCGGTTTAAGCGAGACAAAGTTTGCACTGCTTCTACATCCGAGATTTTCTTATCGACATACATGGCAACCAGTTTCGGCTGGTTAAATCCCGTTTGGAACTTGTTGGCAACCAACATTACACGGTATTCGATTTTCTCGAACTCGTGACGCAGGTCTGCTCCATGCGTATCTGGGTTTAAGTTGTACTCGGTGTATTCTTTGTCAAAATCAATTCCGAAGGGAGCTTGGCTGTCTTCATCACCCAAATCTTTACCGGGTACTTTACCTGAGAATGCGACCAAAGCTTGGATGCCTTCAATACCATGTGTTTTGATGTACTTATCAAAGGCGAGTTTGTACTTCACTGCTTGCGGGCGACCTGATGTCACCACCATGGCTTTGGCTTCACCTTCCAGCAAGTGTGAAATACTGGCCTTGAAGTGCTCGATAATGAATTCGACTTTTTGGCTTACCGTAGTTGGGTGCAGTGACATCCAGCGCGCCAATGCACGTCGGGCGTGTTTACTGTCTACGCGCTTCTCATCTAAGTTATTTTTGCCAATTTTGTAGGCCGTATCGTAGTGGGTGTAATTCTCCAGCACATCGAGAATAAAGCCCTCATCAATTGCTTGACGTTGGGTGTAGAGATGGAACGATTCTGGTTTGTTTTCGTCGGACACTGGCTGGCTAGGGTCTTTCGGGCGGCCAAACAACATCTTGGTACTGTGTTTTGGGGTAGCAGTGAAAGCAAAGTGCGAGACGTTCTTAGGCATGGCGCGTGCTTCTTGAACCTTAGTGAGGATGTCCTCAATGCTCATTTTCTCGAGCTCTTGGGGGTTAAGATTAAGTGTAAGAGCCGCGCGTAACCCTTTGGCAGTAGAGCCTGTTTGCGAGGTGTGCGCCTCATCAATGACCACTGCAAAGTTACTTTGCGCTAAAGATTTATTGGTCAGAATAGCTTCTAACGCATACGGGAAGGTCTGGATAGTCACCACAATGATCGGAGTGCCTGTTAACAGCGCTTCTGTAAGCTGTTTTGATTTTGACTCGCTGCTCTTTTCACGATCAATAGCCTTGATTACCCCATATTGATGATCGAGCTGCTGCACGGCATCTTGCAACTGGGAATCAAGCACGGTGCGATCGGTCACAATGATTACCGACTTGAATACCGCGTTACCCTCTGGACTACGCAAGCGAATCAAATCATGGGCTGTCCAGGCGATGGTGGAAGTTTTGCCTGAGCCCGCGCTATGTTCGCAAAGATACTGCATGCCTGCGCCGTTTTTACGGACGTCGTCAATCATCTTATTAACCGCATCAAGCTGATGATAGCGCGGGAAAATTTGCGTTTCCTTACGGTGAACTTTGCCAATGCCGTCGGCCACATCTTTAGTTTCAACATAAACAAAGCTGTAGAAGATGCGCAACCAGTTATCTATTTGGCCGATCTCCTGCCAAAAGTAGCTGACAGGGTATTCACCTTTGTTTCCGGGAAGATTGATATGTACAGGCAGATCCGAGGCAGAACCGTCATGGCCCTTGTTAAACGGTAGAAAATAGGTGTTTTCTCCCGCCAGTTTAGTCGCCATGGCAATTTCGGTATCTGATATGGCAAAGTGCACTACAGCGCCGCGTTTAAAAGTTAATAGCGGTTCATTGCGTTTGGTTTTTGGGTCTAAAGGTAAGCGGTCTTGCTTGTACTGAGCAATCGCTGATTCAATAGACTGGGTGAAATCGGTTTTTAGCTCTGCAGTGGCAACAGGTAAACCGTTAATAAAGAAAACTAAGTCAATTGCCCACTCACGGGTTGGGCAGTATTTTAGCTGTCGTACTACGCGCAAAATGTTGTTCTCGTAGCGCGCTATGGACTCTTCATTACGCGCATCTTCGGGTTTGCGTTGGCCCATGGCGATAGTGCCGCATCCTGCAATTGTGAAACCTTTACGCAATACATTAATGGTGCCACCTGTTTTACTAGCAAGCGATTTCTCTAAACGCTCTAATAGTACCTGATGGGCAATAGTGCCATGCAGTTTATTCAACTTATACCACGCATCAGGTTGGGTGGTCTGCACCCAATTAATGACATCTTCGGGGTAAATGGCACGCAGTTGGTCATAGTGGCTAGAATGTCCTTCTTGCCAGCCATTGTTAACTAACTGTTCGGTAATATATTGTTCAAAATGCACTTCATGATGTGATGCCATTATATCGTCCCCCTGACGTCAATTTTCCCTGTAACAGTCGCGTTGATCAGTGATGTGCGGTGTTCTTTCAACAATTCTATAGACTCAAAAACCTCAAACACCAAACGATCGATTTGACTGGTTTTATTCTTTAAACCTTGCACTATCGATTGTTGTTCTGAAAGGTCTGGAGCTGTAATAGGCATGTTTAAAATGGTGCCTTGGCCGATATTCAACATCGAGCTACTGGTGCCCGTAGCATCGATTTCTATTTGCTCTCGAGCTTGGTCAGAAGCTAAATAGTAAGCAAAAAACTCCGGGTTAGCTTGATTTAGGTCTAGCTTGATTCGATAGATTTTGTCGCATAGCAGCAGGTTATCGTAATCACGTTGAGGAACAGCAGCACTACCAACCCATTCCTTAGCATTTGCCCTTGAAACGAGCAGATCATCTTTTTTGATGGTGTACTCTTTTCTTGGCTCTAGTTCTTCTGGCAGTTTTTTGTTTTGCTCTGGATTGAAAATGCCACGATTTACACAGCCAACTTTAACGACTCCCCAGGTGTTATCGTCTTGTACTGGTGTACTTTCACATTGAGGGCTCCAGCCTTGCTCTATGCCGAGTACGTCATATTTGATTTTCTTCACCACCCAATGCTTAGGTACCTGCCCAATCCACTCAATGCCAGAGTCTTGCATCTCCACATCGAGGATTAGTCCCTTAGTGACTAGATGACTAATCAGCGCTTGGCGTTTTTCTTTTAGTAAGTTGATAAAAGTTTGCTTTTCTTCAATCAGATTATCGATGCGCTGAGTTTCACGATCGAGGAATACTTCAATTGCTTGTTGTGTTAATTCGGGAGGTAATATGATAGGCAAGCGCTTCAATTCATCATATTTGAGAGACTGGCGCATGCCTGCTCCTAGGTTGTAAAAAACCTTAGTTTCATCATATGCTCGCATCAAATAGTGAAGATATCGTGACCTAATCGTGCTTGGAGTGACCGCAACATAGGCTGAGGTGATAATGCCGCGTTCCCTACATTGAGCGGAGCGCAGACTGCGCTTATCGTTCTGTAAGTCTGTTAGCCTAAAAATAATGTCATTCTCATGAACTATTTGATAAGTCTCAAATGACGCAGGTAGAAGTCCACCTTGTGTATCAATGCTTTTGCGTTTAATACGACCAAAGCTCAACGATAAAAGGTTATCTTCTATCATCCCCTTATTTGACAGTTTTGATTCAGAAGCAACCGTGTAGAAAGGAACTGATGTCCAATCTTTAGGTACCTTTTCAACCCACTCAATATCGCTACTAACATAGTTTGTATAAGGCTTGATCATTCAGCCACCTCGTTGAGTAGTGCCTGAATACGTGCTTCACATGCCTTTAGCTCAGCATTAATTACGTCCAACTCGCGCGGCGGTACATACTTGTAGAAGTAGCGGTTAAAGTTAATTTCATAGCCGACAATGCCCACTTCACCATCTTTTTCATCACGCACTGAGTAATCAATAAAGGCATCCGGCACATGTGGTAGCACTTTTTGCTCAACGTAATCCTCAACATTATGATCAAAAGGAACGCTTTCGGTGTCTTTGAGTTTCGGGTCGGCAATCACTTGGCCTTTTTCGTCCAGCGCAGGCTCAAATTGCGGATCTATAAGGATAAAGTGCGCAGTTAAAGCTGTAGCGAGTGCTTTTGGATACTTACCAAAGTCACCCTGATTATTATTTTGCTTCACCGCCAAACGTGCCCACTCATAAGGCTTAAGACCAATATTATTAGTGAGGTATTGCACCCAAGCCGCTTGTTGTTCTGGTTTGAGCTTTTTGAACGTGTCTTGTTGTTGAAAAGTTGCGATTCCTGCTGATGTGATATCAAGCTTGGCACGCAGTGGACGCTGAATGGTGATTTTGCGGTAGGCAAAATCGGTAGTGTGAAAGAGCTTACAATTGTCACTGGCTTCAAATCCATCGTAAGCGCGCACAATGTCGTCAATCTGATTATCATTGAGGTACTTGCGCTTATCGCCTTGCGTTTTACGCATTGGCGTCCAGATGTCAGCCAAATTAATTAATTGCACCTGATTTTTGCGTCTTGGTTCTTTGTGATTAGATAAGATCCAGATGTAGGTTCCAATTCCTGTGTTGAAGAACATATCGGTTGGCAGGGCGACAATCGCTTCTACCAAGTCTTGTTCTAACAGCCAGCGGCGGATCTCTGATGGACCGGAGCCTGCATCGCCATTAAACAGCGGTGAACCTGAGAGTACGATTCCGACGCGACCGCCACCCTTTTCAGGCGTTTCCATTTTTGACACCAAGTGCAGTAAAAACAGCATGGAGCCATCTGAGATACTTGGTAAGCCGGGGCCAAAGCGCCCTGCGTATTTGAGCTGCTTGTGCTCACGCTCGACTTCTTTCTTAGCTTTTTCCCATTTGATGCCAAATGGCGGATTGGCAAGACCGTAGTGGAATTTATCGGCTCGTAACTGATCGTCTGAGAGGGTATTGCCTTGCTTGATGTTATTGGCATCAAAGCCTCGAATCATCATGTTGGTCAGCGCCATAGCATGAGTCGCGGGGTCGAGTTCTTGACCAAAAGGGACAACTTTGGCACTGCTACCCATCTCTTCAATTTGGCTGATGGCATCGGAAAGGAAACCGCCCGTGCCGCAAGTTGGATCGTAGATGGTGCGGATCACGCCCTTTTCACCGAAGATATCTTCATCAGCAGCCAGCACCAGTTTGGTGGCAAGCCGCACAGCATCGCGGGGAGTCATAAATTCACCAGCTTTTTCATTGACCGAGCTGGCGAATTTGAATATTAACTCTTCATAGGCATCCGACAATACGCGGTCGGACACCATATCAGGATGTAGGTCGAGATTGGCAAAGTAATTCACCATACGGTAGAGTAGCTTCGCTTTTTCAAGATCTTCAATGGTTTGCCCAAATTTGAACTCATCAAAGATGGTGCGTACATTTTTGCTGAACTGGCTGATGTAGTGTTCTAGGTTGTCACCCGTGTCCGACGCACCTAAGGATTCGAGCCTGTATTCGCTGGTGTTGTAAAAGGCGAAACCAGCTACTTCTGGCAACACCAAACCAAGATCAATGCCGGACTGTTTCTCAGCTAAATAGAACTTGCGTACTTCTTCACGAGTTGGCTCTAACACGCATTCAATACGTCGCAGTAGCAAAAATGGCAGGATAATGCGTGCAAAGTCGGTGTGTTTGAAATCTCCCCACAGGTCATCAGCCATACGCCAAATAGCACTGGAAAGTTTCGCGCTTTGTTCTTTGTCTTGTAAGTTCATTGTTATGCCTAATAATTTTGTTACTACTCATCGCAAAGCGGTGAGTAAAATTAATTTGAGCGGATACTGCTATAAGCTCATTAACTGCAAAACATACATTTCCTCATGTAAGGTTTGTATACAGTCATCTAGCTTTGAGTCTTCTGACCTTCAATCCACACTTCTAAATCCTCTCGTTTGAAGCGCCATGAGCCTCCAGCCTTAAACCCCGGCAACTTACCTTCGCTAGCCAATCTGTAAGCCGTTTTTTCCGCCAGCTTTAAGTAAGCAGCCACTTCTTTCAAGGTTAAAATTTGGTCATTCATTTCAGCGTGTTAGCTCTAACCGATTCTGTCGATAAGTTGAATGATGAGAGAATATGGGAAAATCGGGGAATGAACAATGATGAAGATTACATCTATCAGCATTCGAACGATTGATATGCCTGTATGATGAATCATGCATGAGAAGATTGCTTTTTACAGCTTTGGTTTATTGGGCTGGCCCACCCCTTTACAGTTTGAGTTGACCACTACAGTTCCAGTGCAGCACGAATGGTCCTAAGTTTCCTTTACTTCGCGGCAACTTTTCATTTGCGGTTCCAAATGCGCGCAGTCCATTAGCTGTTTACTGGTAACATTGAGCTGGCAGTATTCGAACTTGCGAGCTGAGTCCATTACCACATGTCGTGCAGCTCCAGACTCAGGCATTTGCACGGAATTCTGCATCAATGGGGACGTAGTGTCTCAGAGGATGGATTTCGAGATAACATTTCAGCATTCTCATGGGATCACCTCTATTAGCGAGTTATAGCATCTAGACAATAGCGTTCACCATAGCGATCGATCGTACAGAGCCAGTCGCCTTTACGGACCCTGGGTGTTACGTAAGGCAGGTAGCCCTGCAAATGTTCAGTAAGCTGCAGTTCCCTGACATTAGACTTTAAATAAAGGCAGTGAATTTGACTATTACCGGTGAGATCCGCATCAGAGTGTTTGAACTACAGGCTGTCAGTGTTGTACTCAGGATGGTATTGCAGTGTGCTGTGGCAGGTATAGCGGATGTAAGATGTGGCCTGCGCTGTATGGGTAACTTGATACAGAATTCTGTACGCTCTCGTTATTTATACGGGTAGCTACCAGATTACATCGGGCTTTAATTTTTATCATTCATCGTGTGTGCAACTACTTCATTTTCCCTTGCGTTTAGCCAATCAAAAGAAACCTCACCATAGTCCACTTACAGCGATGTAATCACTGCACGGATGTATATTGGTTTATAACTATTTTCAGAACTAAATCATTTTCGTGAGCAGCAGATATTCCCTTTCTGATAATGCGGAATGCGACAGGTTGTGTCGTTTTTTTGATGATGACTTCGATTTGGAATCAACTAATTAATTTATATTTCATAGCATTAGATAGCTGCAGTTACCCCCACCATTTTTTCAATCCACCTCACTTTGGTACGACATAACGTGTCGAACCAGTACGTCATAATCTCCCATATCAATATCTGGTTATTTTGGGAGTTCAGGACTGTTCTCACCATGAAAACACAACATGATCATTATGACCGCCTGTCTGTCAGGTTATCGGTCATTATCAGCCGATTATTGGCTGGTCAATCCCTGAAGCTGAAAGCGCTAGCAAATGAGTTTGGTGTCTCAGAGCGCACTCTACAGCGGGATTTTCAACAGCGCCTAATTCATCTGGATCTTGAACATTCCAGTGGCTGCTATCGACTTATCCGGCGAACGGGTCGAGAGCATATAACCAATACCTTTACGTTTATCCTCAATTCTGGCATTTCGGGGATCATTCCGGCCCAGAACCGCAGACTAATCCGGCTGATTACAAGCAGTTCTGGCGGCTCTCCATGTCTTATCGGGCATGGAGGGCTGCCATCGCCAATCACCCAGACCACCAGCTTTCTGGAGCTGGCCGAAGCGATCCGTGACTACCGGGCCGTTACGCTATTAGTCAATGGTAAGAGCTACGACGCAGTGGCTCCCCGCCGCCTGATCTTCCAGTCCAGAAACTGGTTTCTTGTGGCTACCCGGGCGAGAAAGCTACAGGTGTTTCGGATGGAAGATGTTAACGCTGTGACTGTTCTTGACACCTCTTTTCGCAGAAAGCCTGAACTTGATGCACTCACCGCCAGTGAGGAGTTTATTTCGGCTCTTCCTCACTTTCGTTTCATCAGCGACGTTATTCACACCTTCAGAGAGTAACTGGCAACGTTCATTTCAACATAAGAAAGGAGACCTTTATGGATGACCCGGTGAAGGGCGAAAGCCGGATGATTACTGATGCTAATGGCATCACCAGAAGAGAAGTGGGGATTTCGGGAATATGGGGCAATATGTTTAATGATAGCAACGGGGTAAAAGCCGACAGCCCGCCTCTTATACCTGACATTAGGGATATTCTCGATGTTTTCCCTCAGTCGCTGCGGGAAAGTCTGGTGAACAAAATCAGTGATGCCATCGACTATGAACCCGTGATTGGAGTTATGGGAAAAACCGGTGCCGGGAAGAGCAGCGTATGTAATGCGTTGTTTCAGGGGGAGGTGTGTACGGTCAGCGACGTTGAGGCCTGTACGCGGGAGGCTCAGGAGCTGCGCATACGCTTCGGCAAACGTTCGCTAAAGATAATCGATATCCCTGGTGTCGGTGAGAATGCTTTACGGGATAAAGAGTACGAAGATCTTTACCGTACTTTGCTTCCCTCACTGGATCTCATCCTTTGGGTGATAAAAGGTGATGATCGAGCTTTTTCTGCGGATGAGCATTTCTACAACAATGTCCTGCTGCCTGCAGGTGGTGGTGAGCGCGTTTTGTTCGTCCTCAACCAGGTGGATAAAATCGAGCCCTTCCGTGAGTGGGATACACAGCTGCATCTGCCGTCCCCAGCACAGCGCATCAACATCGAAAAGAAAGAATCTTACATTACTGAACGTTTTGGCTTTACGCGATATCCGGTAATCCCAATCTCAGCCGATGAGGGCTACAACATCCTTCGTCTGGTGGAAACGATGATCCGTGCTTTGCCTGATCGAGCTAAAAGCAGCACAGCCTCGCAGTTTAAGGAAGAGTACAAAACCGATGACGTAAAGACGGAGGCGAAAGGCGGCTTTGCCAGCGTGCTCTCCGGGATACTTGACGACGTTATTGATTCTGTTCCGTTACCAAAGCCCGTCAAAGAGCTTGCCCGTAAGGGGAAAGATAAGGTTATCGAGTGGGCGGGTAACGTCTGGGACCATTTTTTTGGATAAGGAAAATATGTAATGAAACCACTGATTATTCCTGCACTGCTGATAGCGTTATTTGCTGCTCAGTCTGCTCATGCAGGTGGCGGTTACGACCTGCAATGCCTGCTTGAAAACGGCGAGCAAATGACGCTCAGCCATGCCAGTGATACCGTTTATATCAGTTTTGAAAAGCCAGGCGGTGACGCCGAAGAGGGCGGCTCCGTCATTAAACTGGACATCCCCTCCGGTGAGGCGAAGCAAAATGTAATCCCTAAATCAGATGCGGGAACCGCTTCTTTCACGTTGCGCGGAGAAAGTGACGATATTGAAGGCGCTATCGCACTTAATTATTCGGAATATGACGGTGCAGGTGATGCTTATTACACGGTCATGAATTCAATGGGTCAGGAAACCAGCACCGTATCCTGCAAGCCGGGTGCCATTAAAGTTTCCAAGAGCCTCCTCCAGAATGGTATTAATGGCGTTGGTAGCCAGCAGACTAATAAACCTACACCCTCTCAGCAACAGCAAGTGCAGCAATCTACGACACCACCGTTTAAAGTACAGTTTGGCAGCTCAGTCAGCAATGAAGGCTGGAATACTATATATGGCGTTATTCAGCTCACTATCACTGATGACAATGTGGTACTAAAATCCATCCGGGTTAACAGAGGGAACTGTAAAATGGAGAGTGTCGGTAACAGAACCTTGCCTGCAACTTATAAATTCGGTGATGTAGCCACATTCAAATATATGAAATGTGACCGTATAATAGAAGCCAATATTGCGACCGATTCCGGTAGCTGGACCTTCAATAATTAAATTTAACTATGGTGAGACCGGGGAGTAAGTGTCAGTCAATTATCCGACACTTCCCCTTTTAATTATATTTAACCCCGCTGGGATTTCATTCATTTCATCCCTACAGTGCCCCTTAACAAATAACGCGCAGCAACAGCCCAGCCAGACGTTTACTGACATAGCGCTTGTGTCGGTTACTGTTTACGGATAAGGCGCGTGGAAGTGGCCTCAAGGGCATTATTTGCGGGATTCTTCTATGCGCTCCATCAGCCAGCGCCTGACATCACTTTCCCGCCAGCGGGAACTACGACCAAACTTGATAGGGCTCGGAAACAGACCGTCCTTAATCAGCTTGTAGAACCACTTATCGGTTAGGCCCGTAAATGTGGTGATAAACACCATGTCCACTAGCTTATCGTTCATCAGGTCGGTTTCGGGTGTCGGAAGATTGTTCATGACGATTGTCCTTCTGTCTTTGAGTGGGTAAAAGACAGGAGCCGCAGAACTAACCTGTTGATTTAAGGCCATGTTGCGTGCTCCGTCATTACAATCACTTCTCCGGTAATAAATTACTTTTCGCTTTGGCCTTAAACTGACTACAGCCAAAATTACGCTCACCGTCGTCATTTTCTTTGGAGCGTTTTTTGGCGAGATAGCAGATACGGTTCAGGTAATTCATATAATCCGGGGAGTCAGTTCCCTCTCTGCGGTTTAACTCGAAAACCCCGGGCAGCCAAAAGCGAACGTTTTCTTGTGTTCCAGCCCGTAGCTTCAAAGCATGGTGCCATGCTTTGACAGCCATCATCAGCAGAAATCCTCTCGCCTTTCCATTCATGTCCCTTGCCAACATCGACTTAGTGAACACCTCACGGTTAACCAGCAGCACCAGGTGATAATGTTTATTGCCATTAATTTCACCGAACTCTCTGGCCCATGCGTAATACACCGGGCAAGGGTATAGGCGTTTACCTACCCTGCTGCGTTTTTTCAGATAAGCGGCAATCTGCGCTTTCAGTGAGGCAATAAAACGGGTTATCACCGCAGATTCGTGGCCCTTATGTTGGTTATGCTGCGGCAGGTATAGATCCAGCCCGAAGGCTAATACACGGGCATGCTTATTCATCACGAAGGCTGTCAGCGCTTCCAGACGCTGCATATGGTAGGCATTCTTCTCGCGGTTACTTTCTTTGAGTATCATTTCCGGACTCTCATGTAGTTGGAGACATATCCATGAGTGCCTCAGTAACTTTTAATGCAGGTACAGGACGAGCAAAGAAAAAACTTCCTCACTCTACTACTGGCTTTAGCCTCTGATGGTAGCAAACTCCCTTTCTTGACGGTGCTATACCCCCTTTCCGATGATTCTCTGTATACCCTATATCTGTAAGGTTCTGTTCATACTGCAGAGAGCAACTATAAACATATAATTGGTACCGGCAGTAAAGAATCACTGATATCGCCACCTGTCACCCCGTATACCCCTGCGGTATCGGGTTTCTGGCTGTTATTACTCCCCTTCATTCGGTCTAAAACCACTCTTAAGTTATCCCGGCACGCTGACTACGGGCTATTTCTTGCCCCGGTTTGCGGATGAACATTTTACTGCCACTCATGTCACCATGCCGGGTATTGCCGAAAACGGTTGTTTTTGCATGGAATATTCACTTGATTTAAATCAGTTTTTAAAAAGGTGCAGCACTGTTAAAATCTAAAAAGTGCTGCACCTTATAAGGAATGTGTGATGGTAAGTAAAAAAAGGATAACGGTTAATCTTTCCTATCCTGAACTTCATCAGATGATAGTGAGTCTGGCGAAAAGGACGGGTAGTAGTAGTTCAGCTGTTATTCAGGACATGATTTTGGATGCCTTGAAGTACAGGATGGAAAACGATGCACTTTTACCTTCAGGTAAACTGGTGGCGAATAAAAATCTGGTGCCGGAAAGGGTTTTTAATGCGGGTTTTGAAATCAATAACCTGACTATTGATGGAATGGTCAGGGGAACAACCGATGCGTTTCATCGTTTATTTCAAAGAGATAGTTTTATCGAAACGCTTCCTTACATCATGTTTAGTGACGTGCCAAAGCCTGCGGAAGCAATAAACAAGAATGATATACTCAGAAGAGTAATTGCATACCTACAGACAAAACTTCATGTCCCTGATAATAGTGAATTCAAACCAGCGTTATTTTTATTTTTTATCGGGAAAGTAACAGTAAAATATAGACAGCACACCGCTGATGGCCTCGAAGTGAAAATTGATTTTTCAAGTAAAGTGATTCCTGTGCACACTAACAGATCAAACGGCGATGAAGCGCTTTTGTTCGATCTGAACAACATTAAGTACAGAACATTTCATGACATGGCCAAAAATGGATGGAACAGAAAAAAACATTCACACCAGTTGTATATTAATGGTCTGGAAGGCATGCGTGGGGGCGGTTTTTTTGTCGGGGTTTTGTATGAGCCACAATCACCAGATGAATTGGTAACCCCATCAGAGGGTGACTTTATTAGCAGTACAGGTCTCAGATATCGATTTTTTAGACACCCATCAGCTGTTAAAATCATAAAGAATCATTTTCCGAAATCAGTCACTATTGACCCGAATGGCACCACCTATACAGTAAAAGAAAAAACTATACATGATTTGGACACGCTCAACCGGGCTATCAGGAAGCAGAATGCTGGCTGGTAATATTTAAATTACAGTCGTTTTTATCTCTGTACTATCCGTGTGATCTTACCCGAATTTTACACAATCTTTTTTCATCGTTCACTTTCAGAAAAGACCATGCCTCACTCTTAGGCATGGTCTTTTTTTCATATCTCAATAAGGAACTAATAATGACACGTTTAGCCAGCCGCTTCGGTGCGGTCAATCTCGTTCGACGCGACCGCCCGCTAACCCGCGATGAACTGGCGCATCATGTGCCGAGTGTATTCAGCGAAGAAAAGCATGAATCCCGCAGTGATCGGTACACATACATTCCGACCATAACCCTGCTTGATAACCTGCAACGTGAAGGCTTTCAGCCATTCTTTGCGTGCCAGACTAGAGTCCGAGACCAGAGCAAACGCGAACATACTAAGCACATGCTACGTCTGCGTCGCGAAGGCCAGATCACTGGCAAGCAGGTGCCTGAGATTATACTGCTTAATAGCCACGACGGCTCCAGCTCATATCAGATGCTACCGGGGTTATTCAGATCGGTTTGCCAGAATGGACTAATTTGCGGTGAGAGTTTTGGAGAAGTACGTGTGCCACACAAAGGCAACGTGGTGGAGAAAGTCATTGAAGGAGCTTACGAAGTGCTGGGGATTTTTGATCGCGTAGAAGAGAAACGCGATGCCATGCAGTCGCTGATGTTACCGCCACCTGCTCAGCAGGCGATGGCAAAAGCGGCATTAACTTATCGCTTTGGTGAAGAGCATCAACCGGTGACGGAATTGCAAATCCTATCCCCGCGCCGCTGGCAGGATGAAAGTAATGACCTGTGGACCACTTATCAGCGCATTCAGGAAAACCTGATTAAAGGCGGTCTGTCTGGACGAACGAGCAAAGGTAAACGCGCCCATACACGCGCTGTAAAAGGTATCGACGGTGATGTGAAGCTTAACCGCGCTCTGTGGGTGATGGCTGAGAATATGCTGCAGCTTGCCTCCTGAACCTTTTTTATTCTCCCTTCCCTCAGGCCTCATTAATAAACTGGCGAGCCTTTTTGTTTCAAGGAGCAATTATGTCTGTGTTCAATTTATCACCGGTATTTCCTGCAAACGAGCAACGCGTCATTCGTCGGGCATTACGACTTCTGGAGAAGTATCAGCGTCAACCGAGTGAGCCATTTACCTCCACCAGCTTCACTAAGACCTGGCTGCAATTACAGATGGCTCATCAGGAGCGTGAAGTTTTTATTGTGATGTATCTCGACAATCAGCACTGCCTGCTGGGATGTGAAACACTGTTTACCGGCACACTCAGCCATACCGAAGTTCATCCCCGCGAAGTGGTTAAATTGGCTCTGAAACACAATGCCGCTGCGGTAATTCTGGCGCATAACCATCCGTCAGGTACGACAGAAATCAGTCAGCAGGATAAACACATCACTCAGCGGATAGTGAAAGCGTTAGCACTGGTAGAAGTGCGAGTGTTGGATCATTTGGTTGTTGGTAATGAAGTGGTTTCTTTTGCTGAGCAGGGTTTGCTTTAAACGGAGGTTTTCATGTCATTTACATTACCTCATGAATGGGGGCTACTAAGCGATATCACCCCACGATTTGGCGCAAGATTAGTTCAGGAAGGCAACCGGCTGTATTACCTGGCTGACAGGGCTGGATTTACGGGGAGTTTTAGCCCGATACACCTGAAGAAATTAGATCTGGCTTTCTCGCTGTTTGTAGAGCAAATGGAAGATATGCTGCGTGCTGGCGAATTAAATCCACATCAGCAACGTCAAGTGAACATTCAACTTGCGAGTTTAACCTGTATAGCTGATACCCGTGGTAGCTGCGGTTACGTTTACATTGCTATTTATCCCACCCCGTAACATCTTCTCTCTTCTTCTTTTCACAGGATTCTACCCATGCACATCACAACTGTACCGGCCACGGTGCCGGTTTCGTCACGTCTGTCGCCCGTGCAGGTCTGGCAGCAACTTTTAACGTATCTGCTGGATCACCATTACGGCCTGACGCTTAATGACACGCCATTCCATGACGACGCGGCCATTGAGGAGCATATCTACGCGGGAATCACGCTCGCCGATGCTGTTAATTTTCTAGTGGAACGCTATGAACTGGTGCGTACTGACCGTAATGGATTCACTTGGCAGGAACAGACGCCGTTCCTGACCGCCGCCGATATTCTCAGAGCAAAGCGAGCTACCGGATTAATGAATACGTAAATTCTTCGAGCCTCATTCCTGATTTTTACCTCTGAACTTCCCACCTTTTTTATTCATCGCATAATGCGCCTGCCACTCCCGGCAGGCGTGTTTGCTTTAATGGGCGATTAACGATGCAAACAGAACCCGACGTGTTGACGGAACACGATGAACTCATCCTTTCAACCAGTATCGAACGTATAGTCACTGGTCGCGATTCCGCACTTAAACAGAACGACATCATCGCTAAGCACTATCCGGCAATGCTGGGGCAATAGCAGTAATTTTAAAGCCGTTGGAAATTGAATTGGTCATTTTTATAGTAATTGACTGAATTTATTAAAATACCTTTAACTGGATTTTTTGTTGCTTCCCTTGAACAGGTAGTGACTGGATTGAGATTAATCCGATAAGATGCAGATATCCCATTTCTAAATCGCCTTACACACGGAGTATGTGATGGTTCAGGATTCCTCTGCATTAGCCCCTTTCTTTCAATCTCACATTGCAAAAAATAATCAATACAGCCCCGATTGGGGCAAACACTATCGTCAGCTTGTAGAACAGATACAAGCCGAAAAACCCAACTTTTCTACGGATACAATTCGACAGATTTGGTACGAGCGCAGCAATGGCATCTCCAGCCTCCGACAGGGTGGTATGTCCCAGTTTGAATTCGAAACGGCGCAAAAACAGCTGCTCGCTCTCACTCGCTTGATGGCAGAAGAGTGTACGCAGGAGAATTACGATCGGGTGATTAAGCGCCTTATTAAACTTAAAGCGGACGGAATATTGAACAAGGTGTACTGGGCTCTTTGCCATCGCGCCTTTGCCGCTCTCTATCCGTCTAAAATTACGAACGTCGTGAATATCAGCAATTTTTTTAGCAGTTATAACTATTGCAATAACCATTTTCAACTTGGCCTTTCAGAGGATCAGGAGTGGTTCGCTCGCAATCTTGATCTCAAGAAAGCATTGCACCGCGCACTAGGTGATGATGTCGATCCTATCGAGCTGAATATGTCGCTCTGGCATCTCTATACGCAGGTTATTCAGAAGAACGATATTGGATTAATTGGTAACGAGACTACCTTGCCGGAAGACGATCAAGACGAGGAAGTTACCACCCCGCAACTGCCAAAAAATACTATCCTCTATGGTCCGCCAGGTACTGGTAAAACTTACCGCACAATCGATCTGGCCGTACGTGCTTGTGAACCGGCAGCCTACTCGCTTCAGGAAGGCAAAGAGGAGCACGAAAAACGCCGTGAGCTGAAAAAGATTTATGACCGGCTTATTGCTGAAAAGCGGGTGCGCTTTATCACCTTCCATCAGAGTTTTGGCTATGAAGAGTTCATCGAAGGGCTAAGAGCAGAGACTACCGAAGACGGCAATGTGCGCTACGAAATCAAAGCGGGCATTTTTAAGCAAATATGTGAAGATGCTGCTTTTGGTCACGCCGGTGTTCAGCAGAAGCTTGACGAGGCACTTGCTCGCCTACAAGAACGTTTATCTGAAACTGGAAGCATTACCCTTGAAACACTGCAGGGCAAAGCCTTCCAACTGGCTTACAAAAGCCAGACCACCTTCGGTATTTTCCCTTCGCAATCGAAAAAAGAAGATTTAGGGCAGGGCTACAATGCTTACCTTAAGAATATCAGTTTGGTCTACCAAAACCCTCAGGCAAAGGTACACAATCCGTCATATGTACGTAGCATCCTTAATTACTTGATTAAACAGGAAGGTTTGCCTTCCAATCCACAGGAATCAGTATCTGAAAAACGACAAAATTACGTTCTGATTATTGACGAGATTAACCGTGGTAATATCTCCAAAATCTTTGGTGAACTGATCACTCTGATTGAAACCTCAAAACGATTCGGAGAACCGGAGGCGCTTAGCGTTATGCTGCCTTACTCTTCTACCTCATTCAGCGTCCCGAACAATCTTTATTTAATCGGCACAATGAACACCGCTGACCGTTCGCTCACCGCACTGGATACCGCCTTGCGTCGCCGATTTGAGTTTGAAGCGATGCTGCCGGATATCACGGTTCTGAAAGATACGGTCGTTAAAGGCATTGATCTGCCACGACTGTTACAGACACTTAATGACCGTATTCAGGTGCTGTACGACAGAGAACATACTCTGGGCCATGCTTTTTTCATTCCGGTTGTACAGGCTAAAGAGGACGAAGAGCTGGCCTTCGAAAGGCTGAAGCGGATTATGCGAAATAAAGTGTTGCCTCTGCTGGAAGAGTACTTCTACAACGACTGGCAAAAAATCCGCATGGTGCTGGGCGACAATCAGAAAAGTGAAAACCCGCACCTACAGTTCGTATGTGAGGTGAAAGACCAGAAACAGTTTGCGGATCTTTTTGGCAATAGCGGAACTGAAGATCTGCATGATATCGGTGCCAGTTTCCATTTGGCCTCTGAGAGCGATGATGTCTGGGATAATCCGCTCGCCTGGCAACAAATTTATGCGCCAAAAAATAGTAAACCTGGGAGCCGGGAATGACATCTTGTCAAAACTTTACCGTCTTCGAGTACGGACTTCTGATTGATGAGAAAGATGGTGGCCGCATAAATAATGCGGTCATTTTGCCCTCCAGGCTCTTTGAGTGGCTTGAGGAACGGTGCCTGAAAGATGACGCGGATAACACTCATCGTCTACTAACCCTGCGCAGTCGGGGGAGTGTAAAAACTCTGCAAGTAAAAAATTATGCTGGTGTCATCTCTCTTCCGGGAAATGCGTTTATTGAAGTGTTGCCAAAAACGGGGCGGCGTGATGAGAACATTGATATTGCACGTCAGCAGCTTTTAATGATGCTACGAACGCTAAGATCTTTTCGCCATATTGCCACTTCAGCATCCAGAGTTCGAACCTCGAAGATGCCGCTGATGGATGTATTTATTCAGCAGTTTATCGATAGCGTACAGCAGATTGTACGCCAGGGTCTAAAGCGTGACTATATTCGTCAGCAGGACAATTTACCCTGGATGAAAGGAAAGTTACGGGTCTCCGCACAGTTAAGCAAAAACTGTGTTCGTCGGGATCGCTTTCAAGTTGAGTTTGACGATTACAGCGCTGAGCGTCCAGAAAACCGGATACTGAGAACTGCTATCGATAAAATCCGCCGTCAGATAAGCAATCCGCAGCTACTACTACAAGTTAACTCTTTACAGGTCCACTTTGACGATATTGCGCCTGTTGGTGATTTTCGCATTGCCTTCGACCAGGTGTGCCTCGACCGACATATGCGTCACTATGAGCTTGCTTTGGCGTGGGCGCGGCTGATTTTGATGGGGCAGTCGCCCCACTGCATGCAGGGTGACGCCAACGCAATTTCACTGCTTTTCCCAATGGAAGCTGTATTTGAATCTTTTGTGACTGCATGGATGCGTCATCGTTATAACGATAACTGGCATGTGAAGGCACAGGTGGATTCGCACACCTTGGTTCGTCTCAATGGTAAAGGAGTATTTAAGCTTAGGCCCGATATCTATCTAAAACCTCGTGGGGAGTATGGGGAGCAGGCGATGATTTGTGATGTTAAATGGAAAATGGTGGAGGGCGGAAGGGCGACACTCGAACAATCGCAGGCTGACCTCTACCAGTTGCTGGCCTACGGTTTGAACTATCAGGATGGAATTGGGGATATGCTTCTGATTTACCCTTCCCATGAGGGTTTTAATCAGCCGTTAACTCATCCCTATGAATTCAGCCATCAAAAGGAAAACTCACTGCGTTTATGGGTTGTGCCATTTTTCATTGGTGAAAGTTTGCAAAGTTCTGGCCTGCGTTTCCCTGATGGGAAAAACTTGATATAAAATCCCTGTTATTCTCTTTTCACGGTTAGTCATATCGTTGATGGGTAATACCCTCCCAACACCACGGGATGTCCACTTTTTGCTTCAGTGGACATCGCTGCGCATTTCTTGCAAGTTTACTTTTTGGTTTCCACCTGTGGTAATTTTTCAAGTGTCAGCAGTTCCTGACTCTTTACCCTACGGCAATGAGAAACTGCATCCTGAAGTTTGCCACGAACGCTATCATCATAGGCGGTATCCAATAGTTGGTATTGAAGACTGTCTTTGTATGATTGAATGATATTTAGTGGACAGATAAGGCGTATATCTCCGAGTGAATAAATTTTCACTGCCTTAAGTAAATAGTATTTTTCATCTGCAGATCGTACACCCTGCCAGGCCGAGTCTCTAAAATATTCAGCAGGATATGCGGCAGTCGGTACGCCATAAGTATGAGGTGTCAGGTCCATTATCCCTGATGTTTTAAGGAACATCGTTAGTATCAAAGCTGGTACCATATGCACAAACGTAAAAATGAGGAATAGTATTCCAGCCATGATTCCACCCGTAACAGTCACTTGATGTAACAAGCTGGTGCGGGTTCTTAACCTGAGGAAAACAACGCCGGGAATAAGTGAAAAAATAATCAGGAACATGGATAGCGCTATAACAGTCAACGCCTGCCAGATCTCGTTTGTTCCGTCCGGAAACTCCAACGTACGAAGAAATAACTCAAGAGGAAAAATATATATACAGGCTGTAAGAGAGAAGAGCATTGGTTGTAAAAAATGCATAGAAAGAACCTTTTTAATCTTCTTCCACTTACTCTCTGTGCTTATCTGTCTATAAGTAATAGAGCCATTGAACCACAGGGAAAGTATAAAGCTGCAAAGCCAAATAGTACTTAACTGAAGTGACACATTCTGTGCAACTTCTTTTCCAGCGTTGTGCATGAGGAAAAAATAGCCAAAAAATATCAGTGTTGACAATAGCGAGGTCAGAAGAACGATTTTGATATTGTTTTCTGTCAGCTCATTCCGGAAACTACTTTCCCCCTGATAGTTGGAAATAAAGAGTCCCGTTAGTAGCGAGGGCATAAATAATACAATGCAAAAAAGGAGCATGCTGACACAAGCAAAGACCATCAGATAACTGAACAATGATGAAAAAGAGATGCTGTCAAAAAAAAGTCCTGTTTGTCCAATACGCGCAAGATGCGACCAGACAAACAATGCCGCAATAGAAGTTGACGCGAATGCAGGTGTAAGGATTGTTAAAAACCAAGCACGTATTTTTATAAAGCGTTTGTTTATTCTGTTATTTTCCATATTCTAGTATCCATCCAAGTTTGACATATGGCCTAGCTAGTGACTCCATTTTAGGTCATAGATCACCAACTACCTCTCAGGTGATTATGTTCAGTTGTTGCCCTTGAGGAAAGCAGCTCTTCCTGCCTGGATCTTGCATTCAACGCTATGTAAGCGTTCTACTGGTATGGCTTTATACCCACTCGTGGTGTCTATTTTTTGTACGGATTTTAACTTGTGGGTACAAGTGTGGGTATAACCATTTATCTCTACTTATAAACAACATTGATATCAGTCTATTGGGTGTTAAATTCGAGTCCGGCCTTCGCCCTCACCCCCTAAACACCTCCCTCCGATGCCACTCCACAAACCCTTCCCTCGGGTAATTCCCTTTCGCCATCGGTAGCGCAATCTGCTTTCCGGCAAAATTCCAGAACAACTGTCCCACAATTCCGCCTCCATTCACCGCGTCAGACACCAGCACTTGCATATTCTCATCCAGCCCGATCGATCCCTTATCAAACGCTTTATGGTGAACGGCGCACAGCGCGAGTCCGTTTGGGATTTCACACGGTCCGCCATGTTGTTTCCATTTGATGTGCGCGGCTTCTAGGCCGACGGAAGCATTGTCATGGCGCATATTGAATCCGCAGATCGCGCATTCATAGTTATAGGCGCGGAGCACCTGCTGGCGGAAGAGGGGGTCGCGCACCTTGCGGATCTGCTGGATATCAAAGCCCATCTCGTCTGCAATTTCTTCCTGAATGCTTTCGGGGAAATGCGCTTCCAGGATCTGCTGCGCCAGAGTTCCGATAAGTTTTTTGTTATTTGTTAGACGTGAATAATGCTCTTCATCGAAACCGCCCGCGACACTGTGCTTAACCAGTTCCCCGGCGGGTGGCTGTTTGCTGCCGGTCGTCGAGCAATGCTCATCATTTTGCAGCTCCCAAA